>ENA-OUQH01002278-OUQH01002278.1-human-gut-metagenome-genome-assembly--contig:-NODE-2278-length-12074-cov-4.406856_pt1 | contig 12074 bp, 14 predicted proteins | sample MGYA00237948_ERZ548828 | MGnify/ENA primary metagenome ERZ548828 (study PRJEB26490, sample SAMN05194711) | human gut metagenome | biome: terrestrial biome; feature: human-associated habitat; material...
TTCTCGCCGTTCCAGGTCAGAGTGATGGCACGCACGCCCTGCTCGGCGAGCGTGTGGACGCGGGAAAGGTCGCCGGCGAGCGCGCTGCCGTTCTCAATGGTCAGGAACGCGGCGGTCTTGCCCGCCGCCCAGGCCTTCTCCATATCGTCGGCGTTGCGGCAGGGGGCGACGCGGTCGCCGAACTTCTCCATCTGGCGGTAGAAATTCGCGCGGTTCTTTTCAAAGTAGTCGATGGCGGCCTGCCCGCGTTCCTCATCGGGGATGAACACGGCGTAGAACTGCGCCCAGTGGACATCCTTCGGCATATTGGACAGCGACAGCACGCGGCCGGGGTCGTCCAGCGTATCGGGATTGCCGGTGTGCGCGTATTTCCAGTATTCTGCCAGCGTGTCGCAATGCAGGTCGATCAATCCATAGCTGTTCATGGGGTCATACTCCTTTTTTCATTTTCTGCCATAAGATAGCTTTTCTGATTTTCCAGTTCTTCCGCTACTCTTCGAAGTCCTTCGTTTTTCTGGTTCTGAGAAAGATGCTGCACCTGTGCAGACACTGCTTTTGCACTCTTCCCAATCTCGTGTATGTAATCCATATGACGCCCTCCTGCTTCTATTGTACTTGTTCTTTTTAACAAAATGCCTTTTCCTATACGAAAATAGACAAGACTTACATCTTGTCTATTTTATCTTATCCTTTTGAAATGATTTGTCAAGTTTTTACTTCCAGTCAAACTTCCGATAATAGTAAACTAAGCTTCATCAATAGCTTTTCCAATATCATGTCTCATATACTTATTGTCAAATTTTACCCATTCTGTTGCTGCATAGGCATTAGCTCTCGCTTCTTTCAAGTCCTTTCCTTTTGCTGTCACACCAAGGACACGACCTCCGTTTGTAACGATCTGGTCTCCGTCAAATTTTGTTCCGGCATGGAAGCAATAGTAACCATCGTGTTTATCAAATTCCTCCAATCCTGTGATTGGCAGACCTTTGTCATATTTTACCGGATATCCGTCACTTGCAAGCACGACACACACTGCTGCATTGTCTTCAAACTGAAGGTCGATCTGATCCAATGTTCCATCAATGCAGGCTTCCATGACTTCAATAATATCATTCTTCATTCTTGGAAGTACGACCTGAGCCTCCGGATCTCCAAATCTGGCATTATACTCCAGTACTTTCGGTCCGTCTGGTGTCAGCATGAGTCCGAAGAAAATAATTCCTTTGAATGGGCGGCCTTCTGCTTTCATAGCATCGACTGTTGCCTGATATACATATTTGTTGCAGAAATCTTCAACTTCCTTTGTATAAAATGGACTTGGTGAAAATGTTCCCATTCCTCCAGTGTTGAGTCCAGTATCTCCATCTCCGGCACGCTTGTGATCCTGAGCACTTGTCATGGTCTTAATTGTGTTGCCATCTACAAAAGAAAGTACGGAAACTTCACGACCTGTCATAAATTCTTCAATGACCATCTCATTTCCTGCAGAACCGAATTTCTTATCCATCATAATCTCTTTGACACCATCTTTTGCTTCCTCCAGTGTATTGCAGATCAAAACTCCTTTCCCAAGAGCCAGTCCATCTGCTTTTAATACAATTGGAAATTTTGCCTCTGTCTCCAGATACTTAATTGCCGCATCCGGATCTGTAAAATTCTCATATGCTGCAGTTGGGATATTGTATTTTTTCATTAAATCTTTTGAAAATGCTTTGGAGCCTTCCAGAATTGCTGCATTTTTCTTTGGACCGAATGCACGAATCCCTGCTTTTTCCAGTTCATCTACAAGGCCACCTACAAGCGGATCGTCCATTCCTACAATTACAAGATCTACTTCTTTTTCCTTAGCAAAGGCTACAATCTTATCGAACTCCATCGCTCCGATAGGTGCACATTCTGCCAGTGCTGCAATTCCGGCATTTCCCGGTGTACAGTAAATCTTATCGACCTTCTCACTCTTTGCAACACTTTGTGCAATTGCATGCTCTCTTCCGCCGCCACCTACGATTAATACTTTCATTTTATTCCCTCCTGCTGCTTTTACGATATAGGTTTTCATGCATCAAAACGAACTGCAAGTTTCCCCACAGTTCGTATTCTTACTATATAATATGAGTTCTTCCATCCTCTACTTTTACTTTTCCATTTGCGATCAAGTCAATTGCTTTCGGAAGTATCTTCCACTCTGCCTGCTCCATGACACGTCTCTGCAATACTTCCGGTGTATCTCCTTCTTCAACTTCCACTGCCTTCTGTAAAATAATCGGACCGGTGTCTGTTCCTTCATCTACAAAATGAACCGTCGCGCCCACAACTTTGACTCCTCTTGCGAGTGCTGCCTCATGAACTTTCAATCCATAATAGCCTGTTCCGCAAAATGACGGAATGAGAGACGGATGGATATTAATGATGCGATTGCGGTATTTTGCAATCATTTCTGGCGGAATCACTACAAGGAATCCTGCCAGCACAATCAGATCTGGATTCAGTTCATCCATCTTCTCCAGAAATTTCTGATTGAATGTTGCTCTGTTGGCATAATCTTTTGGGGAAATGCAGCAATTTGCAATTCCATGTTTTTTAGCCCGCTCAAGTGCATATGCATTTTTATTATTGCTGATCACGCCTGCAATCTTCGTATTCGTAATTGTCCCATTTTCCACCGCATCAATAATAGCCTGAAGATTCGTTCCGCCACCAGATACAAGAACTACTACATTTAACATAATGTAACTCCCTTTTCTCCAGCCTCAATATGACCAATCACATACGGTTTGTCTCCAGTTGCTTTAATTGCTTCCATAGTCTTATCTACATCAGCCGGATCAACTGCAACAATCATTCCGATACCCATGTTGTATGTATTATACATCGCATGCTCATCAACATTTCCTTCTTTTGCAAGTTTTGTGAAGATTGGCGGGATTGGATAGCTGTCTTTTTTCACCACTGCTCTCACACCGTTGATTAACATTCTTGGAATATTCTCGTAGAATCCACCACCAGTAATATGACTGCATGCCTTTACAGTCACACCGGCATTCTTAATGCTCTTTAATGCTTTTACATAAATTCTGGTCGGAGCAAGAAGTGCCTCGCCAAGTGTTGTTCCAAGATCATCATAATATGTGTCCAGAGACTCTTTTGTCATGTCAAATACTTTTCTTACAAGAGAAAATCCATTGCTGTGCACTCCTGTAGATGCCATACCGATCAGAACATCTCCGTCTTTTAAATTCTCACCTGTGATCATATCCTTCTTATCACATACACCAACTGCAAATCCTGCCAGATCATATTCATCCTCCGGCATCAGTCCCGGATGTTCCGCAGTCTCGCCGCCAATCAGTGCTGCTTCTGACTGGATACAGCCTTCTGCCACACCACTTACAATAGAAGCAATTTTCTCTGGGTAATTCTTTCCACATGCAATATAATCCAGGAAGAATAATGGTTCTCCACCTGCACAAGCGATATCATTTACACACATTGCAACTGCATCAATTCCGATAGTATCATGCTTGTCCATGATCATAGCCAGTTTTACTTTTGTTCCACATCCGTCTGTTCCTGAAAGAAGAACCGGCTCTTCCATTTCTTTAATCTTTGCAAGAGAAAATGCACCGGAAAATCCACCAAGACCGCCAAGTACTTCTTCGCGCATAGTTTTCTTTACATGCTCTTTCATAAGTTCTACTGATTTGTAACCAGCCTCGATATCCACACCTGCATTCTTATAATCCATAACTCGTCTCCTTATGTACGTTTATTGTATTTTTATTTACTGATCTTTTTACTTAGATGCCAGATATGCCTCATATCCAACTTCATCTAATTTTGCTGCTTTTGCTTTCACTGCCTCTTTCTGTCCGGTTGTATAATCTTTTAACTTCTGAAGTAATGCGTCATCGGAAGCTGCAAGGATCTTTGCCGCAAGAATCGCTGCATTCTTTGCTCCGTCAATTGCTACTGTTGCTACCGGAACTCCCGGTGGCATCTGCATAATAGAAAAGACTGCGTCCATTCCGTCCAGATTCTTTCCCGAAAGCGGAACCCCGATAACCGGAAGGGCAAACAATGCTGCACACATTCCCGGAAGGGCTGCTGCCATTCCAGCTCCCGCGATCATAACTTTCATTCCGCGTCCTTCTGCACTGCGTGTCCACTCAATCAGTTCATCCGGCTCACGGTGTGCGGAGATGATTGTCATCTCATAATCAATTCCTAATTCTTCCAGCATGACTGCTGCTTTGCTCATGACCTTAAGGTCTGAGTCACTTCCCATTATAATTCCTACTCTTGGCATAGCATTCACCCTTTCTTATAAGTTCAACAAATAAATCATACCCTATTTATTAGAATTTTTCAATGGTTCATTTAAAATCTCTGTACCTGGAAGCACAAATATTCCGTCACGGATAATTTCTATCTCTTTTCCATCCGCGCATTCTACGGTAATACTCTTCAATTCTTCATAAGGAATCGTAATATCTGTATGACAATGGAAATATGCTGCTGAGACGTCTTCTTTTCTCTGAATGGATACCGAATTATCTCTTGCCACAATTTCTTTGCCATTTGGATTGTAAACTTTTATGTCCTCTGCCCAGCTATAGCATGTGTCACCAACTGCAAAATGCGGTCCCATTTTCTCGGCGATCAGAATTGGCATCTTATCGGCAATATTGTATTTCTTCGCTGCTACATACGCAGTCGTGTTCGTACCGATTGCAAATTCGCCAAGCGGCAATGTTGGGTGACGATAAAGAACATTATCTAAAAAGTATTCTTTATTCTCCAGTTCATGTTCAAAGTTCTTGCAGCTGTAATCTGCCACCATTCCATTTGAAAACGTTACTTCCAGATCTTTGTATAATAGTTCATTCAGGTAAACCTGACTTACATGAAGAACCCCGTTCGTTCCTTCCAGAACCGGTGATGTAAAAACTTCTCCCACTGGGATGTTAACATCTGCCACGCAGTTTTCAAAAATCGTCTCCTTCTTTGGATCTTTCAATTTATAAAGCTGCACCCGAAGATCTGTATGGTTACCGTTGTTTCCAAGAATGTGCACACTTGTTCCCTGATCTAATGCATCAATAATGGTCTGTTGAACCTTCTCATAAACTTTTGCATCTAATGTATTGATCTTGATAATCTCATCAAAAATCTCTTCGTACTGATCTCCAATCTCCGGAACAGGATACGCTACGATTGTGAAACTTCTCTCGTCTCCCGGAATATAGCTATTTACAATCTGACTGGATTTACTGTCATATTCAAGCGAGATTTCCTTCTGCTTATCATTAAGTTTTACCGCCTCTGATTTTGACACCGGTGTAAATGGCTCCTCGCCAAATGTCTCCATGCATGCCGGACCTGCATGACGTCTTGCCAGGTCTTTATACTGTTCGTAAGTTGTGCGCATGACTTCCAGCTTCCGTTCCATGAACTGACGATCTAAGATCAGTGCCTGATCGTCCTTGTGGTCATACTCGTACTGCTTATTTGCAATACCTCCGTAATATCCGATTTTCAAATGTTGCCTCTTTGTAAGGACACTGACACCGGCACGGTAAATCGTCGGCTTTAGTCCCATTTTCCGAAAATTCTCAATAGCAATCCGAATCACCCGCTCGAACCCAAGCGTATAGCGAATATTGACTGTTGCTTTCTTTGACAGATTCTTGCCTGTATTTACAAATCCAATCCGGTAACCTTCTGTATACACATCTGCCATTTTCTGTATTGTCTCAAGTGGCAGCTCATTCAGGTGCATGGCAGTGCGCTTCTCGTTTTCACTGACATACTCTCCGTAATAATAGAGATAACGCACATCATTAAAATCACTGTTCATAATCAGGTCCGCAGCAAAATTATCTTCCGGGTCAATCTGTTCTTTGATGCGGTCTGCCAAAAATACGTCACAATAATCGCTGGCATACCAATAAATCGTCTGTCTCACATGCTCATATTCCGGCTCGTTTTCTTCCTCAAACTGATTATAAACTTCAATGAATAATTCAAACAAAATATCTAGATATTCTGTTTTCTTTTCAAATGCATATGGAATCACACCACGAAGTTCTGTATATAGAAAACTCAAAAGCCGGCCGTATTCTATGCCGAATTTTTCTGTTGCAAATGCCGGATTGGCATAACTTGTCTTATAATGCTCTCCAAGCACGTCATCATACAAATGTGTATTCCAACACTCTAATTCTTCAATTGAAAACTTATAATACTCACCATTTTCAATTTTTTCTTTTAATTTATCAACTAAAAGTGCAAAATCAGCCAGTGTCCGGAAATAATCCCGGTATTTTTCACTGACTGTATTTTCACCCTTTATATTCTCAATTCTCTCGATTGCTAATTCATATCTCATCTCTGTCATCTACACAAGCCCCCTGATAAATATTGCTGCAACTCCTGCAAGAACCAATCCATTTACCCCGATTCCGACTTTGCAGGTTATGTATTTCTTATCTCGTTCATTCAGACCCCGAAGTCCGAGTCTGAATCCATAAACTGCCAGTGCAAGCAGTGCAAAACAAAGAAATCCTACGATTATATTTACATTTCCCTTCATCAGAAATGACACAAGAATCATCACAATTAAAATCACTGCACAAAGCACAGCCATCATGCAGGATTGGATTCCCTTTCTCGCATGTTTCAAAGTCTTCTGGCCATATTTTGTATTTACACGTCTGCTTCGTTTTTTCTTATCTTTTCCGAACATGTCTCCTCCTTATTGCTACACAGATCACAAATATAATATGACCTGCAACTCCTCCGATCGTGTTGAGTAGAATATCATCTACGTCGAAACTTCCGACTTTCGTAAGAAGCTGAAATATTTCTACACACAAGCTTAATCCAAAGCTCCAGAACAGTGTAGCAAAACAGCTACGATATTTGCTTGCCATAGGTAAAAAGAACCCGAATGGTATAAATATAATTACATTTCCAAACAGGTTCGTGAACATGGCAAAAAATCCCAACTGATGCCGGTACTGCCAAAATCTCTTGATTTCTTTGAACAGGACGAGATTATAATGGTATTCCTGCATCTCGCCCGTTCTGCCATACCAGTCGGAAAATATAAGAAAATATATCAGGAACCCGATGTAAAGGACAAATAATACTTTTCCAAGTCCTCTGAGTGCCTTTCTTTTTCTGGAATTCAAAAATATTGCTTCCTTTCCGTCCAATCAAATGTCTTATTCTCTGATCTTATCAGATTTTAAAACGTAAGTCCTTTTTTGTCTTTTAATAACTTTGCTCCGCTGACAATGGAGATAATTCCTGCAGCCACGCCTGTGGCCATCACAATAATCCCGACTGTGATTCCGGCCGCACCTGCAAGGCTCATTGTCTTATATGCCTTCTCGTTCATATTATCCTCTTTCTATTTCTTATCATTCAAACCCTGTCAGGGCTTTGTGATGCCTACGGATTGCTACGTGCTTCACACTCCCGCAATCCTCTCTGATATTCGCATATCGTGGGATTGACATCCCACTTTTAGGCTCATATCAGGGGCGAGTCCCAAGGTCTTTCATCCACTTATGAGCAAGCTCATGTGGATTTAGACCTTTTGACTCTGGCATCATTTATTTTGCACCGTACTGCTCATAGTATGCGTCGATTGCTGCCTTCAATGTATCGTCGATGACAACTTTTCCCTGACACTCTTTGTTATACAGATGCTCTACTACATCTGCCATACTTACAATTGCTGCTGTTTCAAATCCATACAGGTCTTTAATCTCATCAAGGGCACATTTTTCTCCGCCTTTTCCAACTTCCATACGGTTCAAAGATACCATAAGTCCTACAATTGTAACATCAGCAGCTCCCTTTACCTTCGGAACAGTCTCTTCCATAGATTTTCCGGAAGTTGTTACGTCCTCGATCATAATCACACGGTCACCATCTTTTAACTTGCTTCCAAGAAAGCTTCCCTTATCTGCACCGTGATCTTTCTCTTCTTTACGATCAGAACAATAACGAACCTCTTTTCCATATAATTCACTGTAAGCGATTGCTGTTACAACTCCAAGCGGGATTCCCTTGTATGCAGGTCCGAACAGTACATCAAAGTCATCTCCATATGTCTCATGAATTGCTTTTGCATAATACTCTCCGAGCTTCTTAAGCTGTGAACCAGTCACATATGCTCCCGCATTCATGAAGAATGGGGACTTTCTTCCACTCTTTAATGTGAACTCTCCAAATTTGAGCACATCGCTCTCTACCATAAAGTCAATAAATTCATGTTTGTAAGCTTCCATTGTTATTCTTCCTCCATATTCTACAGGTGCATATACCTGATACGTTCTTTTTCAGGAAACTGCTTTATATTATTACATATGTACTGCAACCGGCAGTTGTCCTTTACTTCTCTTTATCTTACCATAACACCAAAACATTTTCAATTTGTAACTGAAACTCACATTGACAACTTACTTTTCTAAATGCTATACTCTCAGACAGGGAATGAGGTTCTCCCTCAATTACGATTGAAACCGCCAAATGGCTGATGACTTCTGTGAATCGCACAGGGGTTACCAGCTTTTTTTATATAATCAGGAAATTTCATTTCCTGATTATATAAAAGCCTCCGGCAAGATGCGCACTGCGGCGTACAATGATGATGTTGCAAGCAACCACCGCAGGCGCTAGAATGTGCCAAGGCACATTCTTTATTCTTATTAAAAAAGGAGTTTACAATGACAAAGGAAAAACAAGAACATTTGATTTTACAGATTAAATATGCATTCCTCGCATTAATTGTAGGTATATGTGTAGGAATTGTTGACACTATATTCGGTCGTGGACTACTGGCAATTTCTGCCTTTCGCACTGCCCATTATCAATATCTGCTTCCATTCCTTCCACTGGCAGGACTTCTGATCATCTGGTTATATCAGCATTTCAGTAGTTTGAGTCTGAAGGGCATGACATTGATTTTCGAAACCGGACAAAAAAAAGAGAAGAAATTCCACTGGCACTTGTTCCATTAGTCATGATTGGCACATGGATCACGCATCTTTTCGGCGGCAGTGCCGGCCGCGAAGGTGTTGCCGTACAGATTGGTGCTACAATTTCACACGAAGCCGGACGCAGACTTCATATAAAAGAAAAGACACCAGTCATGCTTATCACCGGTATGGCTGCAGGATTCGGTGGATTATTCCAGACTCCTCTGGCGGCTGTATTTTTTGCTATGGAAGTGATTGTTGCCGGATACATGGAGTATGATGCACTACTCCCGGCTCTGATTGCAGCATATACTGCCTCCATGACCTCACATATGCTTGGACTTGAAAAATTTGTAGTAAATATTACGAAAAACTGGAACATTTCCGGCGGCAGGGACATTTTAATCCTGATTATTCTTGGAGTAGCTTTTGGTCTTACAGGTCGCTGCTTTTCTGTTCTTTTGCAGAAATCTAAAAAAATATTCGGTGAAAAAGTTGCCAACCCTTTTATCCGAATCGGTGCTTTTGCGATCCCGCTTGTAATCCTGCTTTTTTTAATCCATAGTGGACGCTATACCGGACTTGGAACTAATCTGATTTCCGCTTCATTCGCCGGAGAAACGATCTACGGCTATGACTGGATTTTAAAATTACTTTTTACAATCTTCACGTTGGCAATCGGTTTCCAGGGTGGTGAAGTCACACCTTTGTTTTCCATCGGTGCTTCCCTCGGAATTATCCTCGGATCACTTCTTGGTATTCCACCTGTAATCTGTGCCGCCCTGGGGTATGCCGCAGTTTTCGGAAGTGCAACCAATACCCTGTTTGCCCCGATTCTGATTGGCCTTGAGGTCTTCGGCAGTCAGAACATCATTCCTTTGGTGCTGGTATGCATCATTGCCTATCTGGTAGGCGGAAATCGTTCTATTTACGGGGCACAGCAGAAAGCATTATGCCGGTTTGAGGAATAAAGGCATGCATATCCGTGACAAATTCAAAAAAAGAACCGTCCTGACCATTTTAGATAATGGTCAAGATAACAATCAGGATATTGATTAAACTATTTGAAAGCAAAAATGGTACAAACCTTCAACTTTCCAGAAATGTAATGCTTGAAAGGATTGTACCATTTTTTATATTTTATATCCCATCATTTGATATCTGATGTAATTAACATCATCCACAAATCTCGCTTGTGTCCGACTTCAATCTACTCCACAATGCCAACCATATCAGCCACGTTCTCAAAGCCGTTTTTCTTCATATAAGCTTCGATTCCGTCAATGACTTCCATAGTCACTGCAGGATTATGGAAGTTTGCTGTTCCGACAGATACTGCGCTCGCTCCTGCTAAAATAAACTCAATTGCATCTTCTGCACTTGCGATTCCGCCCATTCCGATGATTGGAATATTGACTGCATGTGCTGCCTGATATACCATGCGCACAGCCACCGGTTTCACGATTGGACCTGACACTCCTCCTGTCTTATTTGCCAGCGCAAATGTCTTGCGGTTGATGTCAATCTTCATACCTGTCAATGTATTAATTAAAGAAATTGCATCTGCTCCACCCGCTTCTGCCGCTTTTGCTATCTCAGTAATATCTGTTACGTTCGGTGTCAGCTTCATAATGATCGGCTGTTTTGCGATTTTCTTAATATCTGCGGTAAGCTTCTCTACATTCTTTGCATCCTGCCCAAATGCCAGAAATCCGGCGTTAACATTTGGACATGAAATATTGATTTCCATCATGTCAATCGGCTCATCTGCCAGACGTTCTACAACTCTGAAATATTCTTCCGGTGCATGACCGCATACATTTACAATAATCTTCGTGTCATACTTCTGAAGATAAGGAATATCTCTTTCGCAGAACAGATCAATTCCAGGATTCTGAAGTCCGATTGCATTCATCATACCGCCGTAAACTTCTGCCACACGCGGGGTCGGATTACCAGCCCATGGCACATCAGCTACACCTTTTGTCGTGATAGCTCCCAGTTTATTCAGATCCACAAATTCAGAAAATTCTTCTCCGGAACCAAATGTTCCAGATGCTACTGTAACCGGGTTCTTCCATTCTACTCCGGCGATGTTTACATTCATATTCATTAGATTTCCACCTCCGTAGCAAGGAATACCGGACCATCTTTACAGATTCGCTTGTTGCACACATTGCTGTGGGCATCTTTCTCTTTTGTCTTGCACACACAGCCAAGACAGGCACCAATTCCACATGCCATACGCTCTTCCAGAGATATATAGCATACAATCTTATGTTCCTCGGCATACTGCTTGATCGCACGAAGCATAGGAGTCGGTCCACAGGCATAGATCATATCCGCTTCCAGTCCATTTTCACGGATTGCGTCCATAACATTTCCCGTTGTTCCGACACTTCCATTCTCTGTGGAAATGTATAACTCACCGTTCTGCTCGAACTCTTCCTTTAAAAATGTCTGTGCATCACGATAGCCTACGACAATCTGTTTTTTGTCGCATTTCATCTGTTTTGCAAGTTCCAGAATCGGTGGTACACCAATTCCTCCACCCATAAGAAATACTTTCTTTCCTTCAGCCGCTTCAAACGGGAATCCATTTCCAAGAGGTCCGATGATCGGGATTGCATCTCCTGTTTTTAACTTTGAAAATTCTTCTGTTCCTGTATTCTCTCCAGTCACTCTGTATACAACACGAAGGCGACTGTCTTCTTTGTTAATCTCACAGATACTGATCGGACGAGGCAATAACTTTGTCGCATCCTTTGTATACATAGAAATAAACTGTCCAGGTCTGGCGCTCTGAGCTGCCTCTGTATGAATCCACATACTGAAAATCCCATCAGCGATCTGCTCCTGAGAAACAACCATTGCCTGTTCTTTTTTCTTATCCGCCATCTTATCTTGCCTCCAATGCGCCTCTAATATCAGCAACCATGTCCTCTACTGCTGCTCTGGATGCATCTGCAAATGCTTCTTCACCATAGTTTGCGTATTTTTCCTGCTTGTATGCCGCAATGATTCCACGAGAAGAGTTTACGATTGCTCCAAGTCCATCTTCATTAAAGAAATGTACCAGGTCTT
>ENA-OUQH01002285-OUQH01002285.1-human-gut-metagenome-genome-assembly--contig:-NODE-2285-length-12052-cov-6.755105_pt1 | contig 12052 bp, 9 predicted proteins | sample MGYA00237948_ERZ548828 | MGnify/ENA primary metagenome ERZ548828 (study PRJEB26490, sample SAMN05194711) | human gut metagenome | biome: terrestrial biome; feature: human-associated habitat; material...
TTGTTTTCAAAATCGGAACGAAGCGCAGCTTGTTCCGACGCCGTAGGGGCGACCCTGCGTGGTCGCCCGTTTTGTTTTTCTCACACCAAACGGACAATTAGTGAATTGTCCCTACGCCTCGGAACATACACACCGCGTCTGTCCGCTCTTATTTTACCAAAAAGCGGCCCCGACAATACTTTGTCAAAGCCACTTCTTTTTAATTCCGCTAAAAATCTTTTGTACTATTCCTCGTCGGGAATATCGCAGTTATGGAACACGTTCTGAACATCATCGTTATCGTCAAGCATGTCGATAAGCTTTGTCATGTTCTTCAAATCGTCTTCCGATGTGAGGGTTACGGTTGTCTGGGGAACTCTCAAAACCTCCGCCGACTCTATTTTGTAGCCCTTCTCTTCAAGCGCCGCACAAACCGCGCCGAAAACGTCCGGATCTGTTGAAACTTCAAAATATCCGTCATCTTCTGCGGAAAAATCGTCTGCTCCGGCATCGAGCGCGTCCATCATAAGCTGATCCTCGTCCGCTCCCTCGCCGTTTACTATTATAATTCCCTTCTTGTCAAACATGAATGTTACACATCCCGTCTGACCGAGGTTGCCGCCGCATTTGTCAAAATAATGTCTCATGTCGGCAGCGGTTCTGTTTCTGTTGTCGGTGAGTGTTTCAACAATAACCGCAACGCCGCTCGGGCCGTAGCCTTCATATACGATTTCCTCGTAATTGTCGCCGCCCGTTTCGCCTGCCGCTTTTTTGATGCAGCGCTGAATATTGTCGTTTGGCATATTGTTTGAGCGCGCCTTCAAAATAGCGTCGCGCAGCTTTGTGTTGCTCTCCGGGTCCGCTCCGCCGGCTTTAACGATTACCGAAATTTCTCTGCCGAGCTTTGTGAATATTTTGGCTCTCTGATTGTCACTTTTTTCTTTTTTATGTTTTATGTTACTCCACTTGGAATGACCTGACACTGTACTTCCTCCTAAACTACCCTGTTAAATTATGCTTTTTTTGCCGCAAGCTTTATTTTGCTTATAGCCTTGTCGTTGAACTTAAATCCGAGCTCTTCCGCCCACTTGTCGGTGTATTCCTCCGCAAGGTTTGAAAGCTTCTTGGTTTTTGCCTTTTCAACAGCCTCGTCGTAAAGCTCGCCGCTTTGGGGCAGCGGAAGTCTCTTTATAATATGGTAGCCGTAAGAAGTTTTAACCGGTTCTGCCGTAAGCTCGTTTTCCTTGAGCGCAAATGCAGCCGTTTCAAACTCCGATACCATTTCACCCTTTGTGAACACATAACCCTCGGGGCTGTTTATCTCGCCCGTCTCGGCATTTTTGTCCGCGGTGTTTTCTTTCATAAGCTTGTCAAAATCAGCTCCGCCCTGAAGCTCCGCAATAAGGTCTTTTGCTTTCTGCAAAGCAGCGGCGTCTTTATCCTCGGCGGATGTATCTGCCGAAGAATCCGCGGACTTGTCCGCATTTTCGTCTGCCGCGTCTCCGCTTTCAACCGTTGTCTCGCCCGAAGCAGCCTTGTCCGCCTCGTTTGAAATAAGAATATGCTTTACATATACATATTCGGATTCGTAGAAGTTTTTAACGTCTTCGTCCGTCACCGTGATTTCACCGGGTTTTGCCTCCGTGCCGTCGCCGAAATATTTCTCGCTGACTTTCTGAGCGTATGCCTCGGCTTCGAGTATTTTTTCAATGTCCTGAAGCGTAAATCCGCCTTCGCTGAAATACTGCTCATAGTTGTATCTGCCGCCGTACTGCTCGATTATCTGAGTTTTCTGTTTTGCGATACTGTCGCGGTCTTCATCTGTCAGAGTTATACCGTCCGCAATTGCCTTTGCCTTCATAACAAGGGAGCTTTTTGCGTATTCTTTTGCTTTGTCGCGCGCATAGTCTGCCGCCGTAACATCGCCTATTTTAACCGTGTTCCATTCTTCCTCCGTGGAAGTTGCCGAAAGCGTGTCTCCTCCGCCCGACTGTGCCGCGGATATAGCCGCCGACTTGCCCTGCTGCAGATAGAAGTTAAATTCCCCTCTTCCCACAGAGTCCGTGTCCGTGTATGCCATTCTTGTAACGTCTTTTATATTGCACGCGCTGACAAGAAAAAGCATTGATGTTGCCAATAGAGCCGAAAGTAACTTTTTCATATTCTTACTCCTTTATCACATAATAGTTGATTCTATTATTATATACTAAGCTTTGGAAATTTTCAAGTCTTTTAACAAATTTTTTAAATTATTTATTATTTGTTCATTGTTTTTTTCAGTAATTTTCAGCGTTATATAGGGTTTTTCTCCCGCGCTGAACAAAATGTTTCTCTTATATTTTGCGATAACCGCGGCGATTCCCTCGGGCTGCGGCGGATTGTTTTCGTCCACCGTGAGCACAATTTTGTTTCCGCTGCCCTGAATTTCGCGTATGCCCGCCTCGGAGGCGTAAACGCGCAGCGCCGCCACCTCGATAAGCATAAGCGTTTCATGCGGCAAATCGCCGTAGCGGTCGCAAAGCTCGCCCGACACGCGGACCTTGTCTTCATCGCTTTCAATATCGGCAATGGTTCTGTAAGCCTCAAGACGCTGTCTTGTGTCGCCTATATAGCTTTCGGGGATACCGGCGTCCACGGCAAGGTCTATCACAGCCTCCGTCTTGTGCGGAACGTTTTCGCCGCCGCGCAGCTCCGCAATTTCCTCGTTTAAAAGCCGCATGTACATGTCGTAGCCGACGGTTGACATAAACCCGTGCTGCTCGGGCCCGAAAATATCGCCCGCACCGCGTATTTCAAGGTCGCGCAGCGCTATTTTAAAGCCTGCGCCGAGCTCCGTAAATTCTTTAATTGCAACAAGCCTTTTTTCCGCAACCTCGGAAAGGGATTTGTCCGGCTTGAACATCAGATACGCATATGCGATTCTGTCCGAACGCCCAACCCTTCCGCGCAGCTGATAAAGCTGAGAAAGACCCATGCAGTCCGCATTTTCTACAATCATTGTGTTTACGTTCGGGATATCGAGTCCCGTTTCGATTATTGTTGTGCAGACCAAAACGTCTATCTCTCCGCGCAGCATTTTGAGCATTATGTCCTCAAGCTCGCGCTCGTTCATTCTTCCGTGCGCCACGGCAATGCGCGCCTCAGGGAAAATTGCCTGCAGTTTTTCCGCCTTGGTGTAAATACCTGAAATCCTGTTGTATACGTAATACACCTGCCCTCCGCGCTGAAGCTCGCGGCCGATGGCGTCTGCGGAAATGCCGTCGCTGTATTCCATAACATATGTCTGAATTGCGTGCCGGTCCTCGGGCGGCATGGCGATGACGCTCATGTCGCGTATTCCGCTCATAGCCATGTTGAGCGTGCGCGGAATGGGCGTCGCGGTCAGGGTGAGCACGTCTATGCCGCGCTTTAAATTTTTTATTTTTTCTTTGTGCGCCACACCGAAGCGCTGCTCCTCGTCAATTACAAGAAGTCCGAGTTTTTTAAACTCCACATCGTCGCCCAAAAGGCGGTGCGTTCCTATTATAATATCAATTTCGCCGCTTTTTAATTTTTTAAGTATTTCGCGCTGCTGCGCCGCCGTACGGAAGCGCGAGAGCATCTCGATTTTCACGGGGAAAGACTGCATTCTCTTTAAAAAGCTGCCGAAATGCTGCTGCGCCAAAATGGTGGTGGGCACAAGATATGCGCACTGGAACCCGTCCGTCACGCACTTAAACGCGGCGCGCATCGCAACCTCCGTTTTGCCGTAGCCCACGTCTCCGCACAAAAGTCTGTCCATGGGACATTCTTTTTCCATGTCGCGCTTGATTTCCTCAATGCTTTTGAGCTGGTCGGGCGTTTCCTCATACTGGAACTCGTCTTCAAACTCCGTCTGCCACGAGGTGTCCTTTGAAAACGCGTGGCCGCGCATGCGGCTTCTCTCCGCATACAGCTCTATAAGCTTTATCGCAAGCTTTTTCGCGCTTTGGCGCACCTTGTTTTTCGTGTTCTGCCACTGTGTTCCGCCGAGTTTGTTTATCTTAGGCTTCGGCGTATCCTCCCCGGCATGGGAATATTTGTAAAGAAGATTCAGCTGATTTACGGGCACGTACAAAACATCCGTCCCCTGATAATCTATTTTAAGATAATCGCGCGAGGCTCCGCCCACGTTTATCGAGACAAGCTCCGTAAATCTGCCTATACCGTGCGTGCGGTGAACCACATAGTCGCCTATGGCAAGCTCGTCAAAGCTTCGTATTGCCTTGCCGGCGTCCGCGCTTTTTCTTCTGTGCGTCCGTTTTTCCGTGAAAAGGTCGCTTCCGCTCACAAACACAACCTTCGCCGAAGGATATTCGAAGCTTTTCGGAATATACAGCGAATATATCCCGGCTACACCCTCCTGCGGAAATTTGGTGTTTTCAAGTATTTCGGAAGGGAGATTTTTATCCTCCAAAAGCTCGTGAATACCTGCCGCGCGCGCATCGCTCCCCGCCATTATGAAAATTGTGTATCCGGTTTTGCGCCAGTATATAACGTCGTCCGCCAGAGCCGCCGTGTCACCCGAATAGCTCGAAAGGACTTTAACCCCGAAATCAAACGTGGCGCCGGGCAAAAATCCGCCGCCCGATGCGCTCAGCGCGCCGACGCCGATGAGCGTTTTTTTCTCCATTTCGCTTTCAAGCTTTTTAAAGTCCGCAATCGGATAATTTTTTATATCTCCGCCCGAAAGCATTTTGTCCGCAAGTTTTTCTTCAACGCTTGCCGCAAAATCCGCCGCGCTCTCGCAAAGCCTTTTCGGCTCGTCAAAAACAAAAAGCGTGCCGTCCCCGAACCAGTCGGTCACATATGCACTTCCCTTGTCCGCATCCGCCGGAATTATAACCGCTCTTTCGGCATTCTCGGTCGAAAGCTGAGTTTTAACGTCGAAAATGCGTATGCTGTCTACCTCATCGTCAAAAAATTCTATTCTGTATGCGTTTTCCGCCGCAGGCGAGAAAACGTCGCAAATTCCGCCGCGCAGCGCAAACTGTCCGCACCCCGTAACCTCCGGCGTGCGGCTGTAGCCCATGTCGACAAGAGTTTTGCTTATGTCCTCAACCGTTTTGCCGTATTCTATAATAAGCGTCTTTTCTTCAAACTCTTTTTCGGGCATGACAAAACAGCAAAGCGCCGCCGCACTCATAACCGCAGACGCTCCGCCGTGTATCATATTCAAAGCTTCTATTCTTGCCGCGTGAAGATCGTAGCTTGCCGCAAGGGCATCGCCCGCCGTCACATCGTCCGCCATAAGCCTTGCGGGCGGCGTCGGCATGAAAGCTCCGAGCTCCTCATGGTATTGCTTTGCAAGCGGCTCGTTTGCCGTCACAATGCAAAGCCTTTTGCCCGTTTTTTGCGCAATTCCGGCAAGAATATGTGATTTTGACGTTTCGGAAACTCCCGAAACTCCGATTTTTCCGCCCTTTTCCGCAGCCGCACACAGCTTTTCAAAGCCCGGCAGCCGAAAAAGCGGATCCAAAAAAATATTCATAATTTACTCCATGGCGCTTACGCATTTTACTGCTCTCCGAAATCCGTTCCGTTAAACTTATTCATCGCCGCGGAAACGCCGCGGGAAATTATTTCCTCCGTAATTTTGTCCGTTTCTTTTATGCACCTTGTGACTTTCACGCCGTCCTCCTTCGAAAACGTGCCGAGAACGTGATTTGCAAGTTCAGCGCCGCTTACCTTCCCCACGCCTATGCGCACTCTCGGGAAGGCGTCGCTCTGCAAATGATATATAATCGACTTCATGCCGTTATGCCCGCCGTCACTGCCCGAGGGGCGAATGCGCAGCCTGCCCGTGTCAAGCGCAACATCATCGTATATTATTATTACGTTCTCCGGCGGAATTTTATAATATCTCGCAATTTCGCCCACCGCTTCGCCGCTGTTGTTCATAAAAGTTGAGGGCTTCGCCAGAATAACGCGCTCGCCGCCTATATTTCCCTCACCCAGAAGTGAGCGGAATTTGATTTTTTTCACGCTTATTTTGTACACAGCCGAAAGGTAGTCTATCGCCATAAACCCCACGTTGTGCCTTGTGTATTTATATTTTTCACCCGGATTTCCGAGTCCCGCGATTAAGTACATTTTTTGTCACTGAGCAAGATACGCCTTCTGCTCCTCTGAAAGCGCGTCTATACTTTTTCCCCACGTCTTTATTTTAAGCTCCGCCACGAATTTATCTATTTCCGCCGGAACGTCATACACTTTATTCTGAAGCTTTTCGTAATTTTCCGCCATGTATTTTACGGACATTGTCTGAATGGCAAAGCTCATATCCATAATTTCCGCCGGGTGACCGTCCCCCGCGGCAAGATTTACAAGCCTTCCCTCCGCCAAAAGGTAGAGCGAATTGCCGTTTCTGAGTCTGTATTCCGTAATATTCGGCTTAATCTCTCCGGAATATTCCGAAAGAGACAAAAGGTCGGGCTTTGAAATCTCAACGTCAAAGTGTCCTGCGTTTGCCATCATCGCGCCGTTTTTCATCTTCTCGAAATGACGCTTTGTCAAAACGTCCTTGCAGCCTGTAAGCGTTACGAAAACATCGCCCAATGCCGCCGCCTCGTCCATGGGCATAATCTCAAATCCGTCCATAGCCGCCTCAATTGCCTTTACTGCGTCAACCTCGCACACAATCACCTTTGCACCCAGACCCTTGGCGCGCATTGCGCACCCTCTGCCGCACCAGCCGTAGCCTGCTATAACAACCGTTTTTCCGGCAACTATGAGATTTGTTGTGCGGTCGATTCCGTCCCAGACGGACTGACCCGTTCCGTAGCGGTTGTCAAAAAGGTGCTTGCAGAGCGCGTCGTTTGCGGAAATCATCGGGAAAAGCAGCTCGCCGCGTTTTTCCTTTGCGCGGAGGCGCATAACGCCCGTTGTCGTCTCCTCCGAGCCGCCGCGTATTTTAGCGCACAGCGCGCGTTTTTCGGAGTGCAGCGCGGCAACAAGGTCGCCGCCGTCGTCTATAAACACATCGGGCTTCGCGTCAAGCGCCGCGCCGATATGTCTGAAATACTCTTCGTCCGACACGCCGTGAACCGCGAAAACGTCGATTCCGCCGTGAAGCAGCGCCGCCGCAACATCGTCCTGCGTTGAAAGGGGGTTGCAGCCCGTAACCGTAACTTTTGCGCCGCCTGCCTTAAGTACGCGCGCCATGTACGCGGTTTTTGCCTCAACGTGAATACTTATCGTTATGTTAAGTCCTTCAAACGGCTTTGTCTTCTCAAAGTCCTTTTCTATGTAGTTTAAAAGGGGCATATGCCTTTTTACCCACTCGATTTTTGCGTCTCCGCTTTTGTAAAGCGAAATGTCTTTTACTATACTCATCGGTTAATCCGTCTCCTTTATATCTTATGAAATTCGGGTTTTCTCTCTTTGAACGTTGCAATGTATTTAAACCCGGCGCGCCTTGCAAGCTCCAGCCCCTTCTCAAGGCAGAGACCCACATTCTGCGGCGTGTGCGCGTCCGTCCCTATTGTGAGAATCTCTCCGCCCAGCGCACGGTATTTTTTGATAAGCTCAATCCCCGGAAGGCTCGCGCCGCCGTCGCGCATGCCGGAAACATTTATCTCAATTCCTTTTCCGAGAGACACCGCCTGCCTTAAAACAATTACAGCCAAATCCTCATAGTCGCTCACGTTTACCGGAATTTTCTGCTTTGCAATGTACCTGCATATGTAGTTTAAGTGGCCGAAAACATCGTAAAGACCTGTTTTCGCCGCCTCCGCCGCTTCAAGAAAATATTTTGAAAGCCATGCCGAAACGTTTGCCATGGTGTATGTCTCAAACGCCAGATCTATGTCCCCCGTGACGTTGTGCACGGAGCCTATTACAAAGTCGTAATCATGAGAATCAAGCATTTTTTTCACGTTTTCGGGATAAAGCTGCGCCTGCCCCGCCTCAATGCCGGCGGCAATGTCTATCTTGTCACCGTAAAGTCCGCGGACGCGCGAAAGCTCTTCAAAATATTTTTTCGGGTCGTATTCGCTTATGCAGTCTTTGTCCTTCTGGAACGGGTCGAAATGGTCCGTTATTGCTATATGCGTGATGCCCGACGCTATCGCTTTTTTTACAATTTCCTCCATCGGCGCATGCGAGTCGAAAGAAATTTCACTGTGAATATGATAATCTGCCAAAAACATACGGAATCTGTTCCTTCCTTATAATATCCGATATTAAATTATATAACAATGTCCTTTTAATGTCAATCCTTTTCCGTGAAAAGTTGGTGTGCGGAACATAAACGGGCGACCACTGGGGGTCGCCCCTACGGCGTTGGAACAAGCTGCGCTTCGTTCCGATTTTGAATACAAAATCAGTCACACGCTCCGCTGTCCCTCCTTTTCCGCGAAAAGTCACGTTTGCGAATGCTTGGTGTTTATAAATGCACACATATACGCATTCGCGGCACTACCAACTTTTCACGGTTGTTTTTGGGAAAGCGGTTAAAATCATAAAAAGCCGCGGCGTGTACGTGGCTTTTTATTCCTATATGAGGGTAGAAATGCAACGCATTTCGTAAGCCAAGGCAAGTGAAACTTGAACACGTATTGGTTTTTACATGCCAATTTTCCTCAAAACTGTGTCAAACACCTTGTAAATACGACAAGTATTCACTGCGGTATTTTCCTTGTTTAAAGAAAAATTAGCTATGAAAAAACTGCTTGCACCTGCCGATGAGGAATTTTATTAATAATTTAAGTGCAGAGGGTGCAGTCGGGCTGACGCCCGTCAAGCCCGATAAGCTTAAAGAATTTTAAAATTCCCATCGTCAGGCAACATGTGTTCGGGTTTCACTTGCCCAACGCCGAATGCAAGTTAAAACGACTGCTTGCTGTCGTTTTAGGAGCGAACAAGCGTGAGCGACATCAAGCGACAGGAGGAAAAATGGAAATCAATTTAAAGCTTACGGCAAAACAAAAAGCTTTTGTGGACGCGGACTGCGATGAGGTTTTGTACGGCGGTGCGGCAGGCGGCGGAAAAAGTTTCGGTCAGATAGCGGACGCTTTTTTATCTGCTTTAAAATATCCGGGAATAAAGCAGCTTATATTAAGAACTTCCTTCCCCGAACTGGAGCGTTCTCTTATAATGACCGCAAGAGAAGTTATACCGGTTTCGCTGTACTCTTACAACGAAACGAAGCACCGCATGACATTTAAAAACGGGTCTTTGATTGAATTCGGCTATCTTTCCTCCGACAGCGCGGTTACGATGTATCAGTCGGCGGAGTACGACATTATAAGGTTTGACGAGCTGACGCATTTCTCCGAATATCAGTACACGTACATGCAAAGCAGAATAAGGGGCGTTAATGATTTCCCGAAGCAAATAAAGTGCTCCACAAACCCCGGCAGTATGGGACATGCCTGGGTTAAAGCCAGATTCGTAGACGGCGCGCCGCCCGGAGAAATACAGGAATCGGGCGGAAGAACAAGAATTTTCATACCGGCAAAGGTTCAGGAAAACTCTTTTCTTATGCAAAGCGACCCCGACTATGTAAAAAGGCTGGAGCTGCTGCCCGAAAATGAAAGAAAGGCGTTGCTTCTCGGAGACTGGGACATCTTCGAGGGGCAGTTCTTTCCGGAGTTTTCACGGGAAAAACACGAGATTGCGCCCTTTCCCCTGCCGCAGTATTACAAACGTTTTGCGTCTCTTGACTACGGGCTTGACATGACGGCGTGTCTGCTTTACGCGGTTTCGGAGCGCGGAGAGGTGTATGTTTTCAGGGAGCTTTACGAAAGCGGACTTACGCTTTCCGAGGCGGCGCAAAAGATTTTAAAGCTTACGGAAAACGAAAATATTTCTTATATTGCGGCGTCTCCCGACCTTTGGAACAGGCGGCAGGACACAGGCTTTTCCGGAGTTGAGATAATGGCGCGCGCCGGGCTTTGCGGTCTTGTGCGCGCTGACAACAGAAGAATCCAGGGCTGGCGCGCTGTGCGCGAATATTTAAGAGGCGGAGAAGGGCAGAAGCTTTTCATTTTCTCCACATGCCGAAATCTTTTAAGAACGCTTCCGCAGCTTCGCTTTGACGAGCGCAGCTGCGGCGACGCCGCGGACACTCCGCACGAGGTTACGCACGCGCCGGAAAGTTTGCGCTACGGCCTTATGTCGCGCCCTCCAAGCGCTTTTTTAAAGACGGTGCGGCGCGGCGTATACACAAAAACCGAGCTTTTGGATCTTAAAAAGACTCAAAACTCCATAAGAAGGAGGAAATGACATGATTTATTTGCCGCGGAATGTTGCAAGGCGCATCAAAGCGCACGAATATCTGCGCGGAATAGATATTGAAAAGCTTAAGGACAACCCCGTTTGTCCGAGGTGCGAGCGCGTTGCTTTAAGAGACACGGGCTACACAGAAAACCGCACGGCGCAGTGTCCGCATTGCGGCTACAGGGGCCCGATGCCCGTGACGCTGCGCGAATATGCGGAAAAAATGATGTACAAATAAGGAGGAGGGTATGAAACCGTATTTGAAAAATTTCAGCGGAAAGGTTCGGCCGCTTTGCGAAAACTTCGGCGGAGTACGCACAGACTGCGACCCTGTGGCGCTGCCTTCCGCTCAGGCGGCGGAAATGAAAAACATTTCGGCGCAGTCCTTCCCCGTTCTCAAAACGCGCGAAAAAAGAACGCTTTTGACAAACGCGGGCGAAGGCGTGCTTTTTTTCGGCTGCATGGAGGGGAAATATCTCACGGTGGTTCAAAAAACGGGCAGCGTGTGCAAATGGAAATATTTTGACGGCGGGTGGCACGATATAGGCACCGTCGCGGAAAGCCCGAGATATGCGCTGCTTTATTTTATGGACAGAAACATTCTTGTTTCTTCCGCATTTGAAACGAAGGACGGCATAGAAAAATCAAAGTCTTACTATGCGATAATAGGCGACACGGTATCATTCGGCACCGAAACCTTAATGCCGCGCTCGGACATGGCTGACACCGTAAACAACAGAATCTGCGCGGCGTATTCGGGAAGCGACAAGGTCTATCTCGGCGGCATCACCGACAGAACCGTCTGGTTTGACATCGACGACGGACTGGAGCAGAAGGTTATCACGCAAAACGGCGAAAACGCGGAGGCAATATGCGTTTTCGGAGGGCATCTTGTTTTCTTCAAGCCTCATTCCTTTGCGGAGATTTACGGCAACACGCCCGACAGCTACAGAATGATTCCCGTTTCGGGGAGCGTGGGGTGTGTGGCGCACAAAACAGTTTGCGACGCCGGGCGGCTTATGTGGCTTTCGGATGACGGAATTGTTTCCTACGGGGGCGGCACGCTGCCGAAGGTAGTTTCAGAGCCTATAAGGCGTTATATTGACAAGGCGCTCTCATCGGGTGCGGGGGACGCTGCCGCGGCGGCTGATTCGAGGCGGTATTTCATATGTCTGCCGCAGGGAAACGGCGAATATATAAACTGTGTGATGAACCTTAAAAGCGGCGAATGGTATGTGGAGGACAACACGCATTTTACGGGCTTTGCAAAGCTTTCGGGCGAGGTGTGCGCCATCTCCGCGGACGGGAAAATCTACAGGCTTTTCACAGGAGACGGCGAACCTCTTGACTGGGAGTGGAAAAGCGCCGTGTTTAAAATTGACGCAGAAAAGGTTTTGTCGCTGCACAGGCTGCACGTGCTCTGCGATTTTTCCGGGACGTTTTACATAAAGGTGAGGATAAACGACAAGGAAAGCTCCGCGGCGGAATATCAGGCTTTAAGCGCAGCGGGTGCGGCGCGGCGCGTGCTGACGATAAATCTTCATCCGCGGCTTTTTTCGGAGAGCGACTCCTTTCAGATTATTCTGGGCGGAAACGGGAGCGCGTCGGTGTATTCGGTGGGCGCGAGCCTGAGGGCGAAGAAGAAAACGTATATGTGATGCAGAAAACGGGGATGTTAAAAAACTCCGGAACGCAAGAAAAGGGACAATTCACGAATTGTCCGTTTGGTGTGAGGAAACAAAACGGGCGACCACGCAGGGTCGCCCCTACGGCGCTTCGTTCCGATTTTGAGGGAGCGGAGCATAAACGGGCGACCACGCAGGGTCGCCCCTAC
>ENA-OUQH01002290-OUQH01002290.1-human-gut-metagenome-genome-assembly--contig:-NODE-2290-length-12037-cov-7.028459_pt1 | contig 12037 bp, 9 predicted proteins | sample MGYA00237948_ERZ548828 | MGnify/ENA primary metagenome ERZ548828 (study PRJEB26490, sample SAMN05194711) | human gut metagenome | biome: terrestrial biome; feature: human-associated habitat; material...
AAACGGCAACACAACTGTTTGTGGTACCCAAGTCAATTCCAATTACTTTTCCCATGATTATATCTTTTTTTTATTTTTTCGTTATTAATATGTTATTTATCTCATGAATCGCTGCCTTCGGGGAAGTCTGCCGAAGATATGCATCTATCGGGAACCTCCTGAACTCAGTGTTCACGCTTTCTAACTAACAAAGCGTGTGCCAATGGATTTTTTTCTGGATTTGGCTGTTTGTTTTCTGTGTTTTCCTGAATTTGGCTGACAAGCTGTCAGTCAGGTACTGACAAAATAAAAGGAATCAAGATAAAAGAAGCGATAAAATGTCGCATTCCTCATATCTTGATTCCTATTTCGTTTTTAGGGAACTCTTTCTTCCAGATAATGTCCCTATATATAATAAGGTGTAACTTACCTTATCTGAGTTTTACTTCTGATCCTTGGCAGCGAGTGCTTCACGAACCTTTGCCTCCAGCTCGTCGAGAAGCTCAGGATTATCCTTGAGCAATGCCTTGCAGGCATCTGCACCCTGTCCGAGCTTTGAACCGCCGTAGCTGTACCAGCTGCCGCTCTTGTCGATGATGCCGTTGGCTACTGCCAAACCGAATACCTCGCCGGCACGGCTGATACCTTCGCCGAACATGATGTCGAACTCTGCCTTGCGGAAAGGAGGAGCCACCTTGTTCTTCACTACCTTCACGCGAACCAGATTACCTACCACATCCTCGCCGTCCTTGATGGCTGTTGCCTTGCGGATGTCCAGGCGAACTGATGCATAGAACTTCAAGGCGTTACCACCGGTAGTTGTCTCAGGGTTGCCGAACATCACACCAATCTTCTCGCGCAACTGGTTGATGAAGATGCAGGTAGTGTTGGTCTTGCTGATGGTAGAAGTGAGCTTGCGGAGAGCCTGACTCATCAATCGAGCCTGAAGACCTACTACATTGTCACCCATATCGCCTTCGATTTCCTTCTTAGGAGTCAAGGCGGCTACAGAGTCAACAACTACGATGTCTACAGCAGCAGAACTGATCAGCTGGTCTGCAATCTGCAACGCCTGCTCACCATTATCTGGTTGTGAAATCCACAAGTTATCAACATCAACGCCCAATTTAGCCGCATAGAAACGGTCGAAAGCGTGCTCTGCATCAATGAAAGCAGCGATACCGCCAGCCTTCTGAGCCTCTGCGATGGCGTGGATAGCCAATGTTGTCTTACCAGAAGATTCCGGACCGTAAATCTCGATGATACGTCCCTTAGGATAACCGCCTACGCCCAGTGCATTGTCGAGAGCGATACTGCCTGTAGGGATAACTTCGATGTTCTCAACGTGCTCATCTCCGAGTTTCATGATAGAGCCCTTACCGAAGTCCTTTTCTATCTTAGCCATGGCTGCCTGAAGAGCTTTCAGTTTGCCTTCATTGGGATTCAATTTTCCCTCTTGCATTTCTTTTGCCATATTCTTATTTTATTTAAAGTTTAGTCGATTTCCAAATCGCCATCAAACACCTCGTGCCATGGCAATCCCTGCTTGTTCAACTGCTCCATGAATGGATCTGGGTCGAACTCCTCTACGTTCCATACGCCTGGCTTCTTCCAGATACCCTTGAGGAACATCATGGCACCAATCATGGCTGGTACACCGGTGGTGTAGCTAACGCCCTGCATACCGGTTTCGTTATAAGCCTCCTGGTGCTTGCAGTTGTTATAAACGTAGTAGGTGCGCTCCTTGCCGTCTTTCTTGCCACGGATGCGGCAACCGATAGATGTTTCGCCGTCATAGTTCTCACCGAGATCCTGTGGGTTAGGCAATACTGCCTTGAGGAACTGCAGAGGAACAATCTTCACCTTGGCAGTCTTGCCAGAACCGTCTGCCAATGGAGCCTCGTATTCGATTTCGTCGATGCGGCTCATGCCGAGGTTCTGGATGCAGTCGAGGTAGGTGAGATACTGCTGACCGAAGGTCATCCAGAAGCGTGCCTCCTTGATGGTAGGGTAGTTCTTCACCAGGCTCTCCAACTCCTCGTGGTGCATCAGATAGCTCTCGCGAGGGCCGATGTTAGGGTAGGTGAGTGGCTTGTGGATAGAGAGTGGGTCGGTTTCAATCCATTCACCATCCTTATACCAGAGTCCCTTCTGGGTAATCTCGCGGATATTGATTTCTGGGTTGAAGTTGGTTGCGAAAGCCTTGTGATGGTTACCGGCGTTGCAATCCACGATGTCGAGCACCTCAATCTCATCGAAGTGATGCTTGGCTGCATAAGCGGTGAAGATGCCAGATACACCTGGGTCGAAACCGCAGCCGAGGATAGCGCAGAGACCTGCCTGCTCAAACTTATCCTTGTAAGCCCACTGCCATGAGTACTCGAAGTGAGCCTCGTCCTTAGGCTCATAGTTAGCGGTGTCCATGTAATTGCAACCGCAAGCCAGACAGGCATCCATAATGGTGAGATCCTGGTAAGGCAAAGCGAGGTTGATGACAAGCTCAGGCTTATAGCTACTGAAGAGAGCCTTCAACTGCTCAACGTCGTCGGCATCCACCTCAGCTGTCTGAATATCCATCTTGTAGCCCTTGGCATGGATATCCTTAACCAGCTTATCGCATTTTTCCTTGCGACGGCTAGCAATCATAAACTCGGTGAAAACGTCCTGGTTCTGGACGATCTTGAAGGCAGCCACGGTAGCCACGCCACCTGCGCCAATCATAAGTACTCTACTCATTTATAATCTTATTTTTTTATGTTTATTATTTTAAAGTTTATTTTATTTCATTTGCCGAAATCCCCAGGGCATTCATGAGCGAATAACCGAGAATCTCCTGTCTGAAGTTGCCGCCTGGCATGGGCTGCATGGCAAAGAGGGTGATGCGCTTGTCGTCGTCATCTACCTTGCGGAGTATCTCGCGGAGTCGGTCGTAAGCATCTCCATCCTCAGAATTTGGGATTACCATCACTCGCTTCACCTCCTTGGCGTTGCATACGGTGCGTGCCACATCTACGAGGAAGTCATCCTTGCCTACCATCTTCTCCTCTGTAGGATAAGAAGAGATGATGAACTCTCCGAGCTTATCATCCTTGAAAGCCTGAGCGTTCAGATCCTTCTCATAGTTGGCAGGGCGGAAGTTCTTCATCGCCATCGACTGTTTGTCGTGGATAAGCACAACCTGTGTCTCGTGCTCGCCCTCTCTCAGACCTCCGTCAAGGGCAATGCAGACTGCCCATTGTGCCATATCGGCTGGTTGGATGCGACGGTTAATCATTCGTTCAAAGTTGACTATCAGGTCGAAAGCCACTCGGTCGATATAGTCGGCGTCAGCGATGATTACATTCTCGCTCCATTTTATGTTGTTTGTATCTAATGTATTCATTGGTGCAAAAATTAAGCAAACGAGCATGATGAAAGCTTGCTTTCAAATTGTCGAATGCAGATTATTTCTGCAAATTTACGAATAAATTTCGTAATTAAGGCATTTTGGAAATATAAAATAATAAAAAAGATAGTATTTTCATCATTTCTTCATTTGATGGAATACTATCTTCAGTATATTTTTCGGCAATCTGAGCCTTTTTCTTCTATTCTTCTACTTCTTCTCATGCAATCATTTTCGCCAGATAATGTCCGGCGAGAACGGCGATAAGTCCCAGCGCCAGACTTCCGAAGAGATAGAGCATCATATAGAGGTAATTCTCTTCTTTCATCAGTCCTGCTCCCTCGTTCATAAAGGTAGAGAAGGTAGTGAATCCTCCGCAGAATCCCGTGGTGAGCAGCAGTTTGGCAGATGGCGACATCCATCCCCCTTCCCGCCAGTTCAATCCCGAGAGGAACCCGATGATGAGGCATCCCGCCACATTCACCGCCATCGTTCCGAAAGGAAAGGCAATCACCGTGCAGGATTGCACCATCTTCGATACCCAATATCTCATGCCGCCTCCGAAGAAGCTGCCAATGCTTACTATCAATATTTCTTTCATCTCCTTATATAATATATCACTACTGTCCAATAAAAAAGGGCAATTCGATCTTTGAAATAGTTGAATTATAGTCTTTTATGCAGTATTTTGCAATGAAACGGACTTGATTTTGTAACTTTGCAGCCAAAAAGAATTGGCTACTATGTTTCAAGACAAATATGTTTTCGCTCAACTTACTGCATTTCTGAATAGAACTCAGTTCAACAACTACGTACGCAAGTATGATGGCAACCGATACGTGAAACACTTCACTTGCTGGAACCAGCTTCTTGCAATGATGTTTGGGCAACTGAGCAATCGTGAGAGTTTACGTGACTTGATAGTTGCATTGGAAGCTCATCGAGCTAAGCAATATCATTTGGGTCTTGGACGTAATACTATCGTAAAAGCAACTCTTGCTTATGCCAATCAGACTCGTGATTACAGGATTTTCGAAGACTTTGCATTCTATATGATGAAGGAAGCTTGCAAAAAGCGAGAAACCAACATTTTGAATATACCAGGAAAGAAGTATGCTTTTGATTCGACAACTATTCCGTTGTGTCTTGCAACTTTTCCATGGGCAAAGTTCTGAAGTAAGAAAGGAGGAGTCAAAGCACATGTCTTATATGACGTAGAAGCACAAGTTCCAGCTTTCTATACTGTGACCACAGCATCAAAGCATGATTCTACAGCAATGTCTTCAATTACGTATGAGCCAAATAGTTACTACATTTTCGATAGGGCTTATGATACTTTCAAGGAACTTTATAAGATTCATCTTACAGGTTCCTACTATGTAGTCAGAGCCAAAACGAACTTGAAGTACAAAATGGTAAAATGGAAGCGAAGAATGCCAAAGAATGTACTAACTGATGCAGAAGTAAAACTAACAGGATATCTTTCCGAAAAGAAGTATCCTGAATCATTCAGATTCATTCGATACTACGATGAAGAAGATGATCGTGAGTTTACTTTTCTGACGAATGCAAAGCATCTTTCTGCGTTGGATGTCGCGAATCTATATAAAAAAAGATGGTTGGTTGAACTATTTTTCAAATGGCTAAAGCAGCATCTTAAGATAAAGAGATTCTGGGGCACAACGAAGAATGCTGTACGCATACAGATTAGTGTTGCCATTATCACTTATTGTCTCGTGGCTATTGTTCACCATGATATGCAATTGAAACGCTCAACATATGAAGTTTTGCAGATTCTAAGCATTTCATTGACGGACAAAACCCACCTAAGAGATCTATTTGATAAGACTATTTTCAACGATGTCAAAGAACTCGAATATCCCCTTTTTAAGGGACTATTTGATTAATTAATTAACGTGTCCAATTTTTATTGGACACTAATGATAATATATGTATAATAATTTGGTGCAAAAGTACGGGTTTTATTTCTACTGACAAAAATATTTTTGGAAAAAAGATAATCCTTTTCTTAATTTTTCCCTCTATTCTTTCTTTTAAGGGATAAATAGAAGCAGGGAATAGTTCTTCTTGCTTATTAATGTTTTTATATAAGGGACACAGAGGCTTGGCAACCATCTATATATCTTGGATGGTTGCTGAGACAAAATCCTCATGTAAAATATGCAATGTTAGAAAAGACTCTGCTGTTTCGTATCTTCGATAACGTATCCAGTAAGTGCCTTGGGCTTGTTGTCTGGCTGCATTGGACCGAAAAATACAGCTTGAACTTGCGCCGCAGGTTGAGAAAAAGAGCAAAGAAGAAAACAAAGAAGCAACAAATAACGTAAAAGCAGATGTTACTTCTAAAGGGCTGCGGATTAAAGATTCGCACTAAAAGGCAAGTATATATTGAAATCTGACAAATACTTCGATTATTACCGTTAAAGTTTAATAATATTAGTTGTTTTTTTTGGAATTTTAAGGTTTGAGTCTTACCTTTGCAATCGTTTTCACGCCTTACCTTAATTGACGAATGCCGAGTGAGAAAGACGGGAAGGACAAGCATATTGGAAATGGCGTTTACAAGCGCACTTGGTCATACACACACACGGATTCTATATAATATCTAAATAATATCTAATCAGGATCAGAAATATACAAGGCAGTTATAGACCGCCCAATAAGATATAAAAATAGTAAACTTATTATCAACTACATCAGAATAGTTCCATTAGTAGAATATAACGTATAGTAAAATTTCATAATTATCTTAGAGGTAACAAAGTGTATTCCACTACTGGCTTGTATAGGATGTTTTAGGAGTTCAGGACTGTTTGACTGAGTAGCTCGTACTGCACCAACGCCGTTTCCCTTATGTATGTGTTCAGTAGTTTATTTGGTCCGTATAGGTGCAACGGACATAAAGCGTAATTGCATGTATGGTTGAAATAAATCCATTATGTATTTAGCGCTATTAATTTTTTAAGTCATGAGAAGAGAACTTTTGCTCTTATCTTGTTGCGTGGTCATCCCAAGCATTTGTAGTGCTCAAGAGAAGTCAGACACTACAATGGTAGAAAAGAAAGCAGAACGCAATGTGATGCTCAATGCATCCGATGCCAATGCACCTCGTTACATTCAGATAGGTCTTCCAAGTGAAGATGTAAATGTGTACGAGAACGGATTACCTGTCGTTTATTCTTCTTACATCCATCCTCTATCTGCTCATTGGAGAAGTGACGGAAGCTTGGCTGAAGTAGGATTGATGAACCCGCAGGAATCAGCCATAGCTACAGGAAACATTGCTTATTCAGTGAACAGTTTCAGCGACTTAGGCAGTAATACGTTCAAGGGTATTTTGAATTACAAAGGCAACCATTATGGTATGCATCAGTTTGATTTGAACGTTTCAGGACCTCTGGCTAAAGGCTGGACTTATGCCTTGAATATGTATCAGAACTTTGATCCGGGAACCTTTGACTTGAAGTTTACCAACTATAATGACCGTACCCAGATTTATAAGGGTGCCCTGACAAAGCATTGGGGAAACAGAGGACAGTTGTCTTTTCTCTACAAGTTCTCAAACAGTCAGCGTATGGGTACCGTAACCTGTTTTGCACCATTTATCTATCACACTAATGGTGATGTGACAGAATTGGATGGCTTTAAATTGGGTACATCTTCATACGTTCCAGCTTCTCAGAACTTCATGTACCGTGATATGAAGACAGGTGAAGTGAAAAACACTACTATCAATGATTGGAACAAGAACAAATCTCACGAATTTGCGGTATTATTCAAATGGGATTTAGGTAATGCATGGAACTTGGATACAAAGGCTAAATATACCTGGGCTGATGCTAACTATGCCGACTTTGGCGGCAGTTCCATCATGAATGTCAAAGATGGAAAGGTTGAGGGTAATACGAATACGTATTATGACAAGAATGGAAAGCTTTATACAGGTATGATGGATGGTCGAAGAATCTGGTTTCATACTGCAAAGGCAAAATCTTTCCTTCTCACCTCTGAGGTGATGAGAAACTATGGCCAGCATAATCTTAAAATAGGTCTCAACGAGTGGAACTTTGACTTAAACTACTGGTCTGCGTCAACACAATGGGATGCCAGTGTAAAGGAGTATCCAGAGTTTCTATCACATTCCACGGTTTCAGACCCGACTGCAAGAATAACTTATTATGGGTTCAATGAGATTTCTACAGACTATGCTAATGGTAATGAGAATAAGTTAGCAGGATATTTCACAGACGAATGGCGTCCTATTGAAAGCCTTCGTTTCTTCTATGGCGCACGCTTAGAGTGGTGTCGTATGTCTGTAGACCAGTTGCCGTATGCACGATTTGCAGACATGTATGTCGGTGCAACCAATGCAGACGGTGTAACCATTACACCACAGCACAGAACAAAGAATAAGCTCAATTATGCATTTACAGTTTCGGCTACATGGTCCTTCTATAAAGGTATGGGACTCACCGCTGACTTCACTCAAATGGAACGCTCTCCTCGCATGACAGATTATGCCAATATGGGACCACAGGACCTGCGTCTCCGCATTCCATTGCTCCGTGGCGGTATATACTATCGCAATAAGTGGATTGATGTCACATCAATGATAACCTGGATTCAGAAGACGAACAATACAGACCAGCAGGATATAACCAAACCTGGCACTAGTATTTCAAAGACAACATCATTAAATTATAGCATTCAGACTGTTGGATGGACAACCAATGTGGAACTTGACCCTTTCAAGGGTGCGCATCTTCATGCCCTCTTTACTTATCAGAAACCAACATACAAGGACTATTCTGTGACAGTAAAGTTTGATGATGGTGAGACCGCAGACTTAAATGCCACTGGTAACATTGTCAAGGAAATACCACAGATACTGATTGAGCTTGACCCAAGTTATACCTTTTACAAGGATAAGATGACTGTATGGGGCAGTTTCAGATATTTTGGAAAAACGTATGCTAACCTTTCAAATGCCCTTTGGTTTAACGGGCATTGGGAAACTTTCGCAGGTGTGAAATGGAATGCTACCAACAAATTATCATTCAACCTTGGTGTAGTCAACTTCCTGAACCAAAAAGGTGCCAGCGGTACAATATCCGGCTCAGAGCTTATTGGTCCGGAAGAAGCCAAGCGATTCAATGGCTACGTAATGTCCGGACGCTATCTTCGTCCTTTCACTGTTGAGTTTGGAGCAAGTATAAAACTATAAATACCTATTGATTATGAATAAATTATGCAATTTTATGGTACTTTTTATGGCTTTGTCAGGTAATGTATATGCCCAGAAGACAGAACCATGGAATGACCCTTTGGTGAACAACATCAATCGTAACGAGCCTGTTTCTGATTTCTTCGGCTATGAGAATAAGGAATTGTCTGACAGAAATGACAAGACGCGTTCAAAGAGATTCTTGTCTATTGAAGGAATTTGGAAATTCAATTGGGTGCAGAATGCCAATGAGCGTCCTTTAGATTTCTATTCACTCAATCTTGATGATTCTAATTGGGGTAAGATGCCAATTCCTGGATGTTGGGAGTTGAATGGCTATAGCGTGCCAGTCTATACCAACTATAGATATGAGTGGGAAAATGAATGGGAATCAAATCCTCCTTATGTGCAGGATCTTGGCAACTACGTCGGATCTTACCGACGTAAGATTGTAATTCCTGAGAATTGGAATGGTGACAATATAATACTGCACATCGGCGAATTTTCCAGCAATATCAACCTATATGTAAATGGAAAGTTTGTTGGCTATGCTGAAGACAATAAGGTTGCTGCGGAATTTGACATCACTAAATATGTAGAACCAGGAAAAGAGAATCTGATAGCCATGCAGCTGATGAGATGGTGCGATGGCTCTTATTTTGAGGATCAGGACTATTGGAGACTTCGCGGTATTGCCAGAGAGAACTATATCTATGCTCAGCCGAAGTCACATATTAAGGACTTGAACGTAACCTCTTCCTTGTCCGATAATTATAAAGACGGTATCTTTGCCATTCATTTTTCTACAGAATCATGTGATGGAAAGAATGTTCTGGTAGAATTGATAGACAAGAAAACTGGCAATACGGTTTTTGAAAGAAAGCAACAGTTACAGGGTGGCAGTTCAACTGTAGAGTCAACCATTCAGAATGTAGCCAAATGGACAGCAGAAACACCGAATTTGTACACACTCAGAGCGACACTGCTGGATGGAGATAAAGTATTGGAAGTCATTCGTCAAAATGTCGGTTTTAGAAAGATCGAGATCAAGGGAAAACAGCTCTTGGTAAATGGACAGCCTGTTCTTATCAAGGGTGTGAACCGTCATGAGATAGATCCTGATGGAGGATATGTTGTCAGTGTTGAGAACATGATTCGTGACATAAAGGTTGCCAAGCAATTAAACATCAATGCTATACGCACCAGCCACTATCCAAATGACCCACGCTGGTATGATTTGTGTGATGAATATGGTATTTATGTCATGGCTGAGGCAAATCTGGAAAGCCACGGAATGGGATTTGCTAAAGAGACTCTGGCTAAAAATGAGTTGTTCAACAAGACACACATTGAGCGTAACATGCACAATGTGAAGGTTCTCAAAAACCATCCTTGTATCATTATGTGGAGTCTTGGTAATGAAGCAGGTTATGGTAAGAACTTTGAGGATGCCTACGATTGGGTAAAGGCATATGATAGTTCTCGTCCAGTACAATACGAAATGGCATGTTCAACAGGCAAGCATGATGAAACCCGTCCTGTTGAGTCATACGAGTTGGCTGGTCTGAAGGCTGGCAAGACTGACATTTTCTGTCCTATGTATGCTGATTACGACAGTTGTAGAGCATATCTGGAAAAGAACTATTGTGACAAACCTCTTCTTCAGCAGGAGTATGCCCATGCCATGGGTAATTCTATGGGTGGATTCAAGCAGTATTGGGATTTGGTCCGTCAGTATCCTCAGTATCAGGGTGGTTTTATCTGGGATTTTGTAGATCAGGGTCTGCGCGACAAGAGCAAGATAACTGGTAATCAGATCTATGCCTATGGCGGTGATTATGGTCGTTTCCCTATGTCTGACGAGAACTTCAACAACAATGGCTTGGTTAGTCCGGACAGAAGACCAAATCCTCATGCTTACGAAGTGAAATACTTCCATCAGAACATCTGGAGCAAACTTGAGAACAAGGTCAAGGGTACAGTCTCTGTATTCAACGAGAACTTCTTTGTTCCATTGAATAACGTAAATCTCGTATATTCAATAGAGGTAGAGGGAAAAAGTATGGCAAATGGTTTAATCAACCTTGGCAAATACAATATTCTTCCTCAGACAAGCAAGACCATTGCAATTCCTGGATATGCAAAGATAGTTGCAGACAAGAAGTACAGAGGAAAGGAAAAGACACTGACTCTTTCGTACAAATTGAACAGTGATTCGCTTCTTCTAAGTAAGGATGAAGAAATCGCCCACCAGCAGTTTGTGATTAGCGACTATAAGTTCCCTGTATTGAATTCCTCTGAAACAGCCAAAGTCAAGGCTGTAGATCATGCCAAGTATCTCGTTCTTTCTGCCAATGGTGTGGATGTTACCATCAGTAAGGCAACAGGACTTGTTTCTTATTTGGATGTTGACAAAACACCTATGCTTGAAAGAGGATTTGATTTGACTCCAGACTTCTGGAGAGCATGCACAGACAACGATTTTGGTTCACATATGACTACATTAAGTGCAGCATGGAATAAGCCAAGTATGGAACTGAAGAATTTTACCCGTAAGGAGAATGGTTCTGTTGTTGCCGAGTTGTATCTCAAAGAAACAGAGTCTACACTGACTCTTATCTATACATTGAATAATAATGGAGAACTGACTGTTGAACAAGATCTGAAGGTAAATCCTGATGCGGAGAACAAGCCAAATCTTCTGCGCTATGGAATGGAATTGCAGATGCCTAAGGAGTTTGATAGAGTTGAATTCTACGGAAAGGGTCCTAACGAGAATTATGCAGACCGTAACAATTCCGACAGATTGGGCATTTTTACCCAGTTGGTAAAGGATCAGTATTATCCATACGTCCGTCCACAGGAGTCTGGCAACAAGACGCAGGTAAGATATTGGAAGGTTCTGACAAAAGACAATAAAGGTCTGGAGTTTTTCTCCAATGAGCCAATGGAGTGTTCAAGCCTGAACTATCTGACTTCAGATCTTTACCGCGGACCGGTAAAGAACCAAGAACATTCTGGAGACCTTGTACCACGAGACTTTACCTCTGTACACATTAGTCAGAGACAGATGGGATTGGGATGTATCGATACATGGGGCTCATTACCTATTGAGAAATATATGCTTCCTTATCAGGACTATGCATTCAAATTCGTGATTCGTCCTGTACGATAACCGAATAGTTCTCACTCTGAGAAATATCTCGACTTTTGCTCCAGGAGTATATACCTTTAGGACAGCGTGTGAAAGCATTCACTGTATCGATGATGCCAAGGGTACACCATGTATTAATAATGTTGCAACTTTCTAACATTATATAAAACTATTCATTTTTGTCTGCAATTCCAAGAATTTGGTTTTGCGGACATTTTGTTAGTATGCTCGGCATGAGTTTATTCTAATGGGTGCAAGTCCCTAACAAGCCCTA
>ENA-OUQH01002292-OUQH01002292.1-human-gut-metagenome-genome-assembly--contig:-NODE-2292-length-12021-cov-8.436403_pt1 | contig 12021 bp, 12 predicted proteins | sample MGYA00237948_ERZ548828 | MGnify/ENA primary metagenome ERZ548828 (study PRJEB26490, sample SAMN05194711) | human gut metagenome | biome: terrestrial biome; feature: human-associated habitat; material...
GAGCAGGAGACCGGCTATTCAGACGATGACGTTTGGTACGCGCGGATATTACGCCTGCTGGCTTCGAGCGAGATCAACGCCGCGGAGGATGCTCTCTTTGACGGCTTTGACGCCTCATCCGTCCGGCTGCGCGCTGCGTTGGACTTCTATTCGCGCCTGAATCTCTTAAGCGATGAAGCGCTTGCCCATGCGAACTTCAGCCGGGAGGAGATCGCACAGGGATTGGACGACATCGCGGCGCGCTGCGGCGTTGAATTCCGCGATCAGATTTGAATTTCGCCTTGTCAGCAGCGCTTCACGGGCAGTATAATAAAGGCAACCCTTATGCGCAAAACCACTTTCAAAAAACAGGGGGTACAGAACATGTCGATTCCCATGAAGACCATTCCGGGCTATTACAATGAGCGTCCGGGCATCCAAGTCGGCACCAAGATGGAGGGCGAAATCACGCTGGGCAAGGACGGCCGCTACAACTTTGACGAGCAGGGCGTCCGCTTTCTCAAGCAGATGGGCGTGGATTGGGTCATGGTCTCCGACGTGCCGGAGCACAACGCCAAGACCTACAAGGCTGTGCGCGAGCAGCTCGAAGAGCGCGGACTCAAGATTTATCGCCTGCAAAACTATCAGCTGCACAATATGTCGGCCGTGACGCTGGGACTTCCCGATCGCGACCGCATGATCGATCGCTACCTGCAATACATCTCCGATCTGGGCGAAGCGGGCATCCATTACGCAACCTACGCCCACATGGGCAACGGCATCTGGCGCGGCAATATCCGGCGCGAGGTGCGCGGCGGTGCAACAGCAGGCGGTTTGGATCTGGAAGCGCCCAACAAGTCCATCGCTTTCGGCGATTTTGAGTGGCCGCTGTCCCACGGCCGCGTGTTCGGCGAAGACGAAATCTGGGAAAACTACGAATATTTTATCAAGAAGGTCAAACCCGTGGCGGAGAGCGCCGGGGTTTATATCGGCATCCATCCGGATGATCCGCCGGTCTACACCATGGCGGGCGTGCCGCGCTGCATCTTCGGCAACTTTGAAGGCTACAAGCGCGCGCTGGAAATCGCAGACAGCCCCAACATCGGCGTGTGCCTGTGCGTTGGCTGCTGGCTGGAGGGCGGCGACCTGATGGGCTGCACACCGGTAGAGTTCATCAAATATCTGGCGGAGCGCAAGAAGCTCTTCAAGCTCCACGTCCGCAACGTCACCCAGCCGCTGTACGCGCCGGGCGGCTTTAACGAGACTTTCCCCGATGCGGGATATTACAACCTGACGGACGTCATCGAAGCGCTGGACGAAGTGAACTTCGACGGCTGCATTATGAACGATCACCTGATCGACATGGTGGGCGGGCACTATACCTGCGAAGCGTTCTTCACCTCCTATCTCAAGGGTCTGGTGGACGCGGTGCAGAATCATCACAAATTCTGATCCGAAAGGAGTGCATCTTTCATGCGCATCCTCTTTATCGGCAACAGCCATACCTATTTTAACGACATGCCTCATCTTTGCGCCGAGCTGCTGCGCGCGGCGGGCAAGGACGTGGAAGTGACGATGCTCACGCGCGGCGGCGAAACGCTGCATGGGCATATTCTCAGTGAACAGACGCGATTTAACATACTCTTCGGGCATTACGACTGGGTAATTCTCCAGGAAGCGACCGGCGATTTTCCCTCCAAAGCGCAATACATGGCCGATGTGACCATGCTCAAGGGCTGGTGCGACGAGAATCTGGGCCGCAGGTTCATGCAGAACAGAGGCCGCGCCATGGCGCTGCTGCAGAAGGAAGCAGAGCTGCAGGAGATCGTCAAGCTGGTCGGTCAGGACGCGCTGTCCCCGGCGGACAACCTGACGCTGGAATCCGCAAAGATGATCCGCGAGGACTTCTTGCAGCAGAACGCGTTCCTGGAGAACGACCAGTATTCGTCGTTTGACCGGCAGGCCCGTCTGCTGGACCTGATCCTCCGCTACAAGGATCTCTGCGACGCGGCCATCGAGCGCGGCGCGGATATCTGGAAGCTCTACGGCATTGCAGCACGCGCAGCCATCGGCCGTGCGAAGACCGTTCCGGCGGACACGTATCAGGACGTTTACGCGAAGATCGTATCCGATATGGAGCAGCAGATCGAAGAAGTTGCAAAGGAGGCTGAGGCTGAATGATCCGCGAATACCGTACCATCCGTGAGGTCTCCGGGCCTCTGATGATCGTCAAAAACGTCGAGGGCGTCACCTACGACGAGCTGGCCGAGCTGGAGCTGCCGAACGGCGAGGTCCGGCACTGCAAGGTTCTGGAGTGCAGCGGCGATACCGCCGTCGTCCAGCTGTTTGAAAACTCCGCCGGCATCAACCTGAAGGACAGCAAGATCCGCTTCCTGGGCCACCCGCTGGAGCTAGCCGTGTCCGAGGATATGCTCGGCCGCGTCTTCGACGGCATGGGCCACCCGAAGGACGGCGGGCCGGAGGTTCTGGCCGCCGAGATGAAGGACATCAACGGTCTTCCGATGAACCCTGCCGCACGCGATTACCCGAACGAATTTATCCAGACCGGCATTTCCACGATCGACGGTTTGAACACCCTTGTCCGCGGCCAGAAGCTGCCGATCTTCTCCGGCTCCGGTCTTCCCCATGCACAGCTTGCCGCGCAGATCGCGCGTCAGGCGAAGGTTCTGGGCGACGACGCATCGAACTTTGCTGTTGTCTTCGCGGCCATCGGCATCACGTTTGAGGAATCGGAATTCTTCATTCAGGAATTCCGCCGCACGGGCGCCATCGACCGCACCGTCGTCTTCTCGAACCTCGCAAACGACCCGGCGGTCGAGCGTATCGCAACACCGCGTATGGCGCTGACTGCCGCCGAATATCTGGCGTTCGAATGCGGGATGCACGTGCTGGTCATCATGACCGACATCACGAACTACGCCGAGGCGCTGCGTGAGGTCTCCGCCGCACGCAAGGAAGTCCCCGGCCGCCGCGGCTATCCCGGCTACCTCTATACCGACCTTGCGACGCTCTATGAACGCGCAGGCCGCCGGATCGGCAAGAAGGGCTCCATCACCCTCATCCCGATCCTGACCATGCCGGAGGACGACAAGACGCACCCCATCCCCGACCTGACCGGCTATATCACCGAGGGCCAGATCATCCTGAGCCGCGATCTGTACCGCAAGGGCGTCATTCCCCCCGTGGACGTGCTGCCGAGCCTGTCGCGACTCAAGGACAAGGGCATCGGCCCCGGCAAGACGCGTGAGGATCACGCGGGCACCATGAACCAGCTCTTTGCGGCGTATTCCGCCGGCAAGGACGCGAAGGAGCTTGCAACGATCCTTGGCGAAAGCGCCCTCTCCCCCACTGACCGGCTGTACGCGAAGTTTGCCGAGGAATTTGAGCAGCGCTACGTCAGTCAGGGCTACGAAGAAAACCGTTCCATTGAGGAAACGCTGAACATCGGCTGGGAGCTGCTGTCCATCCTGCCCGAAACGGAGCTCAAGCGCATCAAGCCGGAGTTCATCGAAAAGTACCTGCCCAAAAAGCAGGCGTAAGGCGGTGTTCGCATGGCCAGTAAAACGATCAATCCGACCCGGATGGAGCTTACGCGGCTCAAGGGCCGCCTGCGCACGGCCGTGCGCGGCCACCGGCTGCTCAAGGACAAGCGCGACGAGCTGATGCGCCAGTTCTTCCTGATCGTGCGGGAAAACAAGGAGCTGCGCGCCAAGGTCGAGCAGGGCATTGCGGAGGCCAACCGCGCCATGACCGTCGCGTCGAGCGTGATGTCCCCCGAAATGCTCCAGCAGGCGCTTTTGTACCCGAAGCAGTCGGCGACGTTGGACATGACGTTCCAGAACATCATGTCCGTCTCCGTCCCGGTCTACGAGTTCCACACCAAAAACGAGGACGCCGCGTCCATTTACCCCTACGGCTTCGCGCAGACGTCCGGCGAGCTGGACGATGCGCTGGGCGCGCTGGCCTCCGTATTTCAGGATATGCTTGCGCTGGCGCAGGCTGAAAAGAAGACGCAGCTGCTCGCCTCCGAGATCGAGAAGACCCGCCGCCGCGTCAATGCGCTGGAATATGTCATGATCCCGGAAATGGAGAAAAACATCAAGTATATCTCCATGAAGCTCGAGGAAAACGACCGCGCTACCAAGGTCCGCCTGATGAAGGTCAAGGACATGGTGCTCAAGGACGCGCACGAATTCGAAGATTAAAACCGGAACGCCGTCCCCTGTCACAACGGGGGACGGCGTAAAATTTTGCTGAAAACGGACGGAACGCGCACGCACCGAAGGCTGTCTCACCGGACAGCCTTTTCTCTGCGGGCCAGATGGGCGTAGTAGAGCAGGCACAGCAGGACCTGCACGACGGTCGAGCAGGGCGTTGCGAGGCCGATGTAGAACAGGCGCACATTCAGCAGGCGGGACATGGCGAACGACACGGGGATGAGGACGCCGAACGCGCCCAGAATGCCCTGCGCCATGACAAAGACGGTCTTGCCGAGGCCGGAGAAATAGCCCACAAAGCAGAACAGGAACGAGGTCAGCAGACAGGCGATGGCGTAGGCTTTGAGATAAGTGACATTGTCCGATGAACAGGAGCTACTTTGATGGATGCTGCGGAAAAAGTCAAGCCCGCCCTGCCATTGGCAGGGCGGGCAGTTTCGTTTGGGGAAGGTAAATTACTTGGCTTCCTCGGCAACGTAAGCGGAGGGGGCAGCGGGAACGCCGCGCTTCCACTCGATCAGGTTCACAACATAGAACGTGATGACAGAAACAAGGCTGCCGAAGACGACCGGCATCATGAACCACAGCGTGCCGCCGTTGGACAGAAGCTGCCAGACGGCGAAGGCGATGGTGCCGGTGAAGATGGAGATCATGCCGGAGTTTTTCGTTGCTTTCGGAACGGCAAGGCCGAGGCCGTAGGCCGCAAACGGACCTGCGCAGCGGATGCCGAATGCGAAGGTGTTCATGGCGACGAGGGAAACGCCGAACATGGAGATACCCATGGCGACGAGCGCCGCGACGACGTTGCAGGCACGGGTATAGAAGATGGTCTGCTTGTCATTCAGCTTTTTCTTGCCGCCGAAGCCGGGATAGATGTCGTTGATGATCATCGTGGACATGCACAGCAGGTTGGAGTCTGCCGAGGACATGGTCGCGCAGATGATGGCAGCGGAAATAAGACCAGTGATGATGCCGGGCGCATAAGTACCGGTGACAATCATCATGGCGTTGGAGCCGTTCTCAGCAAGGCCGGGCAGCTGATCCTTCAGAGCGAAAGCAGCGAGGCCGAGGAGGGTCGGGAAAATTGCCATAGCAGCCATGAGAATGGCGCAGAGGAAGGAAGCGCGAACCGCAGTCTTCTCGTCCTTGCAGGTCTCGAAGCGGGAGACCATCTCGGGGCCGCAGAGGAAGGTGCAGAAGTAGTTGAAGAAGTAGCCGATGATGGAGGCCCAGCCGATCTGGGTCATGTTCAGCTTTTCGCCGGGCAGTGCAGCGGAGATCGCAGCCCAGCCGCCGGCATGCTTCAGGACGATCGGCGTTGCGATGGCAAGGCCGACGAGAATGATACCGAACTGGATGAGGTCGGAGACCTGGTCAGCGATCATGCCGCCGAAGGTCGTGTAGAAGATGGTGACGAAGCCGGCCAGCAGCAGGCAGACGTTCAGGGGGATCGTCGGGATCAGCGCGTTGATAACAGCACCGGAAGCACCGATTTGAGAGGAGGTCAGGCAGAACAGCGACAGAACGCTGAGAACTGCCGTGAAGTTGCTGGAGAGTTTGCCGAAGCGGCGGCCGACGACCTCGGGGATCGTAACAGCCATGGTCTTGCGGATCTTGGGTGCAAAGTAGGCCAGCGGGATCATGGCAAGAGATGCGGCCAGGACGTACCAGATCGCGCTGACGCCCCATGCGCCGAACGCTTTCTGCGCGAGGCCGGTGGTGCTGCCGCCGCCGATGTTGTTGGCAGACAGCGAGAACGCGACCATGAACAGGCCCATTCTGCGGCCGGCAACGAGATAGTCCGCGCTGCCCTTGATGTTGATCTTGCCGACGACGTAGCCGATGATCATCATGCCGACCATGTACGCAAGGACAATAACCAATGCGCCAGTTTGGATTTCCATAGAGTTCCTCCTTGATTTCTCTTTCTTGAACGACTTATTCACAATTCGTTCATATTGCGTATTTTATCCGACGATGCCACACTTTGTAAATTGACAATTCGCACAAGGAAAAACGCCTGTTTTCTGGCAATATAGACAAGGTACGAAAAATGCTCAAAAAGTTTTGATATCTTCTTGAATCTGGATATTTGGATTCTCCCGCGCTGCGTCGCGGAAGACGCCGAGCAGCTTTTCCGCATATGGCCCGAGCGCGTCATACAGGCAGCCGGTATGCTCCAACAGGAGCGTGCACGGCGGCAGTTCCGTCAGCACGTCGTACAGCGCGTCGAGATTGCGCCCGTAAAACGCGGGCAGCGCGAACACGCGCGCAAAGCAGTCGTGCGCGGCTGTGCGGGAGGTCAGCTCCCGGCAGTCGATGCGGTATGTCAGTTCCATATGACGGTGCCTCCGTCCACGGTCAGCTCCGTAAACGACGCGTAGTGGTCGGACGTGTAAAAGTACAGTCTGTCGTTCGAGAAGATCAGGCGCTCAGCCCCGCGGGAATCCGCGCCGAGCGTGTTGATATCGCATTCGGTATAGGTTCTTCCTGTTTCCTCCGGCAGAAGCCCCTCGCGGTTGCCGAAGCGGTCGCCGCCGATGGCGGCTCCGGCCTGATACGCTTCCACGCTGCCGCCCTCCCAGCCGAGCGCACGGGCTTCCTCCTTGGTCATGTAGTTGTCCGGCAGATGACCGTAGGTATCGAGATACAGAACGACGTGCTCCGCGTCGTAATAATACCCGTGCTCGCCGACCGTGTCGGCGGTCTGTGTGACCTCCGGGTCTTCGGCGGTCACAAACTGCTCGCCCGATTCGGGCGCTTCCGTCTCCTCGGACAGCGCAGCGTCCGCCAGCTCCTGCAGCGTCGTAACGCTGGATTCCACGATCTGCACCGTGTCGCGCACCGTGCAGCCGCCGGGCACCAGCAGCGTCAGCGCCAGAAGCAGCGCCAAAATCCGTTTTTTCATGGTCAGTCTCCTTTCAGCTCCCGCGCAATGGCCCGCATCAGCGCCTCCGGCAGCTTTTCCACGCGCCGGTCGTAGGTCACAAAGCCGTTGACCTCGTCCTCCACGTCGCTCAGCTGCGTGTACACATCGGCGGCAAGGCCGGACTTGCACGCGGGGACGATCTGCGTTTCATAGAGCGTTTTGACCGCCTCACCCAGCGCCTCAGGCGTCTGGTAGCCCTTATAGCCGAAGTTCTTCGCGTTCCATGTGTGCCCCGCAACCGGCAGATTGTACCCGCCGAACTCCGACAGGACGACCGCGCGGCCCTTTTTGTCAGGCTTAAAGCGGTACGGCTTGAAGTACACGTGCAGGCTCTTCACGTCGCTCACGCCCTGATCATGCCAGCCGCTGGCGTGGTCGATCAGCCGCGTGGGGTCGAGCCTGCGGATCAGCCGCACTGCGTTTTTCGCGTCAAACTGCCCCCAGCCCTCGTTGAACGGCACCCACAGGACAATGCACGGGCAGTTCTGCAGCTGCGCGACCAGTTCCTCCAGCTCGCGGGTATAGCTGTCGCGCCCCTCCGCGTCCGTGCGGGCAAAAAGCCGGTAATGGCTGTCCTTGAGATGAACGCCGGTGATGAGCGGCGCGGAGATGGTCAGCAGATTGTACTGTCCGCCGCCGGAGGGCATATCCTGCCAGACCAGCATGCCCAGCCGGTCGCAGTGGTAATACCAGCGCATAGGCTCAATTTTGATGTGCTTGCGCAGCATATTGAAGCCCAGCCGCTTCATGAGCGTAATATCATAGATCAGCGCCTCGTCCGACGGCGCGGTATACAGTCCGTCCGGCCAGTAGCCCTGATCGAGCACGCCATGGTGGAAATACGGCTGCCCGTTTAAGAGCAGGCACGGATGGCCCGCCGCGTCCTTCCCGGTTCCGACGGTGCGCATGGCGAAATAGCTTCTGACGGTATCGTCCCCCAGCGTGATGGTCACGTCGTAGAGGTTCGGCGCCTCCGGCGACCACAGGTGCAGCTGCTCCGGCGGCAGAACGGCGCTGCCGTAGCCGTCCTCGTCCGTTTCGCTGCTGCCGACGGGCGTTCCCTGATAGGAAATTTCGATTCGAGCGCCCTTCGGCGCGGGCGCGGCGAGCCTCCAACGGACGCGTCCCTCCGGCAGCTCCGGCGTGAACAGGAGCGCCTGCACATAGTTCTCCGGCACGTGCTCGGCCCAGACGGTCTGCCAGATGCCGCTCTGCGGCGTGTACCAGATGCCGCCGCGCTTCGTCTTCTGCTTGCCGCGCGAGAGGGGTACAGCGTCCGTATCGTCGCGCACGGCAACAGTCAGGATGTTTTCGCCATCCCGCAGAAGCTTTGTCATATCCAATGTAAAGGCCGTATAGCCGCCCGTGTGCGTCCCGGCAAGCAGGCCGTTGACGTACACCCAGGCCCGCTGGTCAGCGGCTCCGATGTGCAGCAGCATCCGCCCGCCGTCCGGCTTTGCAAACGGCAGCGTCCGCCGGTACCAGAGCACCTGACCGGGCTTCAGGATTCGATTAACCCCGGACAGCGGCGCTTCCGGCGAAAACGGCACGAGGATCTCCCCGTCCCACGCGCCGGGGCAGGCGTCGGAGGCCGTGATGGCGTAGTCCCAGAGGCCGTTAAGATTGTAATAGCTTTCCCGCACGAGCTGCGGGCGGGGATATTCCTGCAAAACAGCGTTCTTGTCCAGCGCTTCGCCCCAAGGTGTCAGCATTTTGTCCCCTCCTTCTTTTTAAGCGCCAGCACCGGCGGCAGAATCAGCAGCAGCACAATGGCAGCGGCCAGAAAAATGGACGGCGTCGGCACGGTTTTTACCACGCCGAGGTCAACATAGGTCGAATCGCTGCCGCGAATGACCGCCGCGCCGATAGCCGGGCCGAAGATCATCGGCAGCAGCACGCCGAAGATCATGCGGATGCCCTGGAAATGTCCGGCTTTGCCGGCAGGCGTATGGTCGCGGATGACACCGGACAAAATCGCCGTGACCAGCATATAGCCGGACATCATAATGCAGCCCGTCAGAATCACGGCCAGCATCGACCGCGCGAAGAACATCCCGAGCAGTCCTGCGAACATGACCCCCGCCGCCGGAAGCACGCACCGCAGCTCGCCGAGCCGGTCGATCACGCGGCCGGAGAGCACACTCACGACCGACGCGAAGATCAGCACAATGCCCAGCACAAGGGCATAGCCGTCAAAATGCAGATAGTTCTGCATATAGATGATGAGATACGGGAAAAAGACCTGCACGGCCACGGAAAACAGGCAGAACGCCGCGAAGGACAGATAGAGCGCCGGGTTTCCCCGCACGACCGACGGGCGAAGCCCGTAGACAAGGTTTTTTAGACCATTGTCCCGTCTCGGCTCCAGCTTCGGCTCCGGGATCAGGAAGACGGACACAACTCCCGTCAGAACAACGAGTCCGCCGAAGATCGCGAAGAATTTCTGCCACTGCCCGCGCTGTGTCATGCCGTCGAACAGGCCAAAAATGACGAGCATGGAAATGAGCGGCAGAATGGCCAGCACGGATTCTGCCTTGCCCCGCGCCGCGTTCGGCACGGTGTCGGTGATCCACGCGTTGAACGCCGCGTCGTTGGCCGTCGAGCCGAAAAACGTCATGACGCAGTCGAGCACGACGATCATCACCGCCGCGGCAGCCGCCGCAGAGGCCGCCGGGAACAGCTTCGCCGCGTTTTCGACTGTCACGAGGCCGAACGCCGCCGTAGAAAGGCCCCAGAGCAGATAGCCGCCGCAGATAAACAGCTTGCGCTTTCCCACGCGGTCGGACAGCGCGCCCATCAGCAGCGTCGTCAGCGTGGCGGCAGCCGCGCTCCAGCCGACCATGGCGGAGATATAGCCGGGGTCGGTGGAGATGGTATTATAAAGGTAGACATTAAAATACATATTTTCGATCGTCCAGGCAAACTGGCCGACCATGCCGACAAGAATGAGCGTCAGCCAGACCCGCGGGGACAGCTTTTTCATATCCGGCATCCTCCCGTTATTCAGCTTCTGCGCTGCCGCAGTATTTCGTATAGAGCGCAATATGGTCCTCAATACAGAACTCGCCTGTCCACGCGTTCGCCGTCACGCAGATCACGCTTCTGCCGTCCGGGGTGGTTCCTGCGCTGGCACAGCAGTTCATGGCCTCGGCGGTATAGCCCGTCTTGGCGGCTGTAATTTCCGCGCCGTTCAGGGCATATTCGTGGTGGACGCGGTAGAGGAATTTGTTCGTCATGGCAAGCCCGTCCGGGTGCTGCTCCGTTTCGCTGGCCCGGTAATTTTCCGCGCTCAGTATTTCGGTGCACGTCTCGTTTTCCAGCGCTGCCTGCAAGATCAGGGCGATCTCGCGCACCGTGGAATAGTGGTTCTCGTCGTGCAGGCCGCTGGTGTTCATAAAATGCGTGTTTGCAAGCCCCAGCGCCGCGGCCTTTTCGTTCATCATGGCGACGAACGCTTCCTCGCTTCCGGCCACGGCCTGTGCCAGCGCCTCCGTCGCCTCCGCGCCGGAGGGCACGACTGCGCCGTACAGCAGATCGCGCATCGTGACCGTCTCGCCGTTCACATAGCCCGCCATCGACGCGCCCGCAAGATACAAGGGGTCAATGATGGCCTGCGTCATGGTGAATGTCGCGTCGAGATCCGGCAGATTCTCCGCCGCCACCAGCAGCGTCATGACCTTCGTCATGGATGCGGGGTAAATTTTTTCGTCCATGCCCTTTTCGGCCAGCACCGTCCCGCTCTGCACGTCGACCAGCACGGCGGAAGACGAATACAGCTCCAGATCGAGCGTTTTTGTCTGCTCTGTTGCCTGTGCCAGTGCCAGGCCGGGCTGCTCCGGTTCGGGTTCTGGCTCAGGCTCAGGCTCCGGTTCAGGTTCGGGCAGCGGTTCCGGTTCAGGCTCCTGCACCGGCTCCTCCGGGACGGCGGCCTCCGGCTCAGAGGGCGTATCCGTCTCGCCGCTCGTGACCGGCGTATCGAGATAGGGCTTTACGATCTGCCGGTGCGCGTAATAGACTGCGCCGCCCAGCAGTGCCGCGCACACAAGAAGCGTCAGCACGACGCGGAGCACCCGGCGGCGCTTTGCACGCCTGCGGTCGCGCAGGCGTTCGAACGCGGGTGCGTTTTCAGGGTCAAACTGCTGTTGTGATTCATGGTTCATAGGAAGCTCTCCTGTCTGGAATTCGCGATATACCCTATTCTACCACATCTGCGCTCTGCCGGAAAGAGGCAATGTCATCAGCGCAAGCCCGTGTCCCGCCAATTTTATGTGCGTGCTGTCAAGGAAAAACACTTGACAGCCGGGATAAAATCTTGTATAGTATACCGGAACGATTGATCTGGGGGTCTTGCCATGCGGTCTGATGCACTCACCATGACGCTGCTGTACGACTATTATGGCGAGCTGCTGACCGAAAAGCAGCGGGGCCTGTTCGATCTCTACTATAATCAGGACTATTCTCTCAGCGAGATCGCATCCGCTGCCGGGATCAGCCGACAGGGCGTCCACGATACGCTTGCCCGCGCCGAGGAGCTGCTGGAGGGCTATGAAGCTGCGCTCGGCTGCATCGCGCGCGACCGGCGGCTGGAATCCGCACTGGATACGATCACACAGAACGCGCAGGCGCTTGCTTCTGTTCCGGGGGCTGCGCCGCAGGCCGGCGCGATCCTGCGCGCCGTGCGGGAAATAAAGGAGTAACACATGGCATTTGAAGGCTTAACCGAAAAGCTCTCGAACGCGTTCAAAAAGCTGCGCGGCAAAGGCCGCCTGTCTGAGGCCGACGTCAAGGAATCCATGCGCGAGATCCGTCTGGCGCTGCTGGAGGCCGACGTCAACTACAAGGTCGTCAAGGACTTCATCAAAAAGACGACCGAGC
>ENA-OUQH01002293-OUQH01002293.1-human-gut-metagenome-genome-assembly--contig:-NODE-2293-length-12021-cov-4.934481_pt1 | contig 12021 bp, 17 predicted proteins | sample MGYA00237948_ERZ548828 | MGnify/ENA primary metagenome ERZ548828 (study PRJEB26490, sample SAMN05194711) | human gut metagenome | biome: terrestrial biome; feature: human-associated habitat; material...
CCGGTTTTTTCCGAACGCGGTACAACAACGCCGCAATTCCCATGCGGCAGGCTTCTTCTACCGGCTCAATGCTTTCGTAATGCTCCCGATGCGCGGGATTCAGAATTTCAATCGCGCGTTCAATTTTCACTGTCAAACACCATCCATCTTTGCCCCGCATAGTCTGCAATAATAGCTGTCGTTGGATTCTGCGTTGCCGCATTCACTACAAGTGAATACACCGTCATCATGGCGAATCCACCGCCCATGTCGCACCGGCGCAACGTCGGCGGCTGGCGTGTACACGGCGTAAGAAATCATCTTGATTGCATCCTGAATTGTGCCTTTTTTCCGGCGATAGTCCCGACTGCTCAGACTTTTGAGCAGTTCCAGCGTCTTTTCCCGGCTTATGTATTCATCAGTCATTGTTATCCCTCCCGATCATGTGCAGCGGGCAGTTTTTCAGCCGTTCTTTTGTTACCCGAATGCCGCGTGTACTGTAAATCGACGCGCCCGCCGTGCAAATACCGTCGTTGTAGCGCCCGCCGGGGCGGTTTCCCATGCCGTCATAGTAGCCGCATTCCGCGCACGAACGCGGGATTTTCCGCATATTCGTAACGATGATGATTTTTCCAATGTATTTGTTCATTTCAGCCTCCGTCAGCGCCGCTTCGGGTCATAATCTTCAAAGCGTTCGCATTTTCTGAAAATGATCTTGTTGTTTACCCATCTTTGCAAAAGCCGTATTTCGCGCGGCGCATGGGGCTTGTCGTAGATCATAACGTATGGGTCATAGCCCATATTCCGCAACGTGTAAATCCTGTGCAGATTTTCCGCCTGCGTCGTATTGTAGTTCGTAAGCACGTAGACCCGGCGTTTTCGTTCATCCGTGATCGCGCCGTGCTGCGCGTACAATTCAAGCCCTTTCACTACTGCGTCGGACTGTTCCATGAAATCCCACGCAAAATGAATCATTTTCGTTTTCACAGCGTTCAGGGACAGAACGATTTCTTTTGTCAGTGTCCGGCAGTCAACGCCTTGCGTGAAATCGACCCATGCGCCGCTATCTGCCAGTTGCCGCAGAAGGTCAAGCCGATCTTTGCAGGCTGTTATATTCGGGTCAAGCAGCTTTATATATCGCTGTCCGTGCCACCATTCCGACAAGTCTGCGACTTTTCTGCTCTGTAAGCCCTCTTTGTCGCCAACGATGCAAAATGAACAGTGTCGCGGGCAACCTCTTGTCAGAAATCCGTATGCCGTATCTTTCGTCAATTCCGGGTATAGGGAATAATCAGGGTAAATGTGTTCGATTTCTTCCGGCAAATTGCCGTTAAGCCCGTATCCCGTTCCGCCTTTTATGATTTTCCTTGCATTCAAGGGTTCGTCAACGTCTTTTGAATATGTATCGTCAAACACCTTTGACATATAAACAATGTCGTAGTCACCGAATCCCCACCACCACTCGACATGATCGCCGCGCGATTTGTGGAATGCGGAAATCTTCATAAGCGCGAGATTCGGGAAATTGTGGCTATCTACGTCGATAAGCCCTATGTTCATGGTATGATCTTGCCTCCTTGCGGCTACTTCCCCGGCATTGAGCCGGGGAAGTTTTGAATTCCGAATTTTACAAATCAAAGCCGGGGGCAAAGCCATACGAGTAGTTCGCGCTGCCGCCGACCGTGCCGCCAGTACTCACAACCACGAAAAACGTGGAACTGCTGGCATACGGGGAACGGAGCCAGTACGGATATGTACCATTTCCGGGGACTTCCTTCACGCGGTCGCGTTCTTCCTTGAAAATAGGCAACTGGAAGCTGTCTGTTTCTTCCTTCCACCATCCATCCGGGTCATTGCCGAAAACGTCCGTTGCTGACGGCAACCACAACGAATCAAAATATTCGTACGTTTCGCCGTCGATTTCCTCGCATAAGTGTCGCGGCGTGATCGCTTCGCGCAGTTCAGCGGGCAAATGCGGCAGAATATCTTCGAGGACGTGTCTGCGGGCTTCGCTTCTGAAATATCCGCCTTTGTTGGTCATATCCTTGTTCATCTGCCACATTTCGCGGAGGCAGTCTTTGAAAACAAATCGGGCGCTATGCTTGCCGACGTAGCCGCAAACCGGCGTAATCGTTTCGCCCGTGTCAAGCGCAAGCGTGATTTCGTCGTGCGGGCGGATGACCTCCAGACCGCGCCCCTCCTTGATCGCTGCTTTCAGTTCCGAAATATTGATTTCCTGCTCTGTCCTGCGTGTGATTTTCATTGTGTGACCTCCTCAATAGAACAAAAGATGTGATTTCCGATGACTGCAACGATATTGTCGTTGTATGCCTTTGTGCTGAAAAATACCGCTTCGGCGGGAAGAATGTAATCTGTGTCGTGCAGCGCGGTATAAACTGCGTCGTACTGCGTCTGTGTCGGTTCTGCTGTCCAAAGATACGGCGCGGGGCTGAATTGCCAAACGTCCCCGTACTTTTGGAAAACGACCTCTTCGACCGTATCCGGGAATTCCGGCGACAAGCAGCGGTTCAGCGCAGTCAGGACAACGGCAACTTGCCCGTCGAACGGTTCGCCGCGCGCTTCGTGCCATGCAAGCGCTGCCAGCATATCAATATCGTCCTCCGTGACATTCAGCGCCGCATAACGGCTGATTTCTTCCGGCGCTTCCTCCGGCTGTTCTTCCGGCTCTGTTTCTTCCGGCACTTCCGGCGTGATCGTTTCCGGCGTTTTCGTGATCTGTTCCGCCGCTTTTGTGATCGCGGGCGCGATTTTTGTTGCTGCGGCAACCGTTTCCGTGCTTGCCGCTTCCGGCTGCGTGTCCCGCTCTACCGGGCGCGCCAGCGCGCAGACACAAGCCGCCGCAATGATTGCAATGACGGCGCACAGCGCGACCGTCGGCGCGAACCGGCGTATCATGCGGCGTTTCCGCCGCTGCTGCGCGGTCATTGCTCTGTGCTTGCCGGTTCTTCTTCGGCAAGCACAATAAATTCACATTCGCGGGCTATCTGCGTCCAGCGGGCGCGCCATTGCCGCGCGGCGGCGATGATCGCATCATATTTGCAGCGCCCGTTTGCGGTTGTTTCGCCGTATTCGGCGTGTCTGACGAGGTATAGCTTCATAGGTCTGCGTTCCATGTAAGCCCCTGCCTTTCTCTATTCGGCAATTTCGCCGTCTATCAGTTGGAATGATTCGCGGAGAATGCCGCCCCGCACGGCAAATTCAAGAATGCAATAGCGGCGCGCCGGATGGATGTACGAAACCGTACCCCGAACGGCTTTATCTTTGCCGTCTTTGCCTAAGACGCTGAACGTGACGGGCTTGACCGTCCTGCCGCATCCGATTGTTACCATGATGTACCCTCCTTGCGGCGGTCATAGGAATAACCGCTGCTGCGCTGTATGTTCTTCAAAACGCTGTTCTTGCTTCTGAAAATATTCTGCGTCGATCTCGCACCCGATGAAATCAAGCGCCATATCGTAAGCGGCAATTCGGCTTGACCCGCTCCCAAGGTGTGAATCAAAAATCTTGTCGTATGGATGCGCGTATTTCGCGTAAAGCCACAAATACAGCGCAACCGGCTTTTGCATGGGATGAATCCGCACGTCATCCGCGCCGACGTTCCCGAAATACGCATGGTCAAAGCATTTTGCCGTTTTATTGAAACTCGTCCATGCTAATTCGCCGTCGGAATAGCTGTCCACGGGCTGACGCTTGTACCAGAAAATGAATTCCTTCGTCGGCGGCAGCAAATCCGACAAGTGATTGTAGCCCCAAATAATCTGATTCTTGCTGACACGGAACAGTTCGGTGAAGTATTCAGCCGTCGGTTTATCGTCGTTCGCGGTCTTTGTCTGCCCGTAGCGCCTAACCCGGCTTGTCTCCTTGAATCCCTTTTCAATCCCGTACGGCGGGTCTACAACCGCCAAATCGAAATATTTACTCGGAACGCGGCGCATAAATTCCATGCAGTCAATGTTATACGCTTCGTTCATTCGCCGTCATTCCTCCAACTGATACGTTTTCGTTTCGCTGCGCTCGACCTTGATTTTCTCTTTTGTGGTCATCGTGATTTTCGCCTTGCAAAGCCCGCGTACGTTGATCGTAGCCGACGTAATAAACCCGCGCGCGGTCTGCTCCGCGATAGCGTTCAGGAGTTGCAGCGGTTCTTCGGCAGCAATCGGGGCAAAGCCCAGCTTTGCAGCATCGTCCCCGAAAATCTTGCGGATGCGGTTTTGCGCCGCCGTGATCTGCTTGCGCAGATTCCGTTCATGCCGTGCGTCGTAGCATTCGCATTTTTCGGAAGCGGCAATATCGGCTTCCGCCTGCGTTTCTTCTTCATAGTCCAGATTCACGACTTGCCCGCAGTATCTACACGTGCCGAATGTCATTCCGTTACCTCCGGGCTTTCCGCCGCTGCCTGATCGCCGCCCGCGTGCGCTTCGCCGGTCGCCCGCCTGATCGCCGCCGTCAGCGCCGCGACCGCCGACGCGATTTGACCGCCCGACGCTTCCGGCTTCTGTCTATCCGGGTCAGCGTTTTCCGCCAGCTTGCAGACAATAGCCGCTTGCACGACCTCACCGACGAACGTGCCGACTTCCTGCATCGTCATCGTTTCGGCGGACGTGCGAACGACAAAAGCGCCCGTCGTGAATTTGAATACCGCATACGCGCGCTTTCCCGCCGGGGGGACGATGCGGATAGCGCCCGCGTCCGCAATGACGGCTTCCGGCGTGGGGACTTCGTACCCGCTCGACGCGAATACTTTCAACTGTTCCGGCGCAAGCGCGTAGACCTCGCTGCCGAGTTGCTTTGAATACAGCTTTTTCATGTCTTTTGTACCTCGTATCTTTCCGGCGGTCGTAAGCAGCCGCCCATTTTTGGACACCATGCCGGGACGTACGGCAGAAACCGTTCAATGCCGACGATGTAACCGCACGTTTGCCCCGGCTCATAGCATCTGAAACACTTTTGACCATTTACCCAATCTTCCGTTACGACGCTGCCGCATCCGGCGCACGTCCGCGTATAGTCCGCGCGGGTCATTCGTCATAGTCCTCGTCGGAAAGAAGATCGTCGAGTTCAATCTGCCCCGGTAAAACGCCGTCCTCTATCCACCAATGAAACACGTCCCGCCCGGTTTCCCAACTTTGCTTTGTTGTCCTTCCTCGCCGCTTCCGTTCTTCCAGCATTCGCCCGAACGCTCGTATATACGCTTCCTGATATTTCGGATAGCGGGCAAACTCTGCGTTCCTGCCTGCTTTTCCAGCCATAGGGCAGCCGACGCACCCAACGCGGGAGTAACCACACTTGTAAAGCGGGTTTACCGGTATTTTTTCGGATTCGATATAGTCCCAAACGTCCGAATCCTTCCAGTCAATAATCGGATTGCAAACCGCTTTGCGCTGGCGCATACATGATTCAAAGAGCCTGCGGCGGTCATCATTATCATTGTTAATAATCACCTTTTCGCTCTTTTTACTTGCTATGTCCTCATAAATGCCCCTTTGCTTGCGTTTCGCGCTTTCCGCCCATCGCACGCCCGTTGTAATGTACCGCCCCTGTCCGCCTTGCTCCTTTAAGATTGAACAGCAATACCGTACTAACCGCGTCGGCGGCATAAGTTTTTGCGGAATTAAGCTCCACATTGTAACCCGTTCGCCCTTGTAATACGGGTAATTCAGAAAACATTTAACGCCTTTTTGCTCCAATCTTTTTAGTTCATTGCGAATGAAATAAACTGTTTCCGGCGCGTCAACCGTTGTGTGATTGTGCATGACTTCAAATTCGATTCCTGCCCGCTCTGCGAGGGCGATGCAAACCGAGCTGTCTTTTCCGCCGCTTGTCGTGACGATCAACGGCGCTTTGTAGAACCGCTCAGACATATTCGCGGCTTCTTGTAGCCGCATGATCGCCGTACGTTCCAAATCAGCCCCCATTTATTGACCCTCCTTGCAGCTTTCCACCGGAAGCGTCAAATACCAAAGCGCGCTGCCCCGAAGGGCTTCATTCGGGCAGTTGTCGCAGTTTTCCGCCGCGCACTGATCGCAGTAGATGCGATGAAAAGCATCGTCCCACGGCGCATTGATCGCCGGAATCGCTTGCAGGAAATCCGCCAACGCCTGCGGGCTTTTTGTGATTCGGTCGAAAACGTTCATCCCCGCGCCCCCTGATTCCAAATCGGGAAGGAAACGCCCGCAAATACTTCTTCGCGGAAATGCAGCGGGACGAGTCTGTAAACGTCGTTCAGGCAAGAGTTCCGCATGGATGTGTTCATAAATTCCGCGTGCTTGAATTCATCCGGCGGGAAAAACGGCTCGTTCGCGTATCGCAGAACGTTTTCCCGGACTTCCCGCAGAAAATCTTCCGTCCAACGGTCGCCGCCGCTTGCCCGCTCCCGTGCTTCGCGTTCGCTCTGCGCAGCGAATGTTTCCCACGGGAAAAGAACGTGCGTAATATACACGTTTTCAGTTTTCTTCATGGTATGAGCCTCCTTTTTCATTCTGTCGCTTTCCGGCGACCTCTTTTGCGGTATGCTTCGGTCACGCGCTTTTCTGCGACTTCTGCCCGGTATGCAGGGCGGCAGCGCGCGTTCAGTTCCGGCACTTCTCCGCGCTTGATTTCCCGGTAAATCGTCGCTTGACATTTGCCGATGCGCGCCGCGATTTCGCACGGCTTCGCGCCCGCGTTATACATTTCTTCGATGATTTTCCGATCTTCAAGCCCGATATTGTAGCTGTTCATTCCGTATCGCCTCCGTTTCCTGCGTTTTTGGGGATAAAAAATAAGCGCGTCAGAAGTAATAACTTCTTTCGCACTTAATAATAAACGGCGCAATCAAAATTTTTGACACTACCCTGCGGGACGGTGAGCAGTCTCCCGGATGCAGCATGAACCTGGCAGAGAAGATTGAGATGGCCAAGCAGCTGGAAAAGCTGGGCGTGGACATCATCGAGGCCGGATTTGCCATCGCCTCTCCCATGGACCACAAGAGCGTTCAGGCCATTGCCGCCGCTGTGGAGCACTGCACGGTGGTCTCTCTGGCCCGCTGCACCAAGGGGGACATTGACGCCGCTTGGGACGCCGTGAAAGAGGCCAAGCACCCCCGCATCCACGTATTTCTGGCCACCAGCGACATTCACATGGAGTACAAGCTGCGGATGACCCGGGAGCAGGTACTCCAGCGCATCAGCGACATGGTGGCCTATGCCAAGAGTTTCTGCGATGACATCGAGTTCTCCGCCGAGGACGCCTCCCGCTCCGACTGGGCCTTCCTGGCCCAGTGCTACTCCAACGCTGTGGCCGCTGGGGCCACGACGCTGAACGTGCCGGACACCGTAGGCTACTCCACGCCCCAGGAGATGGCGGATCTCATTACCTACCTGAAAGCCCATGTCGTTGGCGTGGAAAATACGGACATCTCCGTCCACTGCCACAACGACCTGGGCATGGCAGTGGCCAATTCCCTGGCCTGCGTAAAGGCGGGTGCCACCCAGGTCGAGTGCACTGTCAACGGCATCGGCGAGCGGGCGGGCAACGCCAGCCTAGAAGAGCTGGCCATGGCCATTCGCACCCGGGCGGATTTCTACGACGCCGAGACCGGCATCAACACTAGGCAAATCTACCGCTCCAGCAAGCTCCTCAGCAACATCACCGGCGTACCCATCCCGCCCAGCAAGGCCATTGTAGGTGCCAACGCCTTTGCCCATGAATCCGGTATTCACCAGCACGGCGTCATCGCCAATGCCCAGACCTATGAGATCATGAAGTCCACCGATGTAGGCATCCCCCAGAACACCATGGTTCTGGGCAAGCACTCCGGCAAGCACGCCCTCCGTGAAAAGCTGGAATCCATGGGCTATGAGCTTTCCGATGAGGAACTGGAAGGCGTGTTCGTCCGGTTCAAGGACCTGGCGGATAAGAAAAAAAATATCACCGGCAGCGACATTGAGGCCCTGGTCCTCAACCGTCGTGGCGTGTCCCAGGGGGACTGCCGTCTGGTAAGCCATGTAGTCAACACCGGCCACGGCGTGCCCAACATCTCCTGCATCAAGCTGCAGCGGGGCAATGAAGAGCTGGAGGATGTGGCCATCGGCTCCGGCCCCCTGGATGCTTCCTTCAAGGCCATCAACCGGATGCTGCACATGGACGTTCAGCTGGACAGCTTCAGCCTGAACGCCGTCACCGACGGCGAGGACGCCGTGGGCGAAGCTGTGGTGAAGGTCTCTCTGCCGGACGGCCGGTCCTACACCGGCACGGGCCTTTCCACCGATATTATCGAATCCTCTATCCGGGCCTATATCAACGGTATCAACAAAATTATAGAATCCGCCAACTGAAAGGGAAACCACACAATGGGAATGACTATGACGCAGAAAATTCTGGCTAGGCACGCGGGATTGGACAGCGTGCGGGCCGGACAGCTGATCCAGGCCCGGCTGGACCTGGTACTGGGCAACGACATCACCACCCCTGTGGCCATCAACGAATTTGAAGCCGCGGGATTCAGCACGGTTTTTGACAAGAGCCGCATAGCCATGGTGATGGACCACTTCGCCCCCAACAAGGACATCAAATCCGCCACCCAGTGCAAACAGTGCCGCACCTTTGCCCGCCGCTTCGACATCGATCACTTCTACGATGTGGGCACCATGGGCATCGAACACGCCCTGCTGCCGGAGCAGGGACTGGTCGCCCCCGGCGAAGCCGTCATCGGCGCGGACTCCCACACCTGCACCTACGGCGCCCTGGGCGCTTTCTCCACCGGCGTGGGCTCCACGGACATGGGCGCCGCCATGGCGGCGGGAGAAACCTGGTTCAAGGTGCCCTCCGCCATCCAAGTAAACCTCACCGGCAAGCTCCGGCCTTATGTTTCCGGCAAGGATGTGATCCTGACCCTCATCGGCATGATCGGCGTGGACGGTGCCCGGTACCAGTCCATTGAGTTCACCGGCCCCGGCGTGGCCAACCTGACCATCTATGACCGGCTGACCATCTGCAACATGGCCATTGAGGCCGGCGGCAAAAACGGCATCTTCCCGGTAGACGATGTGACCCGGGTCTATGTGGAGGGCCGGGTAGACCGCCCCTGGACCGCCTTTGAGGCAGACCCCGACGCCGAGTACACGCGCACCATCGATATAGACCTCTCCCAGGTGGACTGCACCGTGGCCTGGCCCCACCTGCCGGAGAATGCCCACAGCGCCCGGGAGGGTAAAGACATCGCCATCGACCAGATCGTTATCGGCTCCTGCACCAACGGCCAGCTGCCGGATATGGCTGCCGCTGCCGCCATTTTGAAGGGACACCATCTGGCCAAAGGCGTCCGGGGCATTATCATCCCTGCCACTCAGAGCGTTTACCGGGCCTGTATGCACGAAGGCTATACTGACATTTTCCTGGATGCAGGCTGTATCGTTTCCACCCCTACCTGCGGGCCGTGTCTCGGCGGCTACATGGGTATTCTGGCGGCCGGAGAGCGGTGCGTTTCCACCACCAACCGCAACTTTGTAGGCCGCATGGGCCACGTGGACAGCGAGGTCTACCTGGCCTCTCCCGCCGTGGCGGCGGCATCCGGCATCGCCGGACATATTTCTCATCCGGAGGAGGTCGTGAGCAAATGAATGCACACGGAACCGTTCATAAATACGGAGATCACGTGGATACGGACGTCATCATCCCCGCCAGTTACCTGAACACCCAGAGCCACAAGGAGCTGGCCGCCCACTGCATGGAGGACATCGACAAGAACTTTATCCATAACGTCAAGGAAGGCGACATCATGGTGGCCGGCGTCAACTTCGGCTGCGGCTCCTCCCGGGAACACGCCCCAGTGGCCATCAAGGCCAGCGGCATCTCCTGCGTCATCGCCGCCAACTTCGCCCGCATTTTCTACCGCAACGCCATCAACATCGGCCTGGCCATTCTGGAGTGTCCAGCCGCCAGCGCCGGGATCGACAACGGCGATGAGGTGACGGTGGACTTTGATACCGGCGTCATCACCGACGTTACCAAGGGCACCACCTATCAGGCGGAACCCTTCCCGCCGTTTATCAAGGACATGATTGCCAAGGGCGGCCTGATGGCCTCTCTGAAGGACAAGGAGGTAACGAAATGAGCAAGACGATTGCCATTATCAAAGGCGACGGCATCAGCCCCGAGATCGTCAGCGAAGCTATGGGCGTTCTGGACACCGTGGCCGCCAAATTCGGCCATACCTTCACCTATGTAGACGCCCCTATGGGCGGCTGCGCCATTGACGCCTTCGGCGTCCCCCTGCCGGATTCCAGCCTGGAGACCTGCCTGAAAGCGGACAGCGTCCTGCTGGGCGCCGTAGGCGGCCCCAAGTGGGACGATCAGCCCTCCGCCAACCGGCCCGAACGGGGGCTTCTGAAGCTGCGGGGCGCCATGAAGCTCTACACCAATGTCCGCCCTGCCCGGATGTTTTCCGAGCTGTCCGACGCCTGCCCCCTCCGCTCAGACATCGCCGCCCGGGGGATCGACTTCGTGGTGGTCCGGGAGCTGATCGGCGGCGTCTACTTCGGTGAACACCGCACGGAAGAAGCGGACGGCGAGCAAAAGGCCACCGACATCATGGCCTATTCCGAACATGAGATACGCAGGGTGGCCCACGTGGCCTTCCAGATGGCCCAGAAGCGCCGGAAACGGGTCACGTCCATCGACAAGGCCAACGTGCTGGACACCTCCCGCCTGTGGCGCAGGATCGTCACGGAGGTAGCAAAGGAATACCCGGATGTAGAGCTGCTTCACATGTATGTGGATAACGCCGCCATGCAGATCGTCCGGGACCCCAGCCAGTTTGACGTCATCGTCACCGAAAACCTCTTCGGCGACATCCTCTCCGACGAAGCCAGCCAGATCACCGGCTCCATCGGCATGATTCCCTCCTCCAGCATGGGTGAGGGGACCCGGGGCCTGTACGAGCCCATCCACGGCTCCGCCCCGGACATTGCGGGCCAGGACAAAGCCAACCCCATTGGCATCATTCTGGCCGCCGCCATGATGCTGCGCTACAGCTTCGACATGGCCGCAGAGGCGGACGCCATCGAGCGCGCCGTGGACGAGACACTGAAGGCCGGCATCCGTTGCGGTGACATCATGCGTCAGGGCTGCAAGCTGGTAGGCTGCCGGGAGATGGGCGCGGAGATCCGCAGCCGCATCTGACCGTCTGACTGCTGCCGGAGGACTGGGAAAACATGCCCTTCACCGGTCCGAACCCGGCCGCTGCCGCCAACTGATAACAGCTATTAGAGAAATTATACTTGACATTTGTAAATTTCTGTGGCAAAATCGCTCTTACCAAATACGATGAAGGGAACAAGTAGTCCGCTTCGCTCCGCTTTCAGAGAATTGCCGGTCGGTGCAAGGCAATAAGCGCCGGAGAGGGACGAAATCATCCCAGAGTAGCCTGCTGAACATTTTTTAGGCAGCGCCGGATGCACCCGTTACTGTGCAGGGCTTGTCGGAGCCTGCTGAGATGGCAGCGCATGTGCGCTGTTAACAAGAGTGGTACCGCGAAGGGTTTTAACGCCTTTGCCTCTTGATTTACAAGAGGCAAAGGCGTTTTTGATTTCCCGCCGCGTCAGAACCGGCCGGAACCGCCCGGATAATTCTCATCCGGCACACGATATTTTTACACATCAACACACCAACGAAGAAGAAAAGGAGAAAAACATCATGGTCAACAAGTATTACGATTCCGACTGCAACCTGGGCGTTCTGGACGGCAAGACCGTCGCCGTCATCGGCTTCGGCTCTCAGGGCCACGCCCATTCCGAAAACCTGGCCGAGTCCGGCGTCAACGTGGTGGTGGGCCTGCGGAAAGGCTCCTCCCACTGGGAGAAGGCCGCCAAGTTCGCCGAGACCTGCCCCAACTTCCACGTGATGGAAGTCGAGGAGGCCGCCAAGGCCGGCGACATCGTGATGATGCTGGTGCCCGATGAGCTGTGCGCCGACATCTACAACAAGCAGGTGGCTCCCTACATGACCGAGGGCAAAACCCTGGCCTTCGCCCACGGCTTCAAC
>ENA-OUQH01002301-OUQH01002301.1-human-gut-metagenome-genome-assembly--contig:-NODE-2301-length-11992-cov-11.515959_pt1 | contig 11992 bp, 7 predicted proteins | sample MGYA00237948_ERZ548828 | MGnify/ENA primary metagenome ERZ548828 (study PRJEB26490, sample SAMN05194711) | human gut metagenome | biome: terrestrial biome; feature: human-associated habitat; material...
AATTGACGGTGAACCGTGGTTCGTCGGAAAAGACGTTGCAGAAGCGTTGGGATTTACAAATCCACGGGATGCAATCTCAACACATGTTTTTGATGAAGACAAGGGAGTAGAAAGTATCGACACCCTTGGTGGAAAACAAAAAATGACGGTAGTTAATGAGTCAGGGCTTTATGCATTGATTTTTGGAAGTAGATTAAAAAGTGCGCAGCGATTTAAACACTGGGTAACCTCTGAGGTTCTTCCGGAGGTTCGAAAAACCGGCGGTTACCAGAAGCAACTCAGCCCGGTGGAAATGATGCGGTTGCAACTTGGGATGATCGATGACCACGAAAGCCGGATTGAAAATCTGGAAAATAACATGGTGATCGACTACGGGCAGCAGCAGGTGCTTGGCGATACCGTCAACAAAACAGTAATCAATGTTCTCGGCGGCAAAAACAGCAGTGCATACAAGGAACTGGGAAGAAAGGTTTTTGCCGAATGTAACGGCGATTTAAAACGGTTCTTCCATGTGAATGCCAGAAACAACATCCCGAAGCTGAGATTCGAGGACGCTCTGGAATACGCAAAAAACTGGCATCCGTGTATGAACACACAGATGGCGATTGATAACAGTAACATGCAACTGGATCTGCCGCTGGTAGAACCAACATAAAAACAGTGCCCTCAGGGCGGAAACCCGTCAGGCACTTAGTAAAACAACCAATTATATTATACAAAAAACAGGAGGAAAAGCAAATGATTAATATCCATAAAAATGCAAACGGAAAAGCAGATTTACATATCGAAGGAAGTAATATCGAAGTTACTTGCGAGATTACAGCTATATTAACAGCAATCCGCGATTTTCTTTCGGAAGGTATCAGTGAGGAAAACGGTGACAGATTACTGCTGGCAGCCATCGAACAGGCATTTGGTGGTGCTGAAAAATTTAAAGCGGCGGTAGACAAAAAATACGATGATGAGCAGAAAATGTTCAAGAAAATTTTGGAGGTGCTGTTTGAATGAAAGAGATATCTGTAGCACTGGCTGCTCTGGCAGGGTTTCTGAGTAGCCAAGAACCAAAAACAGCAATTCTTTTCGGTGTGGTGCTGTTCGCAGTATGCGCTGGAGGCGATCACGAAATACGGCGCGGTGAAGGGCGGCTGGCTGGCGCTGAAGCGGCTGCTGCGGTGCAATCCCTTTTATAAGGGAGACTATTTTGACCCGGTGCCGTAGGGCAGCGTGGTTTTTCCCGTTGTCCGAACGCGTACCCCCATCACATTTGGAGGAACACAATGAAGAAAAAAGTCCTGATCTGGGTCCTTGCCGCCGTGCTTGTGCTGTCCATGGCCGGCTGCGCCGCCGGCGCTGTCAGCTCGAACGACAAATACGTGGGCATGGAGCCTACCGCAGCAGCTGAAGCTGCTGCCGCCGAGACGAAGGATACGACCAGCATTTCTGACCTGATCCGTGTCCCGTTCGGCTATCTGCTCGACTGGCTGTATACCTTCACCAACAACTACGGTCTGGCGCTGATCCTGTTCTCTCTGATCGTCAAGCTGGTGCTGCTGCCGATGTCGGTCAAGAGCAAGAAGAGCATGCTCAAGATGTCCCGCCTGTCGCCGCAGGTCAAGGCCCTTGAGGCCAAATACGGCGACGACAAGCAGAAATACCAGCTGGCCGTCCAGCAGATGTACAAGGAAGAGGGCGTGTCCATGGGCGGCGGCTGCCTGTGGTCGTTCATTCCGCTCCTCATCCTGCTGCCGCTTTACTACGTCATCCGTGAGCCGATCACGTACATGATGCACAACTCCCGCTCCATCTCCGAGGCCATCGTCGCCTTCCTGCAGGCCAGCGGCGAAAATCTCGGCAAAAACGCGTACTATGCCCAGCTGGCCGCCGCCGGTCATATCGGCGATTATATGGAAGAACTCAAGTCCCTGGCCGTTACGGCGAACGCCAATCTGCAGGCCATGAACTTCCAGTTCCTTGGCATTGATCTGGCCGCTATCCCCACGTTCCGCTTCTGGGACTGCGAGGGCTGGAGCGAGATCGGTCTGTTCCTGATCCCGGTCGTTTCTGCCGGTCTGCAGGCCGTGTCCATGTGGATCAGCCAGAAGATGAACAACCAGGTCGCCACGAACGCCGACGGCGAGCAGGATGCGGACGCCGCCAAGACCGCCAACCAGACCAACGCGACCATGATGCTCATGATGCCGCTCATGTCCCTCTGGATCGGCTTCTCCATGCCCGCCGCGATCTCCATCTACTGGATCGCGCAGGCCGTGTTCGGCGCTGTGCAGGATTATTTTCTGACGAAGCACTACCGCAAGGTCTATGACGAGGAAGACGCCGTCAAGCAGGAGATCGCCGCCAAGCGCCGCGCCGAGGAGGCCGAAAAGGAGCGCCAGCGCGCCCTGCGCCGCGAGCAGAACCCCGACGGCATCACCGACAACGTCAGCAAAAAGAAGATCCGTCAGCAGGAAAAGGAAGCCGCTGAAAAGGCAGCCAAAGCATACGAGGCCAGGAAGAACCCTGTGCAGGAATCCGAGGAAAAGAAGCCGCTTTCCGGCGACCCGGAGCGCCCGTACAGCCGCGGCCGTGCCTACGATCCTGCTCACTACGGCAGAAAGCGTCCTGCCGGCTCTGACGCAGAACAGACAGAGGAGTAATTATGGAGAAATTTATTACCGCAACCGGCAAAACGATCGATCTGGCCATCGCAGCGGCTCTGGAAGAGCTGCATATGGACCGTGACAGCGTTTCCGTTGAAGTTCTGGAAAACCCGAGATCCGGCTTCCTTGGCATCGGCGCACAGCCCGCGCGCGTCAAGGTCACCTATGAAGCACCCGATGAAGCGCCCAAGCCCGCCCTGTCTTCCGCGTCGCGCAGCAAGCCGAAAAAGCCCGCTGAGTCCAAGCCCGCAGACGGCGCAAAGGTCATCGCGCCCGCCGCCCCGAAGGTCATCGCGCCTGCCGCGCCCGAAGCGCCCCGCCCACAGGATACGCGTGCTGCCGCGCCCAAGGCGCAGCAGCAGCCGCGTCAGGACCGCGCGCCGAAGCAGCGCGGCCCCAGACCGGAACGCCGCGACCAGAAGCCGCGCCAGCCGCAGCAGGCCGAAAAGCCCGCTGTCCCGGCAGAGCCGAAGGTCTATGCCCCCGCAGAGCCGGGCTCCAGGGAGGAGCGCATTGAGATCTTCATCAAGGGCCTTCTCGAGCACATGGGCTCCGATGCCGTGCCGCACGCCGTCAACACCGGCGATGATACCTATCTGGTCGACCTCGTGGGCGAGAACCTCGGCATCCTCATCGGCCGCCGGGGCGAGACGCTCGACGCGATCCAGCATCTGACCAACTATGCCGTCAACCGCGGCCAGAACAAGCGCGTGCGCATCAACGTTGACGCCGAGAGCTACCGCCTCAAGCGCGAGCAGGCGCTGCAGCGCCTGGCCCAGAAGGTCGCAGGCAAGGTCACCCGCTACCGCCGGAACATCACGCTCGAGCCGATGAACGCCTATGAGCGCCATGTGATCCATGCCGCGCTGCAGGATCATCCCGACGTGACCACCTTCTCCACCGGCACCGAGCCGAACCGCCGCATCGTCGTGGCCTACAGCCGCTACAAGTCGGCAGAGGCCGCCGTCAAGAAGGATTTCCCGGAAACGGAAGAGGAATAAGCAAAAAAAGGCAGGGGCTGCAGCGAGTTTATTTCGCTGCAGCCCCTTTGTTGTTGATTTTGTTATTCCTCGTCCCGTTCGCGCAGACCTGCGACGGAGCTGACGGGCAGCGAGAAGCAGATCGCACCGGCCTTTGTGCCGGGGCCTGCATTTTCGTTGATCGCGCGCATGATCGCGGTCTTTTCGTCCGCGTAGGCGATGATGTAGACCATATCCTTTTCGTCGGCCAGACTCACGCCGAAGAATTTCTCTCCGCGCTTCGAGCCTGTGCCCTTGGCGTGCAGCACCGTGCCGCCGCCTGCGCCTGCGGCCCGTGCGGCGTCCATGACGAGATCGGCGTAGCCCTCGTTCAGGATCACGACGATCAGCTCATGATTGAATTCCATATGCGGCGTTCCTCCTGTTTTCAGATCGTTGGTCAGATAGGCGAGCGTTCTGCCGCCCGCCACGCTCTTGAGCGGCACGGTCAGCAGAATCCCGTTGCCGGGAATGTCGAGAAACAGCTTGCGCTTGGCAGCCTTGACGAGCTGCGCGGCCTCCTGCGCGCTGGCAACGGATGTCGTGACGGTCTTGGGCGTTTCATCCAGACCGTAGACGGCCAGATGCTCGTTTTTGGCCGTGCCCCTTCCGGGGGCGCTGAGGATCATCGGCAGACCCGTCTCGCGGAACAGGGCGTTCATGGCCTCGCCGCGGTCGGAATCGGTAACGGCAATGATATAATATAATTCCATATCAGCAGGCCTCCCACAGTTCGATGATCTCGTTGTCGCCGAAGTCCGGCAGAGCCGGTTCCTTTTCGGCGCGGCGGGATTTGATCACGTAGATCGCGCCCATGACCTGCACGGTGATGAGCGGCATCATCGCGACCAGCGCGACAAGGCCGAACGCGTCCGTCATGACATTCCCGCCCAGCGCTTCGCACGCGCCCATGGCAAACGGCAGCATAAACGTCGCCGTCAGCGGGCCGGAGGCTACGCCGCCGGAGTCGAACGCGATGGCCGTAAACGTGCGCGGCACGAAGAACGACAGGGCCAGCGCGATGAAGTACCCCGGCACGAGGAAGTACATGATCGAAACGCCCGTGATGACGCGCAGCATGGCAAGTCCGCCTGCGGCGGAGACGGCGATGGACAGGCTCATGCCCATCGCTCTTGCCGAGATCGCGCCCGCGCTTAAATCCTCGACCTGCCGGTTGAGGATATGGACGGCAGGCTCGGCGTTGATGATGAACCAGCCCATCAGCATGGCCAGCGGAATGAGCAGCCACAGCTTCCATCCCTCCGTCAGCGCCGCGCCCAGCGCATAGCCGACCGGCGAGAAGCCGACGTTCACGCCCGTTAGGAACAGGACGAGTCCTGCGTATGTATACAGAATGCCCACCATGACCCGCAAAAACGGCAGCTTCCGCAGCCGCAGCGAGACGATCTGGAAGATCAGGAAGAACACCACGATCGGCAGCAGCGCCAGCGTGACCTCCTTCAGATATTCCGGGAAGGCGTGCAGATAGTCCCGGCCCAGTGCAACGGTATTGGTGATGGCGGCGGCAGTCTCGCTTTCCGCCTGTGCGGGCTGCGTCTTGTAGATCGCGCCCAGCAGCAGCACCGACGCGATCGGCCCGATGGAGCACAGCCCGACAAGGCCGAACGAGTCCGCTTTCGCATTTTCGTCGGAACGGATGGACGCAACGCCAACGCCGAGCGCCATGATGAACGGCACGGTCATCGGCCCGGTCGTCACGCCGCCGGAGTCAAACGCGACAGCGAGAATGCCCTGATCGGACAGGAACGCAGCCAAAAACACCAGCACATAAAACACGATCAGCAGCAGCCGCAGCGAAATGCCGAACAGAATGCGCACCATGCAGAGCATCAGGAAAATACCCACGCCGACGGAGACGGTCAGGATGAGAACCGTCTTGTCGATCTCCGGCACGTTGGCCGCCAGCACCTGCAGATCCGGCTCGGCCACCGTAATGGCGACGCCCAACAGGAAGCTGACGATCAGGATCAGCCCAAGCCTGCGCGATTTTGTCAGCTTCGCGCCCATGTAGTTGCCGATCTTGCTCATGGACATTTCCGCGCCGAGCGTGAACAGTCCCATGCCCAAGATCAGCATGGCCGTCGCCAGCACGAACGAGAGCATCAGCCCCGTATCGACCGGCACGAGCACGAAGCAGATCGTCAGCACGATCAGGCTGATCGGCAGCACGGAGGCCGCAGCCTCCTTCAGTTTTTCCAGTAACACCTGTTTGCGGTACAAAGCCTCACTCCTATTTCAAGAATTGTTCTTATTTTATCAGAAAAATCCCGTTCTGAACAGAGCGGAAATGTAAAAAGGCTGTTAATTTTATGCACCGTGTATTTTTATGCAGTTTCACCAAAGAATCATCGATTTACTTGACGAAAGGACAGAAAGCCAATACAATAAGAAAGCTTATGCGCAGACTCCTGGCTGCATATGCGGCCGGGGGTGAGATTTTATGAAGAAGAGAGAGTATTTTATGGAGAAGAAACCCGCGCGCGCCATTGCCCTGCTGCCCATCGGGGTGTTCCTTGTTTTGTATCTGGGGCTGGGCTGCCTGTTTGAATACGGCCTGAAAATTAAAATGGGCTTTTACAACATTCCAATCGTCGTGGCGTTTCTGGCCGCGATCCTCGTCGCCTGCCTGCAGAACCGGGCGCTGTCGTTTGACGACAAGCTGGAGGTCATGGCAAAGGGCGTCGGCGATAAGAATATTATGACGATGATCCTGATCTTTCTGGCCGCCGGTGTGTTCGTCGGCGTCGTGGGCCGCAGCAGCGCGGAGTCCGTCGCGTATTTCATGCTTGCGCATATCCCGGCGCGGTTCGCCGTTGCGGTGCTGTTCATCGTCTCATGCTTCGTCTCTACGGCCATGGGCACGTCCTGCGGCACGATCACGCTGATCGTCCCCATCGCCGTCGCCGTGGCGAAGGCGTCGGGGTTCCATCTGGCGCTGTGCATCGGCTCCGTCATGGGCGGCGCGATGTTCGGCGACAATCTCTCGTTCATCTCCGATACGACCATCGCCGCCTGCAGCACGCAGGGCTGCGAAATGAAGGACAAATTCCGCACAAACTTCCGCATTGCGCTTCCGGCGGCGCTGGTGGCGCTGGCGCTGATCCTCGTGTTCTCGCTGAAAAGCGATATTGGCGCGGTAGAGATCCCGGAATACCATCTGCTGCAGACCGTCCCGTATCTGCTGGTGCTCGTTGGCGGCGTGGCGGGCGTCAATGTGTTCCTCGTGCTGCTGACCGGCATTTTCTCCGGCGCCATCATCATGCTCGCCACCGGTGCGGTGCACCCGACCGAGCTGCTGGGGAACATGGGCTCCGGCGCGTCCGGGATGTTTGAGACGATCATGGTCACGATCCTTGTCTCGGCCATGTGCGGCCTCATCCGCGAATACGGCGGCTTTGAAGCGCTGCTCGGCTTTATCCGCCGCATTTTCCACGGCAACAAGGGCGGCCAGCTGGGCATCGGATTGCTTGTCGGCGCGATGGACATTGCCACGGCCAACAATACCGTCGCCATCGTCATGGCCGGTCCCATCGCGAAGCAGATGAGCGAGGAATACGGTATCACGGGCAAGAAGAGCGCGTCGCTGCTCGACACCTTCTCATGCATCTTCCAGGGCATCATCCCCTACGGCGCGCAGATGCTGCTGGCGATCTCCGCCGCCGCAGAGCTTGGCGAAACGCTCACCGCGTTCCAGATTATCCCGTTCCTGTTCTACCCCTACCTGCTGCTCATCAGCTCGCTGGTGTTTATCTTCCTTGTGCCGGAAAGAAAGTAAGTGGATCGAGCACAGGCAACCACAAAACTGAACGGCTTTCGGCGAATACGCTCCGCCCCTACGAACGCATTGCTGCCTGAAACGGGCAGCAATGCGTTTTGATCGTATAAACCGAGGCCCCGCAGACGGCGGGGCCTCGGCTTTTGCGTTTATTGTTCTGCCGCGTGCAGGATGACGGTCAGCAGCTCGTCGCGGCCGTCGCCCTTTTCGGCGGAGAAGGGGATCAGGCGCACGTCATCCGGCAGGGACAGCACCTCGCGGATGCGGGCAAGATTTGGCTCGATCTCGCTCTTTTTGAGCTTATCAAGCTTGTTGGCCACGACCACGAAGGGCTTGCCGGACTGCAGAAAGTAATTCGCCATGACCACATCGTTTGCTGTCGGCGCATGGCGTGCGTCGACGAGCATGACGCCGAAGGTAAGCGTAGCCGGCGCGGCAAAATAGGCCTCCATGAGCCTGCCCCATCGCTCTTTTTCCTTCTGCGGGACCTTGGCATAGCCGTAGCCCGGCAGGTCGACGAGGTACATGGCCTCGTCAATACGGAAAAAGTTGATATGCGTGGTCTTGCCGGGGGCCTCGCCGACGCGGGCGAAGTTCTTACGCAGCAGAAGCTTGTTGATCACGGAGGACTTTCCAACGTTGGACTTGCCCGCAAACGCGATCTGCGGCAGGCCGTCCTTCGGGCAGTCGGCGACGGAGGTGACGGAGCGGACAAATTCCGCGTTATGCAGATTCATGCAGGCCTCCTCACTGCCGGATGCCGGGCTTGCGGCGCGTTTTGGGTGCGGGGATCGGCATTGCGGGCGCGGCGGGAACCGAAATTGTCCCCGCTGCATCGTCTGCGGGCAGAAGGGCAGCCTCCAGCACGCGGTCGGCACTGGAAACCGTGATGAATTGCAGCGCCTGCCGCACGGTCTGGTCGATCTCCTCCAGATCCTTTTCGTTTTCCGCCGGGATGATGACGGTCTTGACCCCGTGGCGCAGAGCAGCCATGGTCTTTTCCTTCAGCCCGCCGATTGCGAGCACGCGGCCCCGGATGGAAATTTCACCCGTCATGGCGACGTCGCGCCGCACGGGGCGGTTCGTAAGCGCCGAGACGATGGCGGTGCAGATCGTGATACCGGCGGACGGCCCGTCCTTCGGGACGGCTCCCTCCGGGAAGTGGACGTGGATGTCCTTCGTTTTGTAGAAATCCGGGGCGAGGCCCAGCGCCTTTGCGCGCGAGCGGATAAAGCTCATGGCCGCGAAGGCGGATTCCTTCATCACGTCGCCCAGATTGCCGGTCAGTTCCAGCTTGCCGGTACCGTCGACCACGTTGACCTCGACCTCAAGCGTCGTGCCGCCGACGGCTGTCCACGCAAGGCCCGTGACAAGCCCGACCTGATCGGTCGTGACGTTTGCCTCCGGCAGGAATTTGCGGACGCCGAGGAAGTCTTCGAGATTGCCGCCGGTGATGGAAATGCGCTTGGGCGGCTCGTCGGAGACGAAGCGCATGGCGCACTTGCGGCAGAGCGCGGCGATCTGCCGCTCAAGACTGCGGACGCCGGATTCGCGCGTGTAGCAGGCAATGATCTCGCGGATCGCGTCGTCGGAGACGCGCACCTGCGTGCGCTTCATGCCGTGCTTTTTCAGCTGCTTCGGCAGCAGGTGCCGCTTGGAGATCTGCAATTTTTCCTCGTCCGTGTAAGACCCCAGCTCAATGACCTCCATGCGGTCGAGCAGGGCGCGGGGGATGGTGTCGGTCGTGTTGGCAGTGGTGATGAACATGCAGTGCGACAGATCGAACGGCACCTCAATATAATGGTCGCGGAAGCTGGAATTCTGTGCAGAGTCCAAAACCTCCAGCAGCGCGGACGACGGGTCACCTTTATAATCGCTGCCGAGCTTGTCAATTTCGTCGAGCAGCAGCAGCGCGTTTTTGCTCTTGGCCTGAATCAGAGCCGTCATGATGCGGCCCGGCATGGCGCCGATATACGTCTTGCGGTGGCCGCGGATCTCGGCCTCGTCGCGCACGCCGCCGAGAGACAGGCGGGCCAGCTTCCGGTTCAGCGCCCGTGCGATCGAAATCGCGACGGACGTTTTGCCTACGCCCGGAGGGCCGACCAGGCAGAGGATCTGCCCCGGCAGCTCCGGAGCCAGCTGGCGCACGGCCAGCGTTTCAAGAATGCGCTTTTTGACCGTCTCAAGGCCGAAGTGATCCTCGTCGAGAATTTTCGCAGCGGCCTTTACATCCAGCCGCTCCTTCGTCTCTTTGTTCCACGGCAGGTCGAGGATCGTGTCGAGATAATTGCGCAGAACGGAGGCCTCGGCGGAGCCGGGCTGCTGGCGCGCAAAGCGCGAAACTTCACGCAGCAGCTTTTCCTCCGTCTCCTGCGGAAGCTTCAGCGCCTGAATTTTGGTGCGGTAGCTGTCCGCGTCGCTGTCGTCGTCCTCGCCGAGTTCTTCGCGGATGACGTGCAGCTGCTCGCGCAGATAATAATCGCGCTGGTTCTGGTTGACATTCTGCTGCACCTGATCGTTGATCTCGCTTTCCAGCCGCAGAATGTCAAGCTCCTTCGCCATCATGCGGATGCACAGCTCCAGCCGGTGAACGGGCGGCAGCGTTTCGAGCACGCGCTGCTTGTCCTCGTAGCCGAACGTCGCGTTCTGGGCGATGAAATCGGCCAGCTCGCCCGCGTCGTCGGTCGAAGAGCCTTGCAGCAGGTTTTCCTGCCCGGATTTGACAGCCAGATCGATAAACTGCTCAAACAGCTGGTGCGCCTGCCGCACGAGCGCCTGCGTGCGCGGCACGGCGGCGTGATAGCCCGGCTCGTCCAGCTCCATCGCGCGGGCGAAGAGATACGGCTCGGCGTGGATCATGTCGGTCAGCTGCGCACGGTATTTGCCCTCGACGAGAATGCGCATATTGTCGCCCGGCAGGCGCAGGATCTGCCGCACATAGGCCACGGTGCCGACGGAATACAGGTCGGTCTTCTTCGGCTCGTCGCACTGCACGTCGCGCTGGGCGACAAGGAAGATCATCTGATCGGCCCGCATGGCCTCCTCAACGGCGCGGGCAGACCGGCTCCTTCCGACGTCGAAATGCGTCACGCAGCCGGGGAACACCACGATCCCGCGCAGCGGCAGGACCGGCAGGCAGGCAAGGGGTTTATAATCGCTCATAAAAGTTGTCTCCTTTCGCGGAGGATAAAAATACGCAGGAAGGGAGCGCACGCTCCCTTCCTGTTTGTTGTGTTACAGCGTTACGCCTGCGTTCTTGATGGGAGCGCGGGGCTTTGCGGCGTCGCGGGTGATCTGGGGCGGCTCGCCTTCGCGCACGCAGCGCTCGGTGATGCAGACGGACTGGATGGTGGGGTCGGACGGGATCTCGTACATGATCTTCGTCATGATCTCCTCCATGATCGCGCGCAGACCGCGCGCGCCGATCTGGCGCTCGATGGCCTTTTCCGCGATGGCCTCCAGCGCGCCCTTTTCGAAGCTCAGCTCGACCTGATCATAGGACAGCAGCTTGTGGTACTGCTTGCAGAGCGCGTTTTTCGGCTCCGTCAGGATGCGCACCAGATCGTCCTTGTCAAGTCCGCGCAGGGACGTGATGACCGGCAGGCGGCCCACAAGCTCCGGAATAATGCCGAACTTCAGCAGATCATGCGGCTGCACGAGCTGGAAGAGCTTTCCGACGTTGTGGTCGCCCTTGCTCTTGACCGTAGAGTTGAAGCCCACAGCGGAGGTATCGGTGCGCTGCTCGATGATCTTGTCAAGCCCGTCGAACGCGCCGCCGCAGATGAAGAGGATGTTGGTCGTATCGACCTGAATGAACTCCTGCTGCGGATGCTTGCGCCCGCCCTGCGGGGGAACGTTGGCGACCGTGCCCTCGACGATCTTCAAAAGCGCCTGCTGGACGCCCTCACCGGAGACATCGCGGGTGATGGAGGTGTTCTCCGACTTACGGGCGATCTTGTCGATCTCATCGATATAGATGATGCCGCGCTCGGCCAGCTCTACGTCGAAATCCGCCGCCTGCAGAAGCCGGAGCAGAATATTCTCGACATCCTCGCCCACATAACCGGCCTCCGTCAGCGTGGTCGCGTCCGCGATGGCGAACGGCACGTTGAGGATCTTGGCCAGCGTCTGGGCGAACAGCGTCTTGCCGGAGCCGGTGGGGCCGATGAGCAGAATGTTGCTCTTCTGCAGCTCCACGTCGGAGTCGTTCTGGAAATAAATGCGCTTATAGTGGTTATAGACCGCCACGGACAGGGCGATTTTTGCGTCGTCCTGACCGATGATATAGTGGTCCATGTAGGTCTTGATCTGCTGCGGCGTGGGGAGCGTGTCGGGCAGTTCAAGCTGCTGCTCGTTCAGGCCGTTGTGCATCTCATCGTGCAGGATGGACGAGCAGAGCTCGACGCATTCATTGCAGATGTAGACATTGGGACCGGCGATGATGCGGCCGACCTGCTCCTGTTTTTTGCCGCAGAAGGAGCAGCGGATGGAGTCTCTTGCCAAGCTGGACTCCTCCTTTC
>ENA-OUQH01002303-OUQH01002303.1-human-gut-metagenome-genome-assembly--contig:-NODE-2303-length-11991-cov-3.519269_pt1 | contig 11991 bp, 11 predicted proteins | sample MGYA00237948_ERZ548828 | MGnify/ENA primary metagenome ERZ548828 (study PRJEB26490, sample SAMN05194711) | human gut metagenome | biome: terrestrial biome; feature: human-associated habitat; material...
CTGCCTGTCTCGTGGGCTCGGAGATGTGTATAAGAGACAGCTCTCAAGGCAGCTCCGTCAAAAGGACAAAGACAAGGATGTGCCGTCCGAGAATGTAACCTGTGTGTTCGGGGACACGGAAAAGGAGCATTTTCTCATCTATTTCCAGTCCTCCATACACGAAGATACCCTCACCGGCAACGAAACGTCTGTTGAAACGGCGCGCATCAACAAGAAAAACGGAAAGATCCGGGACTACAAGGCATACGTTGAGAACCTGCACGGCAAAAGCATGCCCAAGGACGAGTTTGATGAACATTACCGCTACCTTGCAGGAGCGATCGCCGAAATCTATAAACTGGATGAAAGGCTGACGCCGGAGGAACAGCTTGCCGTTCGCGCCGGCAGCCTTGCCGGGACAATAGACGATGACCTCTATTACGCCAGAATCACCAGAGTGGGTTTTGAAGGTGGGTTTATAGGCGAGAAAAACCGGAACATCCCCAAAATGAAAGAGTCGCTTGAAAAACTGCGGAGCTTGCACGACACACTCGAAAATCATACGCTTATCTTTGAAGACGCGCTGGAGAAATATGCGGCGGCTGTCGATCTCCTGGAGGTCGGCAATCCCACACTGTACAGGCTCGAAAAAGAAGACAGCGAACCCGTCGAATCCCTGATGGAAAAAGTCGCGTATGCCCCGCCCCCGCGCAATGCGTCAAAAACCATGGCCTGACAGCATGCGCACCACTCCTTTTTCGGAGTGGTGCGCATGTTTGTTTTGCCGTTTCCGTTTGTATATCCCGCGCCCTGCGGGGCACACTAGCGGCGGAGGGATGAGAATGGAAAAACGGGAAATCGAAACGCCGCGTCCGAAAAAGGATGAGGACGACAAGAAGCTGTCGCCGATCACGCCGATTGTGGCGGGCAGCAGCGTTGTTTTGCAGCATCAGAGCGAAAGCGGTGTGCCGTCGGATGTGAACGGCAGCTATACCGGCACGCCCATTGACGGGGGACAACCGACACAGGACGCCGACGACCTGTGAGACTGACAAAAATTCCGCAGGACGCAAAAACGCATTTCAGCGAAAAAGGTGTCTGCACAAACCTCAGCATACAAAAGGGCGTTTCTCCGAAACACATGGCAAACAGTCGTCCGCAATGGTTTAAAAATCGGCGAAACACCCTCCCATCTTGGCTATAACGTAAAAATTACGCTTCTTTTTTAATTACTTCAACGCCTTTATAATATCCGCATTCACTGCAAACTCTGTGAGGCATTATAAGAGCCTGGCACTTAGGGCATTTAACCATGCCGGGAACCTCAAGTTTCCAATTTGCTCTTCTTGCTCTTTTTCTGGCTTTGGAAGTTTTATTCTTTGGAACTGCCATTTATATACACTCCTTTAATCAAATTTCAGTAATTTAAGTTTTTCCCAAACCGCATCGCTTTCAGGGCTTGTGCAGTCACATGTGACGCGATTTAAGTTTACGCCGCACTTTGGGCAAAGACCTTTGCAATCATCCCTGCAAAGCACCGTAAAAGGCATGTTGCATAGTATTTCCTTTAAAACCGCGCTTTCAAGATCAATCGCAGTGCCGATAAGTTCAAGACCTTCTTCATCGTTATCGGATGATTTAACATCATCTGTATAGTCAAAAGCAAAAGTGTAAAAGGCATCCTCACCGCATCTGGCGCATTTTGTTCTTATCTTTCCTTTTACGCTCGCATAAAGCTCAACCGTGCCGCGCATGTTTTTCACATTCCCCGTAACTACAACGGGTTCGGTAAATTCTAACGTTTCTCCGCGAAAGTTCTGCGCAGGAGGCGTTATTTCACGGCTGAATTTAAAGCCGGCACCGTCACATTCAAGAACATCGCAAAGTTCAAGCAGAAGCATTATTATTTCACCATGCTTCCGACTTCTTCGGCAAAGTTTTCTTCTTTCTTCTGAAGACCTTCACCTTTTTCAAAACGAACGAAATCCAAAAGTGTTACGCCGTTTTTGGCAAGGTATTCCGAAACCTTCATGCTGTCATCCTTAACGAACGGCTGCTGGAGAAGGCAGTTCTGCTCAAAGAATTTGTTAAGCTTACCCGTGAGCATTTTTTCGAGAATGTTCTCGGGTTTGTTAGCGTTTTTGGGATCTTCCTTCATCTGAGCCAGTATAATTGCTTTTTCGCTTTCAAGCTCATTTGCGGGAACTGTATCTTTTGACATGTAAAGCGGATTTATTGCTGCAATCTGCATTGCAATGTCTCTTGCTGCAGTGTATGCATTCTCATTTGAAAGATCGCCGTCAACCAAAACCATAACGCCGATTCTTCCGCCGCCGTGAACATATCCGACAACTCCGCCTTCATATCTCTTGAAACGGCGAATGTTCATGTTTTCGCCGATAGTAGCTATTTTCTCATTAAGTTCTTCACGAACTGTTTTGCCGCACTCGTCGCACTTGGATTCACAAAGTGCTTCAACATCTGCGGGATTGCACTTTATAACCTGTTTTGCAACAGCGTCAACAAAGTTTATAAATTCAGCATTTTTTGCAACAAAGTCAGTTTCCGAGTTAACCTCAATAACAGCGCCCACATTGCCTTCAACAACAACCGTTACAAGACCTTCAGCCGCTATTCTGCCTGCTTTCTTAGCAACTGCCGCAAGTCCCTTTTCTCTGAGGAACTCTATAGCTTTTTCCATATTGCCGTCAGACTCTGTAAGAGCCTTTTTGCAATCCATCATACCGCATCCGGTAGCTTCTCTGAGCTCTTTTACCATTGCAGCACTAATCATATATATACACCTCCGAAATTATCAATAAAATTATTCAGCATCTGCCGCTGCTTCTTCGGCAGCCTCTTCGGGAGCGTCAAGCTGCTCGCCCTGCTTGCCTTCCAAAACTGCGTTTGAAATTGTCTGAGCGATAAGTTTTACCGCGCGGATAGCATCATCGTTACCCGGGATAGCATAATCAACTTCTTCGGGATCACAGTTTGTATCAACAATAGCAACAACCGGTATGCCGAGTTTCTTTGCTTCCGCAATAGCTATTCTTTCTTTCTTGGGGTCAACAACGAACAAAGCACCGGGCAGTTTCTTCATTTCTTTTATACCGCCGAGGTATTTTTCAAGCTTGTCCATTTCACCGCGGAGTTTCTGAACTTCCTTTTTGGGGAGAAGATCAAATGTTCCGTCTTCTTCCATTTTATGAAGCTGGAAAAGTCTGTCAACTCTCTTTTTAATTGTTTTAAAGTTTGTCATCATGCCGCCGAGCCATCTTGCGTTTACATAGTGCATTCCAACTCTTTCGGCTTCCTCTTTGATTGATTCCTGAGCCTGTTTCTTTGTGCCGACAAAAAGGATTTCTCCGCCGTCTTCAACAACGCTGCGTACAAAGTCGTAAGCTTCCTCAATCTTTTTAACTGTTTTCTGAAGGTCGATAATATATATACCGTTTCTCTCGGTGAATATATATTCCGCCATCTTGGGGTTCCATCTTCTTGTCTGGTGACCGAAGTGAACACCGGCTTCCAATAATTGTTTCATTGCAACTACTGCCATGTAGTGCACCTCCTAAAAATGTTTTTTTACCTCCGCGAAGCTCAGCGCGCCGCCGCCCGAAGACGTGCCTCGGGAACCCGGAAACGCTCCCCCCGCGTGCGGATTGTTCTGTGAACCTAAATATTATACTACAGATTTTGCATAAAATCAAGCTTTTTTTCTAATTTTCTGAAATTATTTCATTTTTGAGAAGTTTGCGGTACATTCGTTTCTCTCACGGGCATGGAAAGCGCCACAATCATCCAGAAAATAAACCCGGGACTTCCTCCGCCCCCAAGCGACACAAGCACCGCCGATGTTCCTCCGACAGCTGCAATAACCGCTTTTACAAAAGATTTCTTTCTCATATCCTGCGGAAGATTTATATAGAACACCCAGCTCATTGCAAGTGCAAAAGCACCGGATAAATAAACCATGTTGTAGTCTCTCGCACTTTTAATTATATCTCCGAAAATACCGAAAATCGTTGCAAATAAAATCATCGCCGGTACAAAAAAACGTGTATCACGCAGACAGAGATATACGCAAAGCGCAACGCCTGCCGGAGTTATCTGCCCCTGTGTTATAAGTTTAAAAAAGTCAAATGTTAAAATAATTCCCGCCGCAAGCTGCGCCTTTCTGCATGCACCGCGCGCAGAAAATGCATTTGAAAAGCAAAAGGATATCATAAGTATATAAAATTCTCCGAAAATACCGTACACAGAGTTCAACAAACCGAGAGAAGACGCAGCAGCCGAAGAAACCGCCAGAACAGAGCATACCGCCGTGCGCGTCCTATCATCCTCCGCACAAGCCATAACGGGTCTCATGCACATGAGCGACAATATTCCGAAAAAAGAAAAATTTCCTATAAACACGTAGTATATCAACACGAACAGATAGATAAGCGCTTCAACAACCGTGGGTTTTCGTATTTTCTTTGTTTCCGAAACGGTTTTAAGAAAAAAGGCAGCAATCATAAGTATTCCGACAACATACATTGCCGCCCCGAAAAAAGGTGCCAGTATTGCCGCCGCAATCACCAAATTGCGCAAAGATAAAAAACGTGCGGCAAAAGAACCCGACAATGCATTTCTTACACTTTTCCCGTATTTTTTACGAACAAAAATCATAGCCGAAGACGGCATGCACAAAAATTTGTAATAAAAACTGCTTTGAATCGCACTCATCCCGAGCAATCTGCCGAAAACACTTTTGTTTAAAGCGTTTGCCGTAACTTCACCGATTTTGGCAAACTTATCGTGAAGCTTCACTTTTTGTCGCTCACCTCCTATCAGTTTTCATGCTTTTTTATAATTACGTTATAAATTATTATAAAATAAAACGCGTTATAATGCAAGTATTATTTGATTTTAAAATAAATATCCCCATTTGCCGTTCCGTTTCAACTATACAAAATAAGGGTACAGCAATAATCAGCCGCACCCTATGCTCAATTAAAATTTATTTACATCAAAAAATAAAATTTTCAACTAAAATCTTTACCTGATTTCAAATATATAATTAACCCATACAACCGGGACAGTAAGCATCCAAAATTTTCACTTGATCAAGAGGATTAATTCTTATCGAGTTAAAGTCAGTGTCATAAGGCAATTCAACCAAGATATACCTGTAATCGTAAGAGTTTACATACCAGCGGACACATTTGGGCCAATTATAATCAACAACACTCAATTCCTGTGCCGATAAGCTGTTTCCCAAAACACTCAATTCCGTCTCATCATCAAAGTTATCAAACAAAACATCTGCCGTAGTTGTTATTTCGGAACATAATCTTTCATTACCTTCAAAAAAGCAAAACGTTACAAGAGGATTATTTTCGAATATAACATATGTATATCCGTCTATATTATAGCTTGCAAAAATATTCCCATATTTATTCTGTATTGTTTCAAAAGACTTTGAAATATCATCAATCAAATTAAGGCTCGAGTATCTTATAGTTCTGTCATTTTTAACCTGCACCGCGTATAAACTGCCGTTTCTTCCGTCTGCATTAATTCCGAATACATGTACCACACCATATTCGTCTTTATACGAAATGCCGCGATTGGCATATATACATGCAAGGGAAAGCTTTGCATTAACCGATTCCGTCGGCAGCACCGTCCCGATTTTACTTAATGTTCTTTCTATGCGCAGCTGCATATTTTCATCAAAATATATCGCTACAATTTCAAAATCATATACGGGCTTAGAATCCGGCACTATGCAAAATTCCGCCAAATAAACTCCTATATCACTGTAAGAATAATTTCCCTCTCTTTTGCCCGCCGGAGCAACGTCAGGTCGGTATACCGTAACATCACCTGCTTTGACCGAAGCTATTATCTCCCCGTCATCGTAATCTTGATTTTCGTCCGCGCCGACACCGCATACACACAAAGCCGTTATTATTGAAACCGTCAGCAATATTCTCAGCGTCATATTTAAAAAATTAACACTCTTCATAATAATCGCCCCAATAATTCTTAATTTAGTTTTATTTTAAAAAACTCCTCGGAGTATGGAATTTCCGCCATTGGAAATCCAAAGCCATGGCTTGCCACCTCATATACATCAAAATACAGCATAAGCGACCTGTCTTTTAAATAGAATTTTGCATTATCACAGCTTCCCGAAAAAGTCCAAGGTTCGTCCCTATCAGTGAAATACCCTTTTAAAAAAGCTTTGTATATTGCCGTACGGCGGTCAAGTTTATCGCCTTTTAATATATCCGAAATTGTAAGCTCTTTTTTCTTGTTTAAATCAAAGGTTCTCGATTCTCTGTACCAGTTTCCATGCATTCCACCGCCAAATTCATATCTGAAATTTGTTATAGATAATAATCCATTTTTGTCAGTATGAACAATAAATTTAAGCTCATAGAAAACAGGCAACGGTCTCATACCATAATTATCACGAAACAATTTGACCTGAGAGACATCTATTAAATTTTCATTTATAAATTCTTCCGCATAACGTCTGTATTCATAATTTATTTTATCAATAAAGCAATTATTTTCCAGATTTTCTATTTCAGGATAAGAATATCTTACCACCTCTATCCATGTGCCGTCGGTATCGTAGATATTGAATTCGTTTGATACTGTTTTGATTATATGATCACGGCTTTTTTCGTTTTTATTTATTGAAACTTTTTTCAAGGATTCTTCCCATACCACATTGGCACCTAACGATTCAGACAGGGCACGAAGCGGAACCAGCGTTCTTCCGTTTATTATTCGCGGTGCAGTGTCAATCGGCTCTGCAAAACCATTGATTGACATCGATTTCAGTGTTAAGTTAAACTTAATTATTTGTCCTCCAAATGTTATGGTTATATTGTCAGACGATAATTCTGAAACGTCAAAAGTATCAACAACACCAGAAGTATCAAAACATTGATTTGACGCCTCATACGCAATTTGACTGCCATCGCTATATTCCACCTCACAGCCCAGCGCCTCGCATATGGCGCGAACGGGCACAAGCGTTCTTCCGTTTTCTATAACGGGAGCAACATCAAGTTCTAAAGGCACGCCGTTTACTTCAACGGAAATATTTTCGGGCACCGCAAATACATAATTATAAGGAAGAAAGCATAATAAAAATATTGAAAAAATAAAGGAAAAAACTCTCTTTTTCATAAAACACCTCAAAATACCTTATTCAAAAATCGTAAATCAAATGTTTTAAAACAGTGAGAAGAAGAGCAAGAGCTCTCGTTTACACGCAGAAACCTTCTGTCAACATTTTAAAATACCACAAAGCCTCTGTGACGCGCTTGCGAAAGCTCTTTTCCCCAACTGTTCTTCTGTTTTTGTTTGGCTAATTTTTTACAACATAATCTACATTATGTATTCTTTACGAAAAAAAGGTTTGAGTTAAAATGATGTTTCTTTTAACTCAAACCTTTTTATATTTTTTAAAAATTAACGTTTATTTTCCCCAGGAAACAAGCACATAAGCCACGTCCTTGGAATCAATTACGCCGTCACGGTTTAAATCGTACTTAGCGTATTCCGGATGAGCGTCTTTGTCAACCTTTGTTCCGAAGTAAGAAACAACTGCCGAAAGGTCGTAAATATTTATGTTGTTGTCCTTTACAATGTCACCGGCAAGGAAGGTAACTTTTCTTGCGGAATTATCGTTTCCGACTTCCAAAGCGGTATCAGCATCTTTTGCGTTGTTCCAGAAGTTTAACACCTTATCACCTGTCATTGTAACGGTGTAACGCGCTGTTCTGTAACCCGAGCCCGAAACAGTTACCGTGTATGCAGTGTTCTTTGTAAGCTCTTTTGAAAAGCTGTAAGAAGTTTTTGATGTACTGTCTGCAAAGTTATCCTCACCAAGTGCAATAACTTCATCTGCGGCAAGATCGCCGCCCGAAATTATAACTTTCATATTCTGATAATCTGCTGCATTTTTTTCAACCCTATTGTTAAAGTCGATGTTTATTGTAAGATTTTTCTTTTCTCTCTCAATCGTATCGGTGATTGTGCCCGTTTCCGGTGCAGAATCTTCATTAATTTTCAGAAAACCGTTTAAAACACTGTATTCATCAACAATACTGTCAGCAGCTTCTGCCGTATTTACAACATTTATACTTGCAGATGTCAAAGCCTCGTCGACACTGAATTTCAGGTCACCGTAACCTGTGAATGCAACCGTGCCTATTGTGATTGCTTCGCCCGTTGCTCCGCTTGCGTTTGCTCCGTCCATGTTAAAGCGGTATGTGCGGCTTGCATCGTTTTCACTTATTACGGATGATGTCATGTTAACGGACGGAACTATCTCATAATCCACTGTTGCACATTCGTTCTTAAACGCAATGTATGCGGACATGAAGCGGTTTATCTTTTTGCCGTCCAAAGCCTTTAAAATGACGTTATATTCGTTGTCTGTGCCGTCAACCCTTGAAAATACAACTCCGATACTCTTTGTTATATCATCAGCTTCAAGACTGTCTGCCGTGTATGTCACCGCATATGTTGAGAATGACGGCGCAACAAATTCTACTTTGCTGCCATCTGGAGCAACAGTTGTTTCATAATCAATAATTCCCATATCGTTAACATGATAAATTGTAACATCACCTAAAGGCGTTTCGGGCAGTGTAAGAGTTACCGGCTGATTGGTTATCTCCTTTGAAATATCCGTCCGAACACCGTTTGAATTGATTTTAACAACGGAAATATCAAAAATCTGTTTGTTCGTATCACCGGTCGCCGCATTCTCAATTGCTTTGTTTGCGGCTTCGGCAGCTTCTTTATTAGCCGTAGACACAACAACCCTATAGGTTGAATCCTCTGAAAGATTTATATTGTCGTGAAGAGCCAAATCATTTAATTTAACCTCAACATTTGTTGCTTTGCCCGTATCAACAACCACAGCCTCCGCATCTTTTAATTCAAGCTCAGTACCGCTTAAAGCAATAAAACGGCTGCTTACATCACTTTTGAAATAATCTTTTCCGCTTTTGCCGTCCATATATTCTCCCCAACCGCTTGTGAAAACGGTAAGATTTAAAGCCGATACCCCGATTTTATCAGTGTTTAAAAGCTCTCCGTCAATTGTTATCACATTCGAACGCGCAAGATATACATTGCTTGCCTCGCCTTTTGAATAATTGTCTTTTATTACAGGCGAACCGGAAATTTTAAAATTGCCTCCTCTTACATAAATTCCGCCTCCCGCATCTGTAGCATAATTATCCGTTATGCTTCCGCCGTTTATTACAAGCTCGTCTTCGGAACCCCAAACACATATTGCGCCGCCGGCATTCGCCCGGTTGCCGCATATTGTTACTCCGTCATTTATTATAAGTTTTTCGCTTCCATTTTCACCGCTATATCCTACAACAACAGCTCCGCCGTACCAACTATCTCCCATGTCACTGTTTTTAAGCACAACACCGCTGTCGAGAGTAAGAGTGGAATTACCGGCAACATACATAAGATGAGCATTTCTGTTTTCAAGGCAAAGACCTGTGTTAACAGGATTTTCTGGCTCTCCGGACCAAACAGCACCGCCGTCTATCGTGATATCCTTAAGCGTAACATTGCTTTCATATCTAATGCAGAAAAGCATATTTGCACCGCTTTTACGCCATATTGTATGCCCTTTTCCATCTAAAATTACATTATTGTGGTATCCGAGATCCTGTTGACTGTACCATGAACTATCAAGAGTAATGTCGTGCAAAAGTTCTATTGTAATATCTTTTCTGCTATTGAAACCACTGCTCCACAAAGTGTTCATCAGCGAATCATAGCTCCATGTCTCTCCGCCGTCTGTTGAGTATCTCACCTCAGACGTTTCCGAATCATCCGCAAACACGGCCGACGGAATAATAAGCATTGTCATGACAAGACTGATGATTACCGCCAAAAATTTCTTACAATTCATAAAAATTCTACCTCCTAATAAATTATATTTGACAATTTTGGTAATTCCATATATAATATATCATGTTCATATGTGGACAAGTCAAGAGCTTGGGAGAGATTTTTAATGAAAAATTTGTTTACCGTATCTCATGTAACAAAAAGCTGTAATATTTCACGTGCAACGGTATTGAGACTTGAAAAAAGGGGTCTTGTACAGCCGGCATATATCGACAAAGAAAGCGGATACCGCTATTACGACAATCATAACATTACAAGAATTCTGCAGATAAGACACCTGTCGGACATAGGTTTGTCATATGAAGATATATATGAATACTTTAATACAAACGGAAAGAGTAAAAAGCTTTTAAAATCTCTGGAGATAAAAATGAATGCAGCAAAACGAACATATGAAGAAATGAAACTAAAAATAGAAAACAATCCATCTCTTACATTTGAAACAGTAAATCTTCCCGAGTATACATGCTATGTCAAAGAATTCAGCAGTGTCTCGGTTGAAAACAAATATAATTCTATGTACTCTCTTTTTCGCCAAGTCATAGAAAAAGGTCTCCGTCCTCTTCCTTCGGAGCCGCTTTTTGCAATAAGCAAAAACACCGGTATATTCGGCAAAATCGAAGATTCATTTATCTGCTGTATACCGATTGAATCAAGCTGCACGGCAGAAAACATAACCGTATTTAAACCCTGCAAAGCTTTTTCATGCCTGTATTACGGAAGCTATGATAATATAAATGATGTTTATAAAGCTTTAAATCAAAAAATAAAAGAACTAAAGCTTGAGACAACAGATTATCCACGTACATTAGGTATTGTAGCGCCATACACCGCAAAAGAATTTAATTCAAACTCATACGTCTCGCGCATTGCTGTTCCAATTAAAGATTTTAAAGAATAAATCAAGTACAGCATCTCGAATATGTAGGGTGTAACAACAAAATTAAAGTCCTGAAGCGTAATCCTTACGGCTATAGAAACTTTGAACGATTCCGAAAAAGAATCCATCACTGCTTCTCGTATAAAAACATCATTGCTGTTCAATCATAAAATGATCTGGGAATGTGGATAAGTCTTCAACTAATCCATATTCCCATATTTTTGCGACTGTATTGATTTATATATACATACATAACAATTATTCATAAAATAATATTGCTCAATTTCAGCATATGGGAGAATCGAAACCCCAACAATTGACAAAGAGCCATCAAAAAAGCGGTAAAACAGTTCTTGTTTTACCGCTTAAAAGAGTTCCGGCAGGCGAAAAAATAGAGTATATCGAAGTTCCGCTGAAGGTAAGCGGAGGCAAAATATACTATGCGAGCAAGGTCAATATGGCGGTCATGTCAGGAGCAGTCCAGTCACAGGTCGAGCTTTCGGATATGGTTTCGATAATTGGCAGCGCAGGCTACAAGCCGACTGCATACATCAGTACCTTTGACGATAATATAATTCCCATAAATTATCCTGAGACCGCTTATGTGACCGCTGACGACGGCTCAATGTGGATAGACAACAAGCTTGAGGACGGCGGAAAGCCGTGGATGTCGCCTTTTTCGGATATGGCGGTGAGCTACAATGCGGCTATAGCGCAGGAAGCTACCGGTGCAGGCTTTGAAAAGGTGATATGCTCGGACTTTGTTTTCCCCGAGTTTCGTCAGAGCGACATAGAGTATCTTGGAGAGTCCGTGGTGGCAAATGACCGCTATATGGCGCTTACTTCGGCAGCGAACATGATGTACGAGAATGTGGTCAATAACGGTTCCTCGATGATGATAGAGGTATCCGCCGCTGACCTGCTAAAAGGAAACAGCGATATTGTTCAGCCTATGCTTTTAAGCGCAAATTCTTTTGTACTGGACATTGACCTTGATGAGATCTCAGGCGGAGTCTACACCGCAGACACGGTATATGAGTTTGACGGAACTGCGTCGGAAAACGTAGACAAGATGCTTAAACTGGTAAATGAAGACCTTGCCGATTTTAATGTGGCTGTGCGCATATCGGGTACTTCCGTGAGCATTTCCGAACTTGTAAAAGCAAAGGAAAGCATAT
>ENA-OUQH01002304-OUQH01002304.1-human-gut-metagenome-genome-assembly--contig:-NODE-2304-length-11991-cov-2.751508_pt1 | contig 11991 bp, 10 predicted proteins | sample MGYA00237948_ERZ548828 | MGnify/ENA primary metagenome ERZ548828 (study PRJEB26490, sample SAMN05194711) | human gut metagenome | biome: terrestrial biome; feature: human-associated habitat; material...
GATCTTAGCTATATCGATAAACATAATTCATCATCCTTTCAGCGCCGCGGACGGCTCTGTACAAAATAAAATGGGCTTCTCCGCTTTACCCGAAGAAGCCCGTTTCATCGTATATTCGGGGATACGAAACCGGTATTCCCCCAAGGGTCAAAATTACTGCTCGATCGAGTAAACGCTGACCTTCTTGCGGTCACGGCCCATACGCTCGAAACGAACCTGACCGTCAATGAGCGCGAACAGAGAGTCATCAGAGCCTCTGCCTACGTTCTCGCCCGGATGGATGTGCGTGCCGCGCTGCTTAACAAGAATGTTGCCTGCGAGGACGTGCTGACCATCTGCACGCTTGACACCGAGTCTTTTGGATTCGGAATCACGGCCGTTCTTCGTGGAGCCCATACCTTTTTTATGAGCAAACAACTGGATATTGATCTTAAGCATTTTGTTGCCTTCCTTTCGTTTTATTGTCAGACTTCTGCGTAGCGTACCTGTAAGTTTTCGGGGTACTGCTCCTCTAAACCGAGAAGATGCAGCTTAAATCCCTCAAACAGGCTACGGCATGTCCGTGCATCGGTATCGGAAACCCTAAACAGCATCTCGCCGTCCTCTGCTCGGAGAGAAATCGGTGTGATGTGTAAAATCTCCAGCACGGTGTTCGCCGTCATATACGCCGCAGAAGAAACCGCAGCACAGAGAATGTCTTCTCCCTCCTGCGCCAGACCGGAATGGCCAAGCACGGAAAAACCGAGAAGCGCTCCGTCTGCATTTGCGAAAAATTCCGCACGAATCATACGATCAAATTAGCCCTGAACGGACTCAATCTGAATCTTCGTGTAGGGCTGTCTGTGGCCCATCTTGCGCTTTTCGCCCTTCTTCGGCTTGTAAGTGAGGATCGTAACCTTCTTAGCCTTGCCGTTCTTCAGGACCTTGCCTGTAACGGAAGCGCCCTCAACATACGGGGTGCCGATTTTTGTTCCGTCTTCGCCGCAAATTGCAACGACCGGGAACGTAACTGTCTCGTCTTCATTGGCAGCGAGCTTCTCAACGTAGATCACGTCGCCGTACTGTACCTTGTACTGCTTACCGCCGGTTTCAATAACTGCAAACATTTTTTCTGCCTGCCTTTTCTGTAATCTCGCTACTCGTAGGCGGACTTTCGTCACTTTTCAGCCCACAGTAAGCGGCTCTATCATATTAACATACACTGACCCTAAAGTCAAGGTATTTCAAAGGGATTTTGTGTTTTTTTCTTCAAGCAGCAACGCAAGCTTGTCGTCCTGCTTTACCGCTTTGATGACGCTCTTGCGGTCTGCGATGCGCACGATCAAAGCGAGGAGAAAATTCAAAAAGGTCAGGAACGCCAGAAACAAGCGGTCACGGCACTTTTGGCGCTTCAGTTTCTCCGGGTCGCGACGGCCTGCACCGTTACGCTGTGCCTTATTCATGGCTCTTATACGCCTGTTCGCAGTACAGGCAACGATAGCGGTGCGCTTTTTCATCGCACAGCACGAAGATCTGGTCGAGGTTTTCCTCCGTGCTTGTGATGCAGCGCGGGTTCTTGCACTTTACAACATTTTTGATGCGACGTGGCAGCACGATGTTCTCTTTCTTCACAAGCTCACCGTTTTTAATGGTGCATACGGTGATGTTGTTATCGATAAAGCCGAGCACATCGAAGTTGATGGCGAGGTCGCCTTCAATCTTGATGATATCTTTTCTGCCAAGCTTGCTGCTGCGGGCATTTTTGATGAGTGCTACGCAGCAATCGAGCTTATCGAGCTCCAAAAGCTCGTAGATGCGCATACCCTTGCCTGCCTGAATATGGTCGATCACAATGCCGTTTTGGATACTGTCGATGTTCAGCATACGGTTTCCTCCTCAAAAAGTCCCGGTTCGATGTTCAGAAGCATTAAAATGAGCGCCATGCGGACATATACGCCGTTTTGTGCCTGCACAAAGTACTTTGCGCGCGGATCGTCGTCCACTTCGACCGCGATCTCGTTGACACGCGGCAGCGGATGCAGCACAATGAGATCCTTCGGCGCAAGTTTCATCTTCTCTGCATCGAGGATGAAGCTGTCTTTTAAGCGGATGTAATCTTCTTCGTTGAAGAAGCGCTCGCGCTGTACGCGGGTCATGTAGAGTACGTCAAGCTCCGGCAGAACCTCGTCCATGGTACGGACTTCTTTATATTCGCAGCCGGAGGGCTTTACGACTTCATCGATGATATAGCTCGGCACATGCAGCTCTTCCGGGGAGATGAACACGAAGCGGATGCCCTCCCAGCGCACAAGCGACTTGATGAGCGAGTGCACGGTGCGGCCAAATTTCAAGTCGCCGCACAGACCGATCGTCAGGTTATTCAGTCTGCCCTTTTCGCGGCGGATGGTGAGCAGGTCGCTGAGCGTCTGCGTCGGATGCTGGTGGCCGCCGTCACCGGCGTTGATGACCGGCACGCGGGCGTACTGCGCTGCTACGCGCGGCGCACCCTCTTTGTTGTGGCGCATGGCGATGATATCCGAATAGCAGGATACCATGCGTACCGTATCGGCAACGCTTTCACCCTTGGAAGCAGAGCTGTTCTGTGCACTTGCAAAGCCCAATACCTTGCCGCCAAGGCGCATCATGGCCGACTCAAAGCTCAGACGCGTGCGGGTACTCGGCTCGTAAAAGAGCGTGGCAAGGATCTTACCTTCACACTTGTGGGCGAATGCGGTGCGGTCGTTTGCAATGCTGTCCGCAAGGTCCAGCAGACGCAGGGTCTCCTCAAAGGAAAGATCCAGCGGGTCTACGAGGTGTCTTAACTCATTCATCTTATCTATGCCTTCCTTTCTTATGTGCGCCGTGTGTTGCGTTTTATACGTGGCGCAAGTAAAAACAGGCTGTAAAAAACCTCCCCGGTAAGCCCGGGAAGGTTTTCAGCATCAATCTTCGTCTTCTTCCTCGGGCTCGTTCCAGTTGTGCCAGACTTGCTGGACATCGTCGTTATCCTCGAGTGCATCAATCAGCTTCTGCATCTTGAGAATCTGATCGGGATCGGTGAGATCCGTGTAGGTATCCGGGACCATTTCCACTTCTGCGGAAACAAAGGAATAGCCCTTAGCTTCCAGATCATCGCGAACGCCGCTGAAATCGGACGGCTCGGTGTAGATCTCGAAGAGGGTCTCGTTGTGATCTACATAAAGGGGCTTGATGCGGAACTTTTCATTCTCCAAGCTGTACAGCTCGGTTGCAACGCCTTTGACGCGGACGCGGATCTGCTGCGCAGCGGCGTTTTCGTCGCAGGCGTAAGGATAGACGCAGAAGGTATCGTTGTCATAGGTAAACAGCGAGATCTGCGAAGGCGCCTCCAGCACCACATCTCCTGCGCAAAGCTCGCTGCGGATGCGGTTGAGGATGGGCTGCGGCAGGAGCTTGAGGTCAGAGATCGCGTCCGGCAGCACGAGGGTGATCATCTGCCCGCGGCCGTAGGTGTCGCGCAGCAGGATGCCGTAGCTTTCGTCGCCGCCAAAGGCCTTGGCCAGCGCCCAGGTGGTGTTGTTGCGGTGCTCCATCACGGGGAAGATCACGGGCCTTTGGGCGGAGCAAAGAATGCTTCCCCAGGTGTGCGGCTTGTCGGTCATGTATTCCGCAGCGGAGATGATGCGGTCGCGATAGCGGATTGAGGTCATTTGCTCAAGACCCTTGCACAGCGCCTCCTTGACGAAGCCGGAGGTCACGATCGCCTTGCCGCCTGCGGCTACAAAGCGCTCCAGCTTTTCGACGATGTGCTCATCCTTGAGCGCCTGCACGGTCAGCAGCACGGACGCCGCATCCGCCGGAAACTCCGGAACGCCTTCAACCGGCACACCCATCATGCCCAGATAATCCTCGGCGTGATCCTCGCCCTGCGCGTTGACGGGCAGATAGCACTTGAGCCCCTGGCACGCGCCGACCTTGGAAAGCATCGCGTCCAGCCGGCCGAGTTGAAAGCCCATGGGCGTGATGAGTTTGTTTTTATACAGGCTGCCCCAGCAGAACATCATGACCTCGCGCGGACGGGATAGCACGGTCAGGTACGCCTGCTCCAGATACGCGTCCATCGGATAGCACTGATAGCAGTCAAACCAGCCGCCGCCGTTGCGGCCGGGAGCGAGGTTTTCCATATAACGCATGATGGAATAGCTCTCATAGCGCGGCAGATGCTGATCGGTGTGGCGCTGATGGCGCGTTTCGGTACCGGTGTAGATCTTATCGAACAGATCCTTCTGCTCGCCGGGGTTGTAGCCTGCTTCCTGATAGCTCTCCATCCAGTTGGGGAACTTGACGGTGATCTTGATGTTGGGATTGATCGCCTTGGCGGGCTTGATGATGAGGTTTTCAGAGACCTCCTTCATCAGTGCCAGGCGGAACTCCTCCCAGGATCGGTCGCCCTTGGCCTTGCGGCAATCGTCGCAGGTGCAGTTGGTGAAGAAGAAATCGTCAATGATAAACTCATCGTAGAGTCCCGCGATGTATTCAACGGTCTTCTTCAGATGATTGCGCATCCGGTCGTTGCAGTAGCAGTAGGTGTTGAACAGGCGCTGACGGCCCTCGTCCGCCTCGCCCTCGCCGGAGATGGTGGTGGTGATGCCGCCGGCCACTTCAATGTTGTTTTTATGGAACAGGTTGATGCAGCGGGCCAGCTGCTCGCGCGGAATCAGGCAGTCGTCGCGATAGGGCTCGAGATACACCTTGTCTACGCCGACGTATTTCTGGAAGAAGTCGATTTGGCGTTGCAGGGATTCCATCGAAATGCTGACCATGGACTGCGATGTGCAGTAGATCACGGTTTTGAAATTCTGAAAATGGCCCATATGCCTTTATCCTCCTCAGAATGAACGGATTTTTATTTTCCGAGGTGCTCGGCGCGGAACTGACGGTAATCCGCCAGCGATGCCTTCAGCAGCGCGGGGGTGTCCAGCTGATACGGGCAGCGGCGTGCACAGGCGCGGCAGCCGATGCAGTTTTCGATGCGCTCCATCTGCTCCGCCCATTCGTCCGTCAGGTACGGCGCATAGGGCGAGCGGCGCAGCAGCTGCGGCATGCGCGCGGCGTTGTTGATCGGGATGCCCGCAGGACACGGCAGACAGTAGCCGCAGCCGCGGCAGAAATCGCCTGCAAGATCCTTGCGGTCCTTTTCGATGCGCGCCATCATTGCCTCGTCCAGCACAGGGGGATTCTTTTCCAACTCCAACACTTCGTCCAGCTCGCTGTCGCGCTGAATGCCCCAGATCGGCACCAGGTTGTCGAAGCGGCGCAGGAACGCCATCGAAGGCGCGGCGCTGGTCAGCAGGCCGCCGGCCAGGCCCTTCATACCGATGACGCCCATGTTCTTTTCCTTGCAAAGGCGCACCAGGTTCAGGTCGTCCTCGCTCGACAGCGCGGAGAGCGGGAACTGCATCGTCTCAAACGCGCCGGATTCGATTTCCGTCAGCGCCGTGTCCAGGCGGTGCGCCGTGACGCCGATATGGCGGATCATGCCCTGCGCTTTGGCTTTGATCATGCAGGACATCATTTCGTCCGAGGGCATCTTGGCGGGATTGTGGAACTGATAAATGTCGATGTAGTCAGTCTTCATGCGCGTCAGCGAAAGCTCCAGATGCTTCCAGAACTCATCCGGCGTGGAGGAGCCGGTCTTGGTGGCGATGAAGAGATTTCTGCGCACGTCGGCCAGCGCCATGCCGATCTTTTCCTCGCTGTCGGTATAGGCGTTGGCGGTGTCGAAGAAGTTGATGCCGCTGTCATAGGCGCGGCGGAGCAGGCGCGCGGCCTCCTCCTTGGAAAGGCGCTGCACGGGCAGCGCACCGAAACCGGAGCGCGTGGCATGAATCCCAGTTGAACCCAGAACGATTTTTTCCATTTGGAATCCCCCTTTTTTCCTTTATTTGTCCAATTCTTGACGAGAATACATTGGTTATATTTACACAACTCTTACGGAAATATTTTATCATGAGATGATGCGAAAGAAAAGGGTTTTTCACAGGGCAGAACAGATTTTGCGTGAATTGCATAAAACTCCAAAAAGGGTATAGTCATTTGCGCGAATTTATGCTATGATAGTATTAACAAATAGTTTACATGCCATCGGGCATGGTCATAGCAGGGAGGGTAGAACGATGGACGAAATGCAGAGCTATCTGTTCCGGGAGGGAAACTGCGCGTATGCCCATCAGTTCATGGGCGCGCACCCCTGCAAGGGTGGATACGACTTTGCCGTATGGGCGCCGGACGCGCGGGCGGTCAGCGTCGTGGGGGATTTCAACGATTGGGATCACTTAAAAAATCCTATGGAGAACCACGACGGCATCTGGACGGCGCGCATACCGGGCGTCAAGCAGTACGCCACCTATAAATACGCCATCTGCGGTCCCACGGGGTGGCAGATGAAGGCAGATCCTTACGCGTTTCATGCCGAAACGCGGCCCAAGACCGCCAGCAAGACCTTCAACCTCAAAAAATACCGCTGGAAGGACAAAAAGTGGATGACGGCGCGCGCGTCGTACAATCCCTATCAAAGCCCGGTCAGCATCTATGAAATGCACCTGGGGTCCTGGAAGCTGGACGAAGAGGGCAGGCTCTACACCTATGAGCGCATGGCGGATGAAATGCCCGCCTATGTCAAGGAGATGGGGTATACCCATGTGGAGCTGCTGCCGGTGATGGAGCATCCGCTCGATCTCTCCTGGGGCTATCAGGTGACGGGCTATTTTGCCGCGACAAGCCGCTTCGGCGATCCGACGGGGCTGATGAAGCTGATCGACGCCTTCCATCAGGCGGGCATCGGCGTGATTCTCGACTGGGTGCCGGCGCATTTTCCAAAGGACGCGCACGGGCTTTACCGCTTTGACGGCGCGCCGCTTTACGAGAGCTCTAACCCGCTGCGCAGTGAGAATGAGCAGTGGGGTACCTGCATGTTCGATTTCGGGCGCAACGAGGTGCGCTCGTTCCTCAAGTCCAGCGCGGTGTTCTGGCTGGACGTTTTCCATGCCGATGGTCTGCGCGTGGACGCGGTTTCCTATATGCTCTACCACGACTACGGCCGGCCGGAGGGCAAGTGGCAGCCCAATCAGTTCGGCGGGCGGGAAAACCTGGAGGCCATCTCCCTGCTGCGCGAGATCAACGAGATCGTCTACCGCGATTTCCCGGGGATCATGATGTGCGCAGAGGAGGCCACCGCCTACCCCATGGTCACGGCCCCCATCACCAACGGCGGGCTGGGCTTCGGCTTTAAGTGGAACATGGGCTGGATGCACGACGTGCTCGATTACATGGAGATGGACCCCATCTACCGCAAATATCACCACGACAAAATGACGTTCTCCATGTTCTACGCCTTTTCGGAAAACTACATCCTCCCCTTTTCACACGACGAGGTGGTGCACGGCAAAAAGAGCATGCTGGACAAAATGCCCGGCGATATCTGGCAGAAATTCGCATCGCTGCGCGCGCTCTTCGGCTATATGTTTGCGCATCCCGGCAAAAAGCTGATGTTCATGGGCGCGGAGTTTGGCCAGTTTATCGAGTGGAAGGAACTGGAGCAGCTGGATTGGTTCCTGCTGCTGTATGAAAAGCACCCGGAGATGAAGAAGTATACCGCGGCGCTCAACGCCTTTTATACGTCCCATCCGGCGCTTTATGAGATCGACAATTCCTGGGCGGGCTTTACCTGGTGCAATGCCGACGACAAGGACAACTCCACGCTGTCCTTCGTCCGGTGGAGCAAAAAGGGAAAGGACATCATCGCCATCTGCAATTTCACGCCCAATTATTGGGAAAAATACCGCATCGGCGTGCCGAGCGCAGGCAAGGTGCGGGAGGTTTTCAACTCCGATTCGTTGGAATTCGGCGGGTCGGGCAAGGGCAACGGCGACAAGGTGATCGAGACGGAGGAGCTCCCGATGCACGGTCATCCGTACAGCATGGAGCTGACGCTGCCGCCGCTTTCCTGCATTTATCTGGAGCTGACGCCTGAAAAGGAAAAAAAGCCGACGGCCAAAGCGCCGAAAGAGGCCCAAGCGGCTCCGGATAAACCGACGGCAAAAAAGCCGTCCGCCAGATCCAAGGCAACCCCTAAGTCAACCATCAAGGCGCGGGACGGCGTCCCGTCGTAACATGCCTTGTTTAGTCCCTAACAACATTGAAGAAGAGGGTGTAATCATGGGTAAAAAATGTGTCGCCATGCTGTTGGCGTGTGGACAGGGCAGCCGTCTGGGCGTATTGACCCGCAACATGGCTAAGCCTGCGGTTCCGTTCGGCGGAAAATACCGCATCATTGACTTCCCCCTGTCCAACTGCTCCAACTCAAACATCGACGTCGTCGGCGTGCTGACCCAGTATCAGCCGCTGGAGCTGAACTCCTATATCGGCAACGGCATGCCCTGGGATCTTGACCGCCTGACCGGCGGCGTGTTCGTGCTGCCGCCCTATATCAAGGGCAAGAGCGGCACCTGGTATAAGGGAACCGCCAACGCCATTTATCAGAACCTGGCCTTCATTCAGCAGTATGATCCCGACTATGTGCTGATCCTCTCCGGCGACCACATTTATAAAATGGACTATTCCGCCATGATCGCGCTGCACGAGCGCAAGCACGCGGACTGCACCATCGCCGTGTATCAGGTGCCGTGGAACGAAGCTTCCCGCTTCGGCATCATGAACACCAATGCCGACGGCGACATCGTCGAATTTGAAGAAAAGCCTGCCGAGCCCAAGTCCAACAACGCCTCGATGGGCATCTATGTATTCAACTGGAAGGACCTCAAGCAGTATCTGATCGAGGATGAGGCCAATCCCGAATCCTCCAACGACTTTGGCAAGAACATCATTCCGCGCATGCTGGGCGAGGGCAAGCACATGGTGGCTTATCCCTTCGAGGGCTACTGGAAGGACGTCGGAACCATCGAGTCCCTTTGGGAGGCCAACATGGATCTGCTCCAGTCGCCGCCCGCCTTCAACCTCTACGACAGCTCCTGGCGCATCTACGCCCGCAACCCCACGCTGCCTCCGCACTACATCGCCCCGTCTGCCGAGGTTTCCGACTCCATGGTCACCGAAGGCTGCACGGTTGCCGGCAAGGTCGATCACTCGATCCTCTTCTCCGGCGCGACGGTCGAAGAGGGCGCCGTGGTTGAAAACTCCGTCATCATGAACGGCGCGCACATCCGCAAGGGAGCGCGCATCCGCCGCGCGATCGTCGCAGAAAACGCCGTTGTGGGCTGCGACAGCGTCGTTGGCGGCAACGGCCGCATTGCGGTCGTCGGCCAGGATGCCGTGTTGCCGGAGTATTCCGTGGTCAAGCCCGGCGAACAGATTGATGCGGAGACCGCGGCCAAGAACGCGGCCAAGGCGGAGGAGGATGCAAAATGAAAGACGTATTCGGTCTGATCTATACCAGTGACGAGAGCGATATGCGCCTGCGCGACCTGACGCGCTCCCGCTCCATCGCGGCCATGCCCATCGGCGGCAGATACCGCGTCATCGACGTGCTGCTGAGCAATTTGGTGCACTCCGGCGTTTCCAACGTCGGCCTCATCACGCAGCGCAATTATCACTCCCTGATGGATCATCTGGAAAGCGGCAAGGCGTGGGATTTGAACCGCAAGAGGGACGGCCTGTTCATCCTGCCGCCCTATGTCACCCGCTCCAGCACCGGCAGCTATTCCGGCTTGCTCGACGCGATCCGCTCCAACCTCAACTATGTCCGCCGCGCGTCCCAGCGCTATGCGCTGATCTCCGGCTCGTCTACCGTGTTCAACATGAAGTTTGACGACATGATGGCGCAGCACCTGGCTACCGGCGCGGATATTACGATCCTCTATAACGTGCCTGCGGACGATGAATCCAACGGCGATGCGGATCGCACGCACCTGAAGATGGATGAAAGCGGCCGCGTGGTCGATATTGAGGTCACGCCCCACCTGAACACCTATCCCAACGTCTCGATGGACGTCTATATCATGGACAAGGCACTGCTGACCTATCTGGTGGAGGTTTCCGCCGCGCATTACCGCAGCGATTTTGTCCGCGACGTGCTCATCAAGCAGCTGGGCGAACTGAAGATCTACGGCTATAAGTACGACGGCTATGTTTCCCGCATCGATTCCATCGCCTCGTACTACAAGCTCAACATGGATATGCTCGATGAGTCCATCCGCACCCCCTTGCTTTACCGTCCCAATCCGGTGTATACTAAGGTCAAGGATGAGGTTCCTGCGCGCTATGAAGCGGGCGCCAAGGCGGTCAACTGCCTGGTGGCCGACGGCTGCATCATCGAGGGCACGGTGGAAAATTCCGTGCTGTTCCGCGGCGTGCGCGTGGGCAAGGGCGCCGTGGTGCGCAACTGCATCCTGATGCAGGGCGTGGAGGTGCAGGACGGCGCGCAGCTTTCCAACGTCATCTCCGATAAGGACGCCTTCATCAAGCGCGACCGCCGCATCGTCGGCCAGGAGAGCTATCCTGTCGTGATCGAGAAAAACGCGGTGATCTGACGCTTCTGATTTCCTTTTTAGACTTGAGAAAGGCGGGATATGCGTTGAAGATCCTTTTTGCAACCTCGGAATGTGTTCCTTTTGTCAAGACCGGCGGGCTGGCGGATGTGGCCGGCGCGCTGCCCAAGCAGTTGAAAAAATTGGGCGCTGAGGTCCGCGTGATCCTGCCTCTTTACCGGGATGTCGCGCCGAAGTGGCGTGAACAGATGGAACACCTGACCTATTTCTACGTCAATCTCGGCTGGAGAAGGCAGTATTGCGGCATCGAGATGCTCAAGCTCGACGGCGTGACCTTCTATTTTGTCGATAATGAGTTCTATTACAACCGCCCCTCGGTCTACGGTTGGGGCGGGGACGAGGGCGAGCGCTTCGCCTTCTTCGACCGCGCGGTGCTCGAGGCGCTGCCGCTGATCGACTATAAGCCCGACATCCTGCATTGCCACGATTGGCAAACCGGCTTGATCCCGGTGCTGCTCAAGCGGCAGTATGCGGCTCTGCCCTTCTATCAGGGCATCCACACGGTCTTTACCATCCACAATTTGCAGTATCAGGGCGTTTTCGGCATGGACTACATCGAGGATCTGCTCGGCTTGGGCTGGGATGCATATACCAGCGATAAGCTCGAGTTCTTCGGCGCGGCCTCCTTTATGAAGGGCGGCTTGGTCTATACCGACGAGATCACCACCGTCAGCCCCACTTATGCAGGCGAGATCCAGACCGCCTACTATGGGGAGCGCCTGGACGGCCTGCTGCGCGCCCGCAAGGACAGCCTGACCGGCATCCTCAACGGCATCGATACCGACGAATACAATCCCAATAAGGATCCCATGATCGTCCAGAACTACAACGTCGTCACCCAGGGCAAGCGCAAGGCGGTCAACAAGGCGGCTTTGCAGGAGCAGGTGGGGCTGGATATCGATCCCGACGTGCCGCTGATCGGCATGGTCACGCGCCTTTCTTCGCAGAAGGGACTCGACCTGGTCGAGCGCGTGCTGCCGGAGATCATGAACCTGAACGTCCAGCTCGTCGTGCTGGGCATGGGCGACGAGAAGTTCGTCAACCTCTTCAACTGGGCGGCGCATCGCTATCAAGGTAAGGTGGCGGCCTGGAATCAGATGAACCACGAGCTGGCGCACCGCATCTATGCGGGCTGCGACCTGTTCCTGATGCCATCGGCCTTCGAGCCCTGCGGCCTGTCCCAGATGATTGCGCTGCGCTACGGCACCGTGCCGATCGTCCGCGAGACCGGCGGCCTGAAGGACACCGTGCAGCCATTTAATCCCGTCACGGGCGAGGGCGTGGGCTTCACCTTCTATTCCTACAACGCGCACGATATGCTTGACGCGATCAACCGCGCGGTGACCACCTATCGCGAGAACAAGAAGGATTGGCGCAAGATCATCGGCAACGGCATGCGCGGCGATTACAGCTGGCAGCACAGCGCCCGTAAATACATGGACCTGTACGAAAAGCTCGCCCCCGATGC
>ENA-OUQH01002309-OUQH01002309.1-human-gut-metagenome-genome-assembly--contig:-NODE-2309-length-11971-cov-3.637210_pt1 | contig 11971 bp, 10 predicted proteins | sample MGYA00237948_ERZ548828 | MGnify/ENA primary metagenome ERZ548828 (study PRJEB26490, sample SAMN05194711) | human gut metagenome | biome: terrestrial biome; feature: human-associated habitat; material...
GAGAGGAGAAGATGCGGTGGCTGGCGGAGGCGGAGGGCTTCGTGCTGCGGGAGGTACAGCAGCTGGCGGGGGCGCTGCCGGAGGTGACGGAGGGCTATGTGCTGACGGCGGAGGCGCCCTATGACCAGATGTACCGGTACTATGTGGAGGCGCAGATCCACTATGCCAACGGCGAGACGGTGCGGTACAACAACGCGGCGGCCCAGTGGAACAACGCTTTTCTGACCTACAAGGACTACTGCTGCCGCACGGCGGCACCCCGCCGTACCACGGCGGCACTGCATCTGTTTTAAGGGGGTGAGGGGATGTTTTTTCCCAAACTGACAGCGCCGCCGCAGCAGCGGATCACGGCAGACCGGTTTCTGGGGCTGGACCGGCGGGGCGGCAGTCCCATGGGGAGCTTTCGGGAGATGGAGAACCTGTGGGCCGGCGGGTATCCGGTCATGGAGACAAGGCCCGCCCGAGGTGTGGTGGCCATGCTGAAGGAGCCCCACGGCCTGACGTGCCGGGATGCGCCGGTATGGGTGGACGGCCGGACGCTGTTCATCAACGGGCAGAAAACGGAGCTGGTGCTGACCGACGGCGACAAGCAGCTGGTGAGCATGGGCGCGTACCTGCTGATCTGGCCGGATAAGAAGTACATCAACACGCAGGACCTGACGGAGTACGGCGGGTTGGAGAACCGCACCGTTTCCACGGGGGAGGTGACGGTTTCGCTGTGCAGGAGCAGCGGCGAGGAGCTGGGCAGCTACTCCATCGGAGAGGAGGCACCCGTGTCGCCGGGAGCAGGCAGTCTATGGATGGACACGGCGGACGGCGAGCCGGTGCTCAAGCGCTATGACGGCGGCTCGTGGCTGGAGGTGGAGAACGTATGCACCAAGGTGGCGGCCACCGGTATCGGACGGGGCTTCGCCGCCGGGGACGGCGTGACCGTGCGGGGCTGCGAGACGGAGGGGGTAGACGGACTCTATCCCTTGCAGGCGGCGGACGAGAACTGGATCGCGGTGCCGGGAATGTGCCGGACGGTGGGCAGCCAGACGGCGGCAGTAACGGTGGAGCGCACCATCCCGGACATGGACTTCGTGGTGGAGCAGGGCAACCGGCTGTGGGGGTGCAAGTACGGTATCGTCAACGGAGAGCCGGTGAATGAGATCTATGCCAGCAAGCTGGGGGACTTCCGAAACTGGAACAGCTTTGCGGGCTTGAGCACCGACAGCTATGCGGCGGCGAGAGGCTCCGACGGCGTGTTTACCGGCGCGGCGGCGTGTCTGGGCGGCGTGATCTTCTTTAAGGAGGACTGCATGGAGCGGGTGTATCCCAGCGCGGCGGGCGCACACCAGATCGTGACGCTGCGGTGCCCCGGCGTGAAGAAGGGCTGCGGCGGCAGCGCGGCGCTGGTGGATGGGACGCTGCTCTATGTGGGGCTGAACGGCGTGTACGCCTTCGACGGCAGTATGCCAGCCTGCGTGTCGCTGCCACTGGGGAATGTGCGGCTGGAGAACGCCGTGGCCGCCGGGTGGAACGGCCAGTACTGGATGGCGGCGCGGGACGCTGCGGGTAAGCGCCATGTGCTGGTGTACGACACTGCCCACGGCCTGTGGCATAGGCAGGACGACACGGACTTCATGGCGTTTGCCGTGTGCGACGGAGCGCTGTACGGTCTAGAGCGCGGCGGGGCGCTGCAGGATATGACCAGCGGCAGCGGCACGCAGGAGGAGACAGTGCGGTGGATGGCGGAGACGGGCGAGCTGGGACTGTCAACGCCGGAGAGCAAGTATCTGACGCGGCTGGAGCTGCGGGTACAGCCGGAGGGCCGGGCGCGGCTGGAGGCGCTTGTCAGCTATGACGGCGGGCGGTGCTGGGAGACGCTGGGAGAGGTCATCGGCGGCGATGGACAGACCCGCGGTTACCTGCTTCATCTGCGGCCCCGGCGGTGCAGGCAGCTGCGGCTGCGGCTGAAGGGCGCGGGGCGGTGCCGGGTATACAGCCTGTCGGCAGTGTATGAGAAGGGGAGTGACGGCCCGTGAGCGCGTTTACCATGCCCGCTTGTCCCACAGGCACCTTGCAGCAGCAGGTGATGCAGCAGTATTCCTATCTGTTTCAGATGGCGCAGCAGCTGAATCTGGCGCTGGAGCAGCTGGAGCAGACGGGAGGCGGCGTACGCCCCGGCAACGCGTCTGCCGCCGGCGCGGCAGGCGGCACCAGACAGGCGGAGACGGACCGACAGTACCAGAAGCTGCGGACAATGATCATTAAAACAGCAGATCAGGTGCGGCGCACGACGGAGGAACTGACGGCACGGCTGGAGGAGGAATATGTGGCGGTGTCGGATTTCGGCAGCTATGTGGCGTCCCTCAGCGCCTATCTGGAGGCGAACCCGGAGGCTGTTACGCAGTATTACAGCTTTTTCTCCGACCTGAAGACCAGCGTGGAGGCGGTGGACGCCGCCTTCCAGCACTATAAGGTGGACACAGAGGGCTATATCCGCACGGGAATCGTCTATTACGACGGGGCGGTGCCGGTATACGGCGTGGCGGTGGGACAGGATCTGACCTGCCGCGAGGTGGACGGGGAGCAGATCGTGGAGCAGAACAATTTCCGGGCGGTGTTCACAGCCACGCGGCTGTCCTTCTGGCAGGACGCCACGGAGGTGGCCTATGTCTCCAATAACCGGCTGTATATCACGAATATCACGGTGCTGGGCGGTATCGCCATTGGCGCATGGAGCGTGGAGGCGGCGGAGAGCGGCCTGACATTCCGGTGGATCGGAGGGTGAGAGATGAGTATTACACTGGATACGGTGAACTGGGGGAGCGCACCGAATATCGGCGTTACGTTTTCCTATGACAGCCGGCGGTCGGGGCAGGATATGCTCTACCGCGTCTACGCATCGCTGTCGCCGGTGACAGGCGGCTCCTATTTCGGCTATCCTGTTTATATCTCGCTGTATCTGGACGGGGCGTGCGAGGTCAGCGGCGACACGGTGAAGGCGGCATCACCGGAGCGGTGGAGCAGCAGTATCGACTACGACAGCGGGTGGATCACGGTCTCCGGGAAAAGCGGCGGCACCACGGCACTGACGGTGCGGCTGTACAGCGGCTCCGGCTCCAGCCGTGACCAGCGGTACAACTATTCGCTGGAGGTGGAGCCGGGCAGCTCGCTGGAGGACTTCGGACTGACGGCGGGAGACGCCACCATCGGACAGACGGGAACACTGACGGTGACGAAGCCGGACAGCGGCTATGAATTCCGGTTTTCCTACACCTTTGGCAGCAGCTCGGGTACGCTGAGCGGGACTTCACTGAAGCAGGTGAGCCAGACGGCGGCAAAGGCGGTGTACCAGTGGCAGGTACCGGCGGCGCTGGCCAACCAGATCCCCGACGCGCTGTGGGGCGTTGGCACCATGACCATGGCGATCTACGACGGCGGCGACTATATCGGCAGCGTGCAGGCGTCCTTTACCGCCTATGTGCCGGAATCCATGCGGCCCACCGCCACATTGCAGGTGACGGTGGTCAACGACAACGCGGTGGTCAAGGGGTGGAACCTGTGCTTGCAGGGACTGAGCCGCCTGCAATACACTGTGAAGGCGTCCGGTCAAGGCGGCGCGTCCGTGAAAACGTGCAGCTTCAGCTTTGCGGGACAGACGGTGACGGGCGCCTCCGGCACCACGGCGCTCATCGGCTCGGCGGGTACCATGAAACCATCCGTCACGGTGACGGATAGCCGAGGGCGGACAGCTACGGTAACAGGGAGCGCTGTTAAGGTGTACGCCTACCGGCAGCCGGTGATCGCAGACAGCGGCGTGACGCGGTGTGATGCAGACGGCGTGCCGGTGGATGACGGCGCATATCTGAAGGTGTGGTGTAAGGCGTCCTGTGCCGATGTGGAGAGCCGGAATACGGTGAAGGTGCGGGCACGTTACCGCCCCATGGGCGGCGGCTGGAGCGGTTATACCACACTGAGCAGCGGCGTGAAGAAGCTGCTGGGCGGCGGTCTGGCAGCCACGGCCTCTTATGAGGTGGAGCTGTCTGCCGTGGATACGGTGGGCAGTGTGCGGACTGTGCGGTATACGGCGTCCACATCGCAGGTGACGCTGCACCTGCGTAACGGCGGAAAGGGCGCGGCTTTCGGCAAATACGGGGAACGGGAGGCGCTGGAGTGTGCGTGGCCGGCGGTGTTTTACGGAGACGTGGAGGTGGCCGGTGAATTGACACTGGGCGGCAGACCGCTGGCGGACGTGCTGTGGCCGGTGGGCAGCGTGCGGTTCACTGCGGAGGCTGTGCCGCCGCAGCCCTCACCGGAAAACGCGGTATGGGAGAGCGCCGCCACCGGCATCGAGGGGCTGTACGCATGGCGCAGGACCACATGAGGAGAAAGGACGGAACGAATGGCATCCACATACAAAATGGTGGCATACGGCTCGCAGGGCGATGCGGTGCGGCAGCTGCAAAGCGAGCTGAACAAGCACGGCTATCAGCTGAAGGAGGATGGGATCTTCGGCAAAAACACGAGATCCGCCGTGCGGGATTACCAGAGAAAGAACAATCTGCGGCTGGACGGCATCGCCGGTGATGAGACATGGGGCAGTCTGATGGCACCTGTCTTGACGGAGACGGCGATGCCAGCCGCGCCGGTGGCTAAGCCGTCGGAAAAGACGGCAAAGGAACTGGAAAAGCTGGAGAAGGGCTATACGCCCTCAGAGGATGTGGCAGCGGCGCTGGCGTACCGCGACAGTGTGGCGGCGCTGCGGCCCGACGCATACGAGTCTGCTTACGGACAGCAGATGGCGGCACTGTACGACGACATGACGAACCGAGAGCCGTTTTCCTACGACCCGGAGGAGGACGCCGCCTTTGCCCGGTATGCCAAGATGTACCGGCAGAAGGGCCGCGCCGCCATGGAGGATACCATGGGGCAGACGGCGGCGCTGACCGGCGGTTACGCCTCCAGCTATGCGGAGACGGCGGGACAGCAGGCATACGAGCGGTATATGCAGGAGCTGATGGCCATGCTGCCGGAGTTTCAGGAGCAGGCGCAGAAGACCTACGACCGGGAGGGACAGGCTCTGCGGGAGCAGTATGACCTGCTGGACAAACAGGAAAAGCAGCGTTACGACCGCTGGCAGGACGATCTGTCCGCGTGGGAGCGTGAATATGCGCAGGCGCAGGCGCAGTACGACAGCGCCGGGCAGCAGGACAGAAAGCTGTATGAAACGGCGCTGGCCCACTACCGCAGCATGGCGCAGCAGGAGCAGAAGCTGTCCGCCTCCGGTGCGGAGGTGGACAGGGGCGAGGCAGCGGCCTCCGGCGGGGAGTCCCTTAGCTCCACGGCGGCGGACAGCCTGTACCGGGCGGCAGGAAACTACCTTAAAAAGGGAAAGGTGCAGGAGGCTGCGGCGCTGCTGGGACAGTATGGCGGCCGTATGACGCCGGCACAGAAGAAGCGCTTTGAAAAGCTGTTCGTCAGTCACGGACAGCCTGCAACTCTGTAACAGACGGGGAAAAACTGTTGCATTCGCAGGCGGTGTATGATACCATACCATTGGCGCAATAGTGCGGAGCAGCGTGCGCGCTGCTCCGCACGCCTTATGAGTGCTGCCGAAAGGAGAACAATATGGAGAAAAAAGGACATTTTCTGCGCAGGACGGCAGGTCTGCTGGCGCTTCTGATGGCTCTGAGCCTTTTTGCGGCGGGGTGCGGAGAAAAGCCCGGCGACCCGGATAAGCCGGATGCGCCGGACGCGGATACACAGCCCAAGCCCACGGATATCGTGTTGGTGGAGCCGGACGCCCCGGAGGTACCGGTGGATTTTGAGACGGCGCAGAAGACGTGGCCTGATGTCTACGCCTACATGAAGATCCCCGGCGCCAGCAACATGGCCATCCGGGAGGGTAACTTCCTGGTGCAGCGGCCCGGTGACGACGACTACTATCTGAACCGCGATCTGGACGGCAAGGACAACAAGGCCGGTTCGATGTACACACAGGCCAGCCTGAATAAGCCGGATATGAGTGACCCTGTGACGGTGATCTATGGCCACAATATGCGTAACGGTACCATGCTGGGCGGCCTGCGGAACTACGCCAACGCCATGCACTTTGAGGATAAGCCTGTGGTGGAGGTCTATCAGCCGGGGCGGAAGATGACGTACCGCATTTTTGCGGCGATCCCCTATGACAACAGCCTGATCCTGGGGACCCACGATTTCACGGATGAGCAGGATTTCACCGGCTTCTTCACGGCGCTGGGCAAGGCTGCCACGGATAAGAACTACACCAGTGCGGATGAAAAGAATGCGTTTTGTCCGTCCCTCGGCAGTGTACACGTGAACACCGACGACCTGCCAGTGTGGGGCGATAAGGTCATCATCCTCTCCACCTGCATCGGCGACGATCGCTACCGTTACCTGATGCTGGCCAAGCTGGTGGAGGATTCCAATGAGCCGTTGGAGATGACCCGTGAGGAGGCCGAAAAAGCAGGTCTGACCGACCACATTATCGGCCTGGCGCCGGCGAAGGACGCGGCGGGCGGCGCGGACGCCGCTGCCCCAGTGGGGACGGATACGGCGAAGCAGGATGCAGCCAAGACCGATACCTCGAAAAAGGGCAACTGAACGAAAACGGCAACCGAAACGAAAAAAGCCTCTCCCAATGTGGGAGAGGCTTTTTGTATGCTTACAGTGTTTCCGGAAGCGTAAAGCGCGTCCACGGCGCCGTGTCTGGCGGCAGACAGGCGAAGGTCATGGCCTCGCCGGTCTGGGGGTGGGCGAAGGACAGACGGTACGACCACAGGGCGATGGGCCACGGCGCGTCGGACGCGCCGTACTTGCGGTCACCGGACAGCGGCAGGCCGCGGGAGGCGAACTGTACGCGGATCTGGTGGGTGCGGCCGGTGTGGAGCCGGACGCGCACCAGTGTCAGGCCATCGGCGCTGTCCACGGTGTCGTAGAACAGCCGGGCCTCCCGGGTATCCGGCGAGGGGGCGTCCGCCACATAGGTCACGCGGCGGCGGGTGTCCCGCGCCAGCAGATCCGTCAGGGTGTCGGCGGGCTGGGTGGGCGTGCCGCAGAGGACGGCCAGATACTCCTTGGAAAAGCGATGCTCCCGGATCTGCTGGGACAGCAGGGAGGCGGCCACGCGGCTGCGGGCAAAGACCATGACACCGGCGACCTGCGCGTCCAGACGGTGGACGGTGCGGATGCAGTCGGTGTGCAGGTGGGCGCGGAGCAGCTCCGGCATACCGCCCGGCTCGTCGGTGGACACCACGCCCGCCGGCTTGACCGCCACTACGATGCGCGTGTCCTGATAGAGAATGTCCAAGGGCGTCACCTCCTGTTGAGCAGAGTGTAGCACAGAACAGGCGGGGATGCAAATAGAGTGCGGCAGGGATCATGCTTTGCGCTTTTTGGGGTACGCCTTCGGCTCATCGGTGAGATCCATGAGATAATCCATGCTGGTGTGGTAGTATTCGGCCAATATCATCAGGTTTTCGACAGTAGGGATCGCTTCTCCGCATTCATATTTTGAGAGTGTGCTTTGGCTGATGCCGGTGTCCATCTGCACTTTGACCTGTGTGTAATCGCGAATCACGCGGGCTAATTTAATGTTTTTCATAATGATGTCTCCTATATTCTTATTTTGCACAATAAATTCTTGACAGGAATTTTTGTTTGGAATAAAATATTCTTGAAGAGAATAAATCGGATACTGATGCACTCACGCCGGCAAACGATTGATTCAGCAGTATAAAAGCGGAAAAGAGGAGGTATTTTATGCTGACACAAATCAAAGAAAAAACACTGGTAGAATACACGGACGAATTCAGAATCAATGGTACAGGAATCCTGCTTGGCGACATCAAGAGCAAGATCAAAGAAACGGCTGAAAAATATGGCGCGAGATGCAACATCGACATCGCAGAGATCGTTTCGGGAGGATGGATGTCCTCTCGCAGCACGCGCCACTGCATCACGATTACCCATCCGCGGTATTGGGGATGCTATTTTGGCTTTTGCATTACGACAAGAGAGTACGGGAATTTCACGATCGTGAATATCTACAACTTTGGCAAAAGCGATCAACTGAAGGCGGAAGCGGTGCTTCAGCAAAAGACGTTCACGGGAGCTACTGCCGGAGGAATCGCCGCAGGTGTGCTTCGCGGCGGCGCGACAGGCGCAGGCTTTGCGGTAGGAAGTCTTGTGGCAGGAACAGTTCGCGGCGGTGCAAAGCTGATCGGAAAGGGTTTCGCCGCACTGACGGCGGATAAGGCTGCACTGGCAGAAGAAAAGGACTGGTATGGCCTTATTGGTATGGTTTTGCAGGATGCTTTTTTTGGAGATTGAAAAAAGAGACGGCGGGAAGCCGTCTCTTTTTTATGCGCGCTCCATCCCGCAGTTGTAATGACACAAAGCGGCGGGGGATGCAAATTTTTGCTTGACAAGAGAGGTCTAATCGGTTAGACTGCAAGCGAGAGGTCTAACGATGTAGACCATGAAAAAGGAGGGAATAGGATTGGAAATGCCGAAGATCTTTGACAGCGAGCTGCGGTTCTGCGAGATCCTGTGGGAGCATCAGCCGGTGAAGAGCAGCGAGCTGGTGCGGCTGTGTGCCGAGAAGCTGGGATGGAAGAAGTCCACCACCTATACGGTCATCAAGCGGCTGACCGAGCGGGGTGTTGTCAAGACGGAGGACGCCGTGGTAACGGCGCTGGTGTCCCGCGGCGAGGTACAGTGCGCCGAGAGCCGCGCCTTTGTGGAGCGGAATTTCCGCGGGAGCCTGCCCGGTTTTCTCAGCGCCTTTGTGGGCGGGCGCGGACTGTCGACGGAGGAGGCGGACGAGCTGCGGCGGATGATCGCCGAATTTGAGGAGAAGCGAAATGACTGATATATTTCTGAGGATCGTGGAGCTTTCGTGGCAGGCGGGGGTGCTGGCGCTGGCGGTGATGCTGGCGCGGCTGGCGCTGCGCCGGGCGCCCAAGTGGGCGGTGTGCCTGCTGTGGGCGCTGGTGGCGGTGCGGCTGGTACTGCCCTTCTCCCTGCAAAGCCCGGTGAGCCTACAGGCGGCGCAAAGCCCTGTGGCGGCGGCGCTGTACGAGCTGCCTCAGACACAGGAGGCGGCGCAGAAAACGGACGAGGTGCTGTCCGACGGCTCGGCAGAGCCGCTGATGCCGCTGCCGCCGACGGAAATCGTGACGGCACAGCCGGTACCGGCGCCCAAGCCGGCGATGACCGTGTCGCTGCTGGCGGCGATCTGGCTGGCGGGCGTGGTGATGATGCTGACATATATGCTGGTCAGTTATCTGGGCATCTACCGCCGGGTATGCACGGCGGTGCGGCTGGAGGACAACGTGTACCGCTGCGGCTCGTGGGGAACGCCCTTTGTGCTGGGGCTGCTCCGTCCCCGTATCTACGTGCCGGAGGGCATGGACGACGCGGCGCTGCCGCAGGTGCTGGCCCATGAGCGGTGCCACATCCGGCGGGGCGACCACCTCGTAAAGCCGCTGGCTTTTCTGCTGTTGGCGCTGCACTGGTTCAACCCGGTGCTGTGGGCGGCGTATGTTCTGCTGGGGCGGGACATGGAGAACGCCTGTGACGAGCGGGTGCTGCGGGGCGTGGACGGCGCGGGGCGCGCCGCCTATTCCCGGGCGCTGGTGGCCTGCGCCGTGCGGCAGCGTCCGGCGGCGGTATGCCCGCTGGCCTTCGGCGAGGTGGCGGTGCAGGAAAGGGTGAAGAATGCCATGAACGGAAAGAAACCGGCTGTCTGGGCGGCGGTGCTGCTGGCCATCGCGGCGGCGGTCATCGCCGTGTGCTTCCTGACCAGCCCCGGCCGGCAGGAGGAGCCGGTGCCCAGCGGCGATTGGAACGCGGAGACGCTGTACGCCATGCGGACGCCCTATGTGGGCGACAACTCCGCCGTCAGCGGTATTTTAGGTGCCATCGGACTGGATAAGATGGGCCAGGGCGTGTGGAGCTTCGCGCTGCGGCTGGATACAGAGCAGGAGCCGTACGGCCTGACGCTGTGCTACACCAGCAAGTTTGAGACAGTAGTGGGCGCCGGCAGCGCGTGGACCCAGCAGATGAAGGCTGGCAGCTATCTGGCCATGGCCCTCATCGACAATCTGGAGTGGGTGGCGTGGCAGGTAGACGGCGCGGGACTGGGCAGGGTGTTCGACGACGGCGTCTACGACATCGCCGCGGCGCGGCAGAGCGTGGACGGCCTGCGGCAGCTCATCGATGAGCTGGAGGCCGATCTGGTCAACGGCACCGTGGGCGGCGGACGGCAGACGTATTACAGCCCCGCCAGTATTACCCGCGAGGACGGTGTATCCGCCCGTCTGGCGGATGTGACCTATCAGGGCGACCGGCTTACCGGTGAGCTGCGGGTCACGGTGCCGCCGGAAATGGCGGCGCAGGGCGTGGGCGGCGCGGCCGCCATGCTGCAGGAATTCCTGCTGTATGCGCAGGTGGACGATGGCGAGAAGCAGCCCGTGGGCGGAGATGTCCGGGTGGAGAGCGGCGCGGACGGTCTGACGCTGTACCAGCCCTTTGATCTGGGCATCCAGCTTTCGGCGGAGCAGGGCTTCACCGTGCGGTTCTGGGCGGGAGACATGGGGCCCATGACGGTGGAATACACCGCGGCGGGGGCTGCGTCTGAGGAGATCACGCCGTGGCCCAGTGAGATGGAGAACGACCCCGTCAGCATCGACCCGGCGGATTACGGCATCGTGTATGATGCCGCGCACCTGCCGGACTGGGAGACGTGTCCCCTCAGCTATCTGTGCGCCTATTATCTGGGCGCGGACGGCGCGTATACCGAGGGCGCTGCCGATACGCTGGCGGCGCGGTACCGGCAGGCGCCCAACACGGTGCAGAACTATCTGAACAAGCTGGCGGCAAAGTATGAGGGCGTGGATCAGCGGCTGATGGCGCGGATACAGTTCGCTTCGGATGAGGGCGCGCCCTCCGGCACATCGCTGATCGGCGCGCTGTACAACGAGGCGTTCGACTATACGGACGGCGGCAGCAGCGGACACTACACCTACCGGGTGCCGCAGCTGCTGGCGGAGACGAAGGACGCCAAGGCTATCAACCGCGAGATCGCCGACCGGTACGGCCCTATCGTGGAGGAGGCGTTGGCGAGTAAAGAGGACGGGATGGGCATCTCCTGCCGGTATGTGGCGTGGACCAGCTACCAGTACGGCGATATCCTGTCGCTGATCGTGTCCTGCGGCTGGAACTACGATGCGACCGAGGAGAGCGTATACCTCTACGACACCGCGGCGGGGACGCGGCTCACCACGACGGCGCTGCTGACGGCGCTGGGCGTGGACGAGACGGTGTTTCTGGACACCGTGCGCCGCGTGGCGGCGGAGCGGTTCGACGCGAAGTACAGCCAGCCGGGCGCGGCGGCGGAGGAGGTGGCGGAGCGCCGGGCGTGGACACTGTCCGACGCCAACATCAACATGGACATAGGAACCTATCCGGACGGCGCGGGCTGGCTCTATGCGGTGGTACCTATCGGCTCTATCGCGGGCGCAAGCGCCTACGAGCAGGTGCTGCCGCTGGGTCTGCGGGGATGAAATCTTTGGAAATCGCACCGCTTTTTTCACAGGATGTCTTTTCAAAGCGGGCAGAGGGTGGTACAATAGTACCCGATTGAAAGACATGAAAGGAGCAGTTTCCATGAAAAAGAGCATTCTGCGGGAGTACGCCCGCCTTATCGCCCGCAGCGGCGTCAACGTTCAGCCGGGGCAGGAGGTCTTTATCGCCGCCGAGCTGGATCAGCCGGAGTTCGTGAAGATGCTGGTGGAGGAGTGCTACAAGTGCAAGGCCAAGAAGGTGGTGGTGGACTGGGACTACCAGCCCCTCCAGAAGCTGCACTTCCGCTACCGCACGCTGACCACCCTGTCCAAGCTGGACAACTACGAGGAGGCGCGCTGGCAGCACTATGTGGACACCATCCCCTGCCGCA
>ENA-OUQH01002310-OUQH01002310.1-human-gut-metagenome-genome-assembly--contig:-NODE-2310-length-11971-cov-3.123280_pt1 | contig 11971 bp, 12 predicted proteins | sample MGYA00237948_ERZ548828 | MGnify/ENA primary metagenome ERZ548828 (study PRJEB26490, sample SAMN05194711) | human gut metagenome | biome: terrestrial biome; feature: human-associated habitat; material...
ATATTGAAGTTGATGACAATCCAATTGAAGCGTTAAGTATTATTCCTCTAATAAGAGATAAAGTAAATGAGTGCGAGGTCTTAAAAGCAGAGATTCATAATCCTCAATATGAAAACAAACTGTTTGACAAACTCGTTAAAAGCATTACATATAGTGATGACTTTTCCAGAAAATATGGCATAGGGAGATTGGAAGCGTTTGACATTGGAGTCCGCGTTAATTCGATTTCAAAAGAATACTCCAAAGATGAAATCTTTTCAGATATTGATAAAAGAATAAATGCTCATGCGAGGTTTTTGAATAATATAATAAAAAGCATACAGAATAGCGCGGCGTTCCAGCAAAAGATAGATGCCATTGCTGAAGTCAACGTGGAGAAATCAAACACGAATCACAATAAGCGTGAAGCATCAGAGTTGGAAGAAATTATAAAGTGTAGTAGTATTACTGCGAAGACATGCTTTGAACGACTTGGTGATTTTGTTGTTATTGATACAGAAACAACTGGGTTAAGCCCCACAAGAGACAATTTAGTAGAAGTTGCAGCAATTAGGTTTGAAAATTGGGTCCCAATCCAAAAATTCCATACCTTATTAAATCCGGGTAAACATATCCCAGATAAAGCATCAGCTATTAATAATATTACGGACGATATGGTAGCTGATGCGCCAGCATTCATGCAGATTATCGATAGCTTGAATGCTTTTGTAGGCAAGTCCAATATCGTAGGTCATAATCTTCCATTTGATTTGAAGTTTTTATACCGGTACGGGTACGATTTCACGGCTAACAAAAGGCGCTATTATGATACATGCGAAATTGCTAAGAAGACATTGAAAAAGCCAAAACTAAAATGGGATAAAGATTTCGATGAATATGTCATTAATTACGACTGTGATTACGATGTTGAAGACTATAAACTGACAACGCTTTGTGATTACTACCAAATTCGTGATAACATGTTTGCACACAGAGCACTATCAGATGCTCTTGCGACTGGAGAACTGTTTAAGTGTCTTGCTAAAGATAGAATCGGTATTTGATTCTTAACAAAACACTTTCTCTTCGCTTACAAGTTTAGCAAAAGCCCTTCGCATGAATAAAGCATGCGAAGGGCTTTTTCGTGCTCATTCCTTCACTATATACGGATCCAGCCTGCTGAAATCCGCCGGATCGGACAGGCAAAGCTCGACGCCCTCTATCTGCCCGTCCTGAAACATCTGCGTCAGCGCAATGTATTGGCACAGCGTGGATTTCAGGTTAAGCCTGTCCCCTTCCCCCGTAACAAGCTCCACGCGCCCGCGGCACTCGCTGACGGCGCTGAAGAACTTGTTGGGTTCGGTTATGTTTAATATTTTCATTTGCTTACTCCCATTCTATCGCGCCTACGGATTCAAGGTATTCCTCCGCAAAGTCAAGATAATCCTCGCTCAGGCGCATTGCAAATTCCTTATATTTTGGCCAGCGCTTCTGCATTCCGGCGAATATCAGCTCGTATGCATCGTCGTCGTCATAATCCGCGCCCTCGTCCGCGCCGCTCTTGGCCATGTATTCGTTGTCAAGGTCCATCAAATCGTCAACCATCTTGGCAAGCTCGCCCTCCTCAAGGAATTCAAAGTCGCCCTCAACGGTGAACTTATTGAGTATATATGCCTTCATGGCGTCTATGTCTATATCGATGTACATTTCTTGGTTCTCCTTTTATTCCTGTGTGTTATTCGTTTCGTTATAGTCGCTCTTTTCAACGAACTCCGGCACTTCCGCAGGAGCTACGGGTTCGTTCTGCGCTTCGGGCGCGGATTCGCTTTGCGCTTCGGGCGCGACGGATGCATCGCAAGGCTGGGCCTGCACGGGAGCATCCTGCGCGGGGTCGTTCACGCTGCCGCGGGTATAGGCATCGTAGTAAAGCACGGTGTAAAGCGCGGCGGAATAGTTGGCTTCTATTGCCGCAAGGAACAGCATGGCAACCGCCATAACAACGGCGCTTATCACCACCGCCGCCTTGCTGCCCGCGGCAAGGCATATCCCCAGCACAACGCCGAATATTGCCGAAATTATAAGCGCTATCAGCATGAACACAAGCGCCACTATGAGCGATACGCCGAGTATCCTGCCGTAACGCTTGAACGCAAGGTTAAGCCCGCGGCCGAGCGCGGAGAAGTTCTTTTTATCCTCGTTCACCGCAACTGGGTAGGTGAGCTCAAGCGGCACCGTGACGCATATTGCAAGCACCATATTTATAAGCCATAGTACGATCAGCGACGCTATGAAGCCCGCGCCAAGCGAGGCCACTTCGCTTATGTCCTGCACCGCGCCGCTGTCAAAAAGCCCCTTGCGCGCAGCGCTCATTATTGCGCCCATCATGCCGCCGGCGGTAATTATGCCCGTAAGCACGCTGCTTATAAGCGAAAGTACTATTCCCGCCGCAAGCCTGCCCACGTATTGGCAAAGGTTAAGCGTGAAATACCGTTTAAGCGTGTAGCCGGTGCGCCTGAAAAGCTGAGAAAGGGTGGAGCTTTGGCCGTATATGCGCATGGACATTTCCGTATAAAGCCCGCCGTTCATTATCGGCCCCAGCACGAGCCATATCGCCAAAGCCGCAACGAACATGAGTATTACGCTGAGCGCCACCAGCGCCGCAACGCCGCCTTCCTGCCCCGCGTTATTCGCAATTATGCCTACGACTGCCGGCGCCGCGCACAGCGCCATTACCGCCGCGGCTATAAGCACCCATATGAGCGTATACATAACGCCCGCGAAGAAGCGGCGCTTGGTAACGGCCCACGTTATGCCGAACACGCCGCGCATCGTAAGCGGACGCATGGGGATGGGTTCGTAATTATTGTTCATCAAATATGCCTCCTTTGTATCGTTTTTTTCAAAGCAGCTTTTTCGTTTGAATATAAACGTCTCCGCTGCCTATTGTTACAACAAGGTCGCCCGCGTTCGCATGGGAATCAAGATAATCCCTTATGTTTTCAAACGTTCCAAGGTACGTTGCGTGGCCGCCGCCCGCGTTTATGGCGGCAACCATGTCCCGCGCGTGTACGGAACCGTCGTCCTTCTCGCGGCCGGGGTAAATGTCCGGCACCAGCGTTTCGTCCGCCAAATTGAAGCAGGTTACATCGTTTAGGAACAGCGTTTTGGCCCGCGTGTATGAATTGCACTGGAAAACGCAGAAAAGCTTATTGTGCTTAACGTTGCTTGCGGCCTTCATGGTCGCGGCGATCTCTGAAGGATGATGGCCGTAATCATGGTAATACTTCACCCCGTTGCGCTCGCCGTAGTATTCAAAGCGGCGGCGGGTATTGTGGAACGCGCTCAGCGCCGAAGCTATGCAGTTATCGTCCGCGCCGACCTCGCGCGCGACTGCCGCAGCCGCAACGGCGTTCATCACGCTGTGCTCGCCGGGTATCTGAAGTTGAATATGCATAAGCTTTTCGCCGCGGAGCATAATGTCAAACCCCGGGCAGCCGTTGTCGTCATAGGTTATGTTGGCGGGGGTATAATCCGCATCCTTCATGCCGTAGCTAAGCTTGCGTCCCGTATGCTCCGCCATCAGCGCGCGCACACGGAAATCGTCCGTATTGCCTATCAAAAGGCCGTTTTCGGGCAGCAGCGCGGCAAATTTTTTGAACGCGGCAACAATGTGCTCCATATCGCCGTAATAATCAAGGTGATCGTTATCAATGTTGTTTATAAGGGCTATTGTGGGGCGCAGCGTGAGGAAGCTTTCAACGTATTCGCATGCCTCGGTTATGAACATATCGTGCGCGCCAAGCCTTACCCCGCCGTTCAGGAAATCCACAAAGCCGCCTATATGCACCGTTGCGTCCGGCCCGCCCTGCTCGCAGATTAGCGCAAGCATGCTGGTTATGGTGGTTTTGCCGTGGCAGCCGGCTATGCCCACAACGCTTTCGTAGCCTTCCGTAAGCTGGCCCAGCGCCTCGCTACGTTCAAGCTCCGGTATGCCGCGGCGCTTGGCCTCCGCCCGCTCAATGTTATCGCTCTTTATTGCGGCGGAAAATATTATAAGGTCGCAATCGCCTATGTTCTTCGCATCGTGCCCAATGAATACGGGAACGCCCAGCTCCTTCAATCTTTCGGTAAACGGGGATTCCGCCCTGTCCGAGCCCTGAACGTAGTAGCCGCGGTTTTTAAGTATGCTTGCAAGGCCGCTCATGGAGCAGCCGCCTATGCCTATAAGGTGTATCCTTTTATGCTCGGTTATATGGGTCATGTATCTTTTCTCCCTTCCGATTCCTTAAATAATTATTATATCACATTTGTTCCGCATTACCAATGCCCGCGCATGCATGGCAGAACGCCATATCGCGGAAATTCTCCGCCGCCCGCCGCGCCTGCGCCAGTGTTTCAAATATGCCGAAGCACGCGCTGCCGCTGCCGCTCATCTCCGATGCAAGCGCGCCCGCACTCTTAAGCCGCCGCTTTATTTCGGCTATGCTGCCAAGCTCCTTTTCGGCCGCCTTGGCAAGCCCGTTCGATACCGCCGCCGCAAGCGCATCCGTATCGCCAGCGCGTATCGCCGCCGCGGCCAGCTCGCTTCTTCCTTCATCATATGGCGGCGTTAGCGCGGAAAACAGCTGCCGCGTGGATATGCCCTCCGCGGGCTTTACTATAAGATAGCACAGATTGATATCCGGCAGCGGCTCTATCCTTTCGCCACGCCCGCGGCAAAGGGCCGTAGCCCCGTGCAGCAAAAACGGCACGTCGGAGCCAAGCTCAGCCGCAAGCGAATACAGCTCCGCTTCGCCCATGGCATTATACCGCCGCTGCATCAGCCTTAAAACCCCCGCGCCGTCCGCGCTGGAGCCGCCAAGGCCCGCCATTTGGGGAATATGCGCGCATATTTTTATATGCGCCCCGCCGCAGCCCGTGCGCCGTGCGTATTCATGCGCCGCGCGGTAGGCAACGCTGCCCTCCGGCAGGGCAAAATCCGCAGTAACGGCTATATCCTCATGCGCAAAGTCCGCATAAAGCTCGTCATACAGATCTATCGTCTGCATAACGGTTGAAAGCTCATGGTAGCCGTCCGCGCGTTTTTTCAGCACGTCCAGCGTCAAATTGACCTTTGCAAAGGCCCTTGTTTCGGCAAAATCGTTCATCATTTTTATATTATACTATGCATTCACGAAATTTTCACTCGCCTTGGGACTTTTTTGGCGGTATAATGCTTTATATGGAAAAGAACATGCATGATTTTGACGAAGAATACGTTCCCGGGGTGCGGAAGAAGCACAACCCGGCCAAATGGATAAGCCTTGGCGCGGCGGCGGCGATGGCGATAGGCATTGCGGCGGCGTGCATAGTGCGCGCGCCCGAAATCTACCCGTATGCGGAGCCTACCCCCGCCCCAACCGCTGCACCCACGCCAACCCCAACGGCTATCCCAACCGCGGAGCCCACGCCCAACGTTGGCGCGATTGTCCCTGCCGCATCCGCCACGCCCGATGCGCAGTACGTTGCCACGGCAATAATGGTGGACGGCAAATGCATAGGCGTGCTTGCCAGCCGAGAGGCGGCCGAAGAGGTGCTGGACGAGGCCGTTGCCGGCTTTGAGCTGCAAATAAACCTGCCGGGCAGCATGGATTCGTATATAACCAACGACGTGGAGCTTATCGACGCGACGGACAATGCGGACGCGGCAGCAATGGAAACCGTGACTTACGAGGCTATGCTTGCCCTGCTCACCGGCGAGGATACGCCCATCGAGGTTGAGACCACGCTTAGCGAAAGGCACACGGAGATAGTGGTCCACGAGACCGCCACCGAAAAGGACGATACGCTTATAAAAGGCACGCGCGTGGTTTCAAATTACGGCACTGACGGCGAAAGCCGCACCGTGGTGACGACGAAGTACATAAACGGCGTGCAGCAGGGCAAAAGCCAAAGCGAAATGTTTGAAATAAGCAAGCGTGTGGATGCGCTGATACGCGAAGGCACCATAAAGGCGGACAGCCACGCCGAGCCCGGCAAGCGTGAAGGCGCAAAAGGGCCGGATGCAGGCGAACTGAGCTTCATCCGCCCGACAAAAAGTGGGGAGATAACCGAAAACTTCGGCCAGCTAAAGGGTATAATGCACCTTGGGCTGGACTTTGCCGCGGCCGAGGGGGACGAGGTTTACGCCGCCGAGGCTGGCACGGTGGTTTGCGTAATGGAGCGCGGCGGATACGGGCTGGTGGTTGAAATTGCGCACGAAGGCGGCTTCCTCACGCGCTATGCAAATCTTGGCGAAGTCAAGGTTTCGCTTGGCGACGCCGTGAACAAGGGCGATACCATTGCCCTTGCCGGCAGCAGCGGCAACGCCGCCAAGGCAAAGCTGCATTTCGAGCTGCGCCATAACGGCACGGCATATAACCCAAGGAATTATTTTAAGTAGCCCTTATTCCGGGAATGCAAAAGGGCTCCGCCGCTTTGCCTCATTCTTACTCCCGCTGCCATGAACGGTCTGTTAACATAGCTTCAATCCATCGGTTCTAATTAGCCCGCTCAAATTGCAGTATAGCATAAAACCGGCCCGGGGACATCTCCCCGAGCCGTTTTACATCGCTGCATCAGCAGCGGCTTATTTTAACGTTTTTGCCCATCTCTCTAAGGCTGCTTATAAGGCGGTTGATTACTATCGCCTTCGCGTCCATGCCTATGTCAAGGTCGTCATTGGCGGTGTTTTCCGCCTTGCCGAAGAAGAAGTTTATGTCCGTAGCCTGCTCAAAAAGATACGCGCACAGCAGCGATACGCCGTCGTTGCCGCTGTTTATGGTTATGCTCAGCCTGTTGTCGGAAACGTATTGCTCCGCAAGGTCCGCCACCTGCTGAAGCGTTATTATGCCCTCCGTCACCAGATCCATGCCCTCTATCGTGGCTATGGCGGGCACCTTATCGGTCCCGCTGTCCTCCACGGGGATTATGGGCTTATTAAGGTAGCGGCTTATCATGTGCGCGGTGGAGCCGCCGCAGCATATGTGGCTGCCCTCTTTTGCAAAGAAAAGCTTCAGCACGCGCGCGTCGTCCTTGGGGTCGGCAGGCGGGCCTATCATAACGTTTATGGCCCGGCGCGGGCGCACCTTGAACACAAGCGCGGTCATATCGTCATCGTTTGAATCCATGCACAGCACGTTCCCCGCCTCCACCAGCCTTGCGGCCAGGTTTTGGGGCGATATGTCCGGCGTGTACCAGCGTTCAAGAAATTCTATTACCTCCTCGCGCTTCCAGCCGCCCGGCGAAAGCTTGCCTATGCCGGCGTTGGTTATGCCGTCCGTCATCAGCACCAGCATGTCGTTTTCCATAAGGCTTATGGTGCTTTCGCATATCTTCTTTTCGCCTATGAAGTGTATGCCTGTGTCGTAGGCATAGTTTTTGCCGTTTCTCAGCAGCACCGCGTCCGGATTATCGTACTGCACAAGGCGCACGGTGGAATCCGTAAAGCAGGCACATGGGCAGCGTGCTTGCAACGGTTTCTATGCATTCGTCAATGGGCAGGCGGTTCAGCATCATTGTGGAAAGCATGTTCGCGGTAAGCGTTGAAAGTATGTTCGCCTTAACGCCGCTGCCAAGCCCGTCGCTCAGCACGGCAACGAGCTGCTCCCCGTTTTTCTTTATTGAATACGAATCCCCGCATAGCGTTTCATCGTGCTTATTTATGCTGGCATGGCCGCTTTCTATGAACAGATCGACCATTTACTGCTCCTCGTTCTCCATCATAACGGCTTCCTTCAGCTTGGATATGGCAACCTTTGTTTCCGCGGCAGATTCGCCAAGGAGAGATGCTATTTCGTGCACTATCCTAAGCTGCTTATCCACAATGTCGTCCGCCATGCCGGCAACCTGCGTTTTGTGCCGCATTACCATGTTCTGCCGCTGCTTTTCGCGGGTTATGTTCTTCATTATGCATATCACTATGCCGCTTGAAGCGTCGTAATAAAGCGACTGTTTGAGATAAAGGTTATATTCCGCCAAATACGTGAACTTTTCCTTTGCGGCTTCCCCGCTTGAAATAAGGTCGACAAAGTCGAACTCGTCCACCAGCGCGCTAACGCTTTGGCCCACTATGTCGCTTGGCTGCACGCCGAACATTTCGCACGCGGCGTTGTTTATCTGCTGCACGCGAAGATCCATGTCCACGGCCAGTATGGCGTCCGGAGTAATACTGAGTATTTTGTCCGAGAATGACTCCGCGCGCTTTTTCATATACGGCATGCACATGGTTATTTCCGCGCGCCCCATTATTACGGCAATGGCCTTATCGCGGCAGGATGCGTAGCCGCACATGCCGCAGTTCAGCTCATCCTCAGGCCCTTCCTTGCCCATTTTTTTGAACACGGCGGCTATCTGCTTTTCGGTGGGCTGCATATAATATGTGCGGCTGTTCTTAAAGTGCGCCTCCATGTCCGGCGCGGGCGCAATGTCAAAGTCCGCCTCTCCTGCGGCATCGTGCGCCACGCTTACGTAGCTTGCCGCAGCGGAGCGGTTAACGTTGCGGAAAACCGGCCCGCCTATGCAGGAGCCTTGGCAAAAGCTCATCTCTATAAAGCAGCCGTCAAGCTTGCCCGCCATCGCGTCCTTAACGGCAGCCATGCAGCCTTCCGGCCCGTCCACGGCAACGCAGTTCACGCCGCTCTGCTGCGTCATGGTTTTCAGTATGCCGCCGGACACGGGGAAAAAGCGCGAAAGTCGCTGCTCGCTCTCCGCTGCGGGCATAATGGTTATCTTCGCTTCGCCAAGCCAATCGTCCAGCTCGTCGAACGTTATTGCGTATTCGAGTTCGCTCTCTTCCTGCTCGCACTCGGCCTTTTTGGATATGCAGGGGCCTATGAAAACCACCGCCGCGCCCGGTTCGTCGCGGTGTATCACCCTCGCATGCGCCTGCATGGGCGTAAGCACGGGAGCCAGCAGCCCTATCGCGTCCGGATAATGCTTCTGAATATAAAGGTTCAGCGTTGTGCAGCAGGATGATATCACCGGCTTTTTTATGCCGTTAGCAATAAGCTTTTCGTATTCGCTTTTTACTATATATGCGCCCTCGGCTGTTTCCCGCGCATCATAAAAGCCTAATGCCTTCAGCGCGGTGCGCAGCGCTTCAAAGCCGCAGCCGTCAAAATACGCCGCATAGCTTGGCGCAACGCTTGCAATCACCTTCCTGCCGGAGCGTATAAGCTCCTTTACGGAGGCGGATTCATCAGTGCCGTGCTTGGTATGCTGCGGGCAGGCTATCGTGCAGTTTCCGCACAGTATGCAGTCCCGCTCAACTATCATGGCGCGGTGGTTTTTTACCTCTATCGCCTTAACGGGGCATACGCCTATGCATTTGCAGCAATCCTTGCAGTTTACGCTTTCAAACTGAAGTATACCCATTGCCGTGTTACCCGCTTATCCTATGCGCGGCAGCACAAGCTGCTCCCATGTTGCGTCCACGTTATCTTCGCACATGCCAAGCACAAGCTGATCGTCTATCTTTACGGATACGCCGTTTGCGCATTCGCCCAGGCAGAACACGGGCGCAACGTTCACCCTGTCCTCTGCGCCGTGCTGCTGCACAAGCTGCTTAAAGCGGTTCAGTATGGCGTAGGAGCCTCTTTTATGGCATGCGCTGCCAATGCATACGGATACGGTTATCATCGCTGTTCCTCCGGCTTATTTATTTTGTATGTTCTATTTCTTCTATTTCCTTTTCAACCTCGCCGTCGCCCTTCACGTCAAGGGCGGGGTTGAGTATCTGCATAACCCTTATGGCGTCCGCGATGGTATTTTCCATTGAGGATTTGCCGTATGCGTCAACCTGCGCGAAGTTTTTGGAGCTGTGGCTCAGGCACGCCGGGCCGCCTATGCAGCCGTTTACGCACGCCATGCCCTCAATAAAGTTCTCCTTCAATATGCCCTTCTGCTTTTTGAAAAGGGCGGTTTTGCATTCCGCAATGCCGTTGCAGGATACGGCGTTGAGCTTGAACTGCTCCTCGCTCACGCCCTGCTCCTTGAGCGCCTCGGTCACGGCCTCCGCCAGTCCGCCGCAGCGGGCGAATATGCGCCCGTAGAAGGATGCATTGTCAAGCTCCGCCTTGTGCATGGTGGTCACGTCTATTCCGCGGGCGGAGAACATGGCCTGCATCTCTTCAAACGTTATGGTATAGTCAACGTACCTGCCCGCGTCGGTATACTTGGTTTCGGCCTTTTTGGCTATGCAGGGCCCAATGAACACAACGTGGCAGTTTTCGTCCGTTTCGTGCAGCCATTTTGCCATCTGCGCCATGGGGGAAAGATTGTGGGACACATGCTCCTTGAGCGAGGGGAAATGGCGGTTTATATAATTCACGAACGCCGGGCAGCAGGAGGACGTGAGGAACCCTTTTTCAACAAGCTCCTGCGCTTCAAGCCACGCCACCATGTCCGCGCCCCACGCGGCCTCAACAACCGCATGGAAGCCCAGCGCCTTTATGCCGGCAACCACCTGCTCCGGCACGGCATTGGGATACTGGCTGGCCATGCTGGGGGCTACCACGGCATAAACATGATAATCCCTGTTCAAATTGGAATCGCGGATAAGGGATATTACCTTTGTTATGTCGGACTTATCGGTTATTGCGCCGAACGGGCATTGATACACGCACGCGCCGCACGAAATGCACTTTTCCTTGTCTATAACGGCCTTTTCGGTGTTCTGATCAATGTGTATGGCCTGCGGCTTGCAGGCGTTTACGCAGGGGCGCGTGTGCTTTACTATTGCCGAATACGGGCAAACAGCCATGCACTTGCCGCATTCTATGCATTTTTCTTTGTCTATAACAGCCTTGTGGTCAATTATGCTTATGGCGTCCTTGGGGCAGTTATCCTTGCAGCGGTGCGCAAGGCAGCCGCGGCAGGCATTGGATACCTGAATGCCGTCAACGGGGCATTCGTCGCACGCAATGGGCAGCACGCCCACAACCGTGCCGTCCTCCTCCCCGCCAAGGGCCATGCTTACGCGCTCGTTTATAATGGCGCGCTCTTTATATATGCAGCAGCGGAACATGGGCTTGCCTTCCGGAATTATTCGCGGGGCAATTTCCATTATTCTCTGCGGGGTCAGCTCATCGCGGTAGGCAAGCTTTGCAACTTCCCTAAGCACGTTGTACTTCATTTTTTGTACATGGGTATCGAATAACAGGGCCATTTTTATCTCCTTTTTTCCGGCACGTCACCCGGCCAAAATACGACACAATAATTATAAGGTATGCTTATATGCTTTGTCAATTACACCTAACTTATAGCCGCATATTGTTATAGTTATAATGATTATATGTAAAAAAGCTTTTACCTGCGCACACAGAGCCCGTTTGCTTGCATCGGGGCCGATATGATGCTATTATACGGACAGAGTATTCATAAGACTGAAAGGAACAGGCGCAATGGCTGAAACGGACGAACTTTACGGCGTGCTGTGCGCGCACGCGGCGCGCTATCCGCTTATGCGGCCCACGGATGCCGTGAAGCTGATATACCAGGGCGAATTCGGCAGCGGACACATGATAAAAAACGAGGCCGCCGCGCTCGAGCGGCTGAAGGCCGAATACGCCCGGATTATTCATGACGAGACAATGCCGCTGTATGAATACATAGGCTGCGGCATAGCAAGGGTGAACCTTGCGGCGGTGGACACGAACGTGCTTCCGCTTGAGCGGCTGAACGCGGCGTTCGCCGCCGCGGCAAACGGAGTGCACGGAAGCACGGCCGGCTTTAAGGCGAAGCTGGATACGCTGAAGGCAGTGTGCGCCAAAGGCCGCTTCGGCTTCGGCACGGCGGAGCTTGACGAATATTTATGCAAATATGAAAAGGCAGGCTTTCCGCCCGTTTCCCACAGCGAAGCATACAGGCAAGCCTATAAGCCGAGTTACAGAATAATACGGATATAAAAAGAGCGGCGCGAATGAACTGCACCCCATTTGTTAGACATGTGATATAATGCTAACAAGTGGGGTGA
>ENA-OUQH01002317-OUQH01002317.1-human-gut-metagenome-genome-assembly--contig:-NODE-2317-length-11934-cov-4.214075_pt1 | contig 11934 bp, 8 predicted proteins | sample MGYA00237948_ERZ548828 | MGnify/ENA primary metagenome ERZ548828 (study PRJEB26490, sample SAMN05194711) | human gut metagenome | biome: terrestrial biome; feature: human-associated habitat; material...
GGAGAAGCGCGTGTCCTCGACGTTCGCGCGCGTTGACACCCTGCTCACCGAGGCGTTCGAGGAAATCACGAAGCTCGCGGAGCAGAAAAGCCACATGGCGGGCGTTCCAACCGGCTTCAAGGACGCAGACGACCTGTTCCACGGCTTGCGTGCGGGCGACCTGGTCATCCTCGCTGCAAGGCCCGGCGTCGGCAAGACGTCGTTCGCGCTGAACCTTGCCGTGAACGCGGCGAAGGCGGGGACGTCGGTCGCCTTCTTCTCCTTGGAAATGTCCGCGAGCCAGCTTATGCAACGTATCCTGTGCGCCGAGGCGCGCGTGAGCCTCTCGAAGATTCGCGGTGGCTTTATTGCGGAAGGGGACTGGGGCGCCATCGCCGATGCGTCGAATGCGCTCTCGAAGCTCGATATGTACATCGACGACTCGCCGGGCTTGTCCATCCTGGAAGCTCGCGCGAAGGCTCGTCGCGAATTGCGCCATGCCCAGGGAAACGGCCTGATCATCGTTGACTACTTGCAGCTCATGCAGCCCCCGCAAACGCGCCGCGACGGCAACCGCGCCGTCGAGGTCGGCGAGATTTCCCGTGGCCTTAAAATCCTCGCGAAGGAGATGGGCATGCCCGTTATCGCCCTCTCGCAGCTCTCCCGTGCCGTCGAGATGCGAGGAAAGAAGCGCCCCATGCTTTCCGACCTGCGTGAATCGGGCTCAATCGAGCAGGACGCCGACATCGTCATGTTCATCGACCGAAGCATGAACGAGGAAGAGGGAGAAAGCGACGATCGTCCCGATTGGGGCACGGCGGAGCTGATCGTCGCCAAGCACCGCAACGGCCCGACGCGCGACATCCCGCTCGCCTTCAACGCCGAGTACACGCGCTTTATGGACCTCATCGACGACTCGCGCGTCGGCGGATACGCGTAAGGGGCGGCTTCCGATGGCGGAGCGCCTGACATTCATCCATGCTGCCGATCTTCATATCGGGGCGCCTTTTCGCGGCCTTCGGGCCTTATCCGAGCGTTGGGCGAGCCGTCTTATCGAGGCGATTCCCGAAGCGTACGAACGCGTGGTTTCCGCCGCTATCGACAATCGCGTCGACTTCGTGGTGATCGCTGGCGACATTTTCGATACGGCGCGGCCCTCCTATGCCGACTACCTCACGTTCTTCGACGGCCTTGCGCGCCTCGACGCCGAGGGCATTCCGGTGTACATGTGCACGGGGAACCATGACCCCTATACCACCTGGCAGCGCGACCTGTTCAACCTGCCGGGCAACGTGACCATGTTCTCCGCCGACAAGCCGAGCTTCGCGCTTTATCGTCGGGAAGGCAAGCCCGTGTGCGTGCTTGGCGGGCGCGGATACTACAACCAGACATGGCCCGCCGATGCCTGCATCGCCGAGGGTGTCACGCGCGCTGCCGCGAACGAGGCCCTCGGGGAGGACGCGGCATCGGCGCCTTTCGGCGTCGGCGTGATCCATACCGGGCTCGATCTCGATCCGAACAAGGCGCCCGTGTCGCCCGCGAAGTTGTTGCGCGCGGGGTTCGACTACTGGGCGCTCGGACACGTTCACAAGCGCTTGCTCTACACCGACGAGAATCCGCGCCTCGCGTTTTCCGGCTGCATCCAGGGACGCGACATCAAGGAGACGGGGCCGCGCGGCGTGAACCTGGTCACGCTCGAGGAGGGGCGGCGCAACGTGGCCGAGTTCATCCCCACCGCAAGCGTCGTTTGGCAGCGCATGAAGGTGGACATCTCGGAGTGCGTCACGGTTCCCGATGTGTCCGACCTGGTCACGCGCGAGCTATTCCGCGTGAACGGCAAGGCGCACTGCGGGGAGATGTGCACGCGCATCGTGCTTTGCGGCATGACGCCCCTGCATGAGGTGCTCAAGCGCCCCGGGCTAATCGACGATCTGCGCAACCAAATCAACGATTCTCACCCGGAGTTCTTCTGCGATGCGCTCATCGACAAGACGCGCCGGCCCTTCGATCGCGAAGCGGCGCGCCGCGAGGGGATGTTCCCTGCGGTGTTCCTCGGCGTTGCCGAATCGATGCGCGAAGACGAGGCCGGCGAGGCGGCGTTTCTCCAGGACGAGTTCCTGAAAAGCAACGTCGTGCTGCCGAGCGCCCTCGTGCAGAGCATCCCGACGCTCGCCGAAGAGGCTCAAGACCTGGTCATCGACCTTTTGTGCGGAGGTGGCGACCAATGAGGCCCTTCTTGAAGCACGTCAAGATGGAAAGCTTCGGCGCGTTTTCCGGCAAGGTCGTCGGTCCCTTCGGTCCCCATCTGAACGTGGTGTTCGGGCCGAACGAGGCGGGCAAGACGACGACGGCGTCGTTCGTCCGCGGGGTGCTTTTCGGCTGGGAAGAGGCGCGCGGGGTGCGCAACACCTACAAGCCGCAGGCGGCCGACCGTGCGGGCTCGCTGTTCTTCGATGACGGCGAAGGCGGCGAGGTCGAGCTTTCCCGAGGCCGCAATGCGGAAGGCCTCAAGGGCGACGCCGCCCTCGTGCGCGACATCGACCGCGAGACGTTCTCGACCATGTTCTCGCTCACCAGCGACGAGCTGCGCCGCCTGCGCAACACCACCGACGTCACGGCGCGCCTGCTCACAGCGGGGTCAGGTACGGGGACATCCCCCGCGCACGCGCTCTCCGTGGTGCAGGGGCGCCTTGCCACCTGCACGTCGCGCGCCGCAAGCGCTGAGGAATCGCTTGTGAACCTGGGCTCGCAGCTCGCGGATGCGAAAGAGGAGATGGCCCGCGCCGCCGAGGTCGCCGAGAGCCTGTGCCGCAAGGACAAGGAATTCCACGAGATGGAGCCCGAGCGCGAGTCGCTCAGTGCGCGCCTGTCGAAGCTGAACGCGCGCATCGAGGAGCTCACCGCATGCCGCGCGCGCATCGAGAAGCTCGCGGCGGAGCGCGAGGAGATCACCGAGGAACACACGCGCCTTGTCGAGGAGCAAACGCAGGCGGCGCTCGCGAAGCGGCGTGGGAGGCATGCGCTCCCTCGCGAGCTCATGAGCATGACGGCGGCGGAAGATCGCGAGCTGCGCGATCGCATCGACGCCTTCGCCGACAGGGAGTCGAAGTGCTCGCACAGCGTTGAGCTGGCAAAATCGAATTACGCTGCGTCGAAGGCGGCCTACGAGGTGCGCCTTGAGGCCCCCGACACGCGCGAGACGGAACTGCGCGCCCGCCATCAACGCACGGCGCAGGTGGTGCTCTCCATCGCGCTGCCGCTTATGTTCGTCGGGTCCGGCGTCCCCCTTGTGGTACATGGGCGCGAAATTTCGAGCCTGTCGTTCACGGCACTCGGTTTGGGCTTGGTCGCCATGGCGGTCTTTCTCGCCGCGGGAGCGCTCGTGATGCTGTTCCGCCCGAGCAAGGAGCAGGAGGCACGAAAGGCCGAGCTCCAAAGCGCGCAATGGGTCATGCTACAGGACGAGAAGAAATACGAGTCGTGCCTTGCCGAGCAGGAGGCGCTTTCGGGGGAGATTCGCGCGTTTCTCAAAAGCCGCGGGTTGGGCGAGGCATCGTCGAATCTGCGCCGTGCGCGGACGATTCTCGACGAGGCGAAGGATGCTCGCGGCGACATGGCCTTGCTCCAGCAGCGATCCCAAGCGCTCACTGCGCGTCTGACCTCGCTCGAAGAGAAAATTGCGCGCAACGCCGATGCGCTTGCGGGCGCCTACACGCAGGCGCACCTGCCGAGCGAGAACGCGACGCTTGCGGCGCTCGACGCGAAGACCGCGCGCAAGGTTTCGCAGCGCACCAACCTCATGGAGGCCTTCGAGAGCACGAACCGAGCGTACGGCGAGCTCAAACAAGAGCTTGCGACGGCGCGCGGCGAGCATGCGCTTGACGAGGTCCGCATGACCTACCAGCAGATTCGCACGCGCTACAACGAGTCGCTGCAAACCTTCGCGAGGCTTCTTCTCGCTCGTCGCATGCTCGAGATGGCGATATCCTCCTGGGAGAGCAAAAGCCAGCCCGAGGTATATGCGCAGGCGAGCGAGCTGATGTCGCTTATGACCGAGGGTCGCTGGGTGCGCGTGTACATGACCGCCGACGGCCATCTGCGCGTCGTCGACTCCGTGCATACCGAGCGCGACCCGGTCCATCTCTCGCTCGGCACGTGCCAGCAACTCTATCTCAGCCTGCGCATCGCGCTTCTGCTCGCCGCCGACAACGTGGGCCGTGCGATTCCCATCCTCGCCGACGATATTCTCGTGAACTTCGACTCCCGCCGCCGCCGCGGGGCCGCGCGTGCCTTGGCCGAGCTCGCGAAGACGCGCCAAGTCATCATGTTTACCTGCCACGAAGAGGTTGTTTCCGTTCTACGCGAAGTTAGTGACGCTACCAACGTCATCGAACTCGCCATGTAACCCATACCTTATAATGCAAGGGTTGCAGGAAGAATGCCGATCGGCCTCGCTTGCGCGGGGCGGCGAAAGGATGAAAGCTCATGCCCAGTACAGTTCTCGTCGGTGCCCAATGGGGCGACGAAGGCAAGGGTAAAATCACCGACCTCATTGCGAGCAAGTACGACTACGTCGTGCGCTACCAGGGTGGAAACAACGCGGGACACACTGTCGTCCACGGTGACAAGAAACTGGCGCTGCACCTGATGCCTTCGGGTGTCATGTACGAGAATGCTATTCCCGTCATTGGAAACGGCGTCGTCGTCGACCCGGGTGTGCTCGTGAAGGAAATGGCGATGCTCCAGGCGGAGGGCATTTCGTGCAAGAATCTGAAGATCAGCTGCGATGCACATGTCATCATGCCGTGGCACAAAGATCTCGACGGTGCCGATGAGAAGAGCCTCGGCGAGCACAAGATCGGCACCACCAAGCGCGGTATCGGCCCGTGCTACCAGGACAAAGCCGCCCGCAAGGGCATCCGTATCCAGGATCTGTTCGACGAGAAGATCTTCCGCCTGAAGGTCGAGACTGCGCTCAAGCAGAAGAATCCCGTCCTGAGCAAGATCTACGGTCTCCACACCTACACGGTTGAGGAAATCTGCGAGGAGTACCTGCCCTACGCGCGCATCCTGAAGCCCTACATGGCTGAAACCGCGCACATGCTCAACAGCGCGCTGCGCGAGGGCAAGTCGGTGCTGTTCGAGGGCGCGCAGGGCACGCTGCTCGACATCGACCATGGCACGTATCCCTACGTGACCTCCTCTTCTTGCTGCGCGGGTGGCGCGGCGACGGGCTCGGGCGTGGGTCCGGTGAACATCGACCGTGTGCTCGGCATCGAAAAGGCCTACGTGACGCGTGTTGGCGGCGGCCCGTTCCCGACCGAGCAGCGCTTCCCCGAGGACGGCGGCGTGGGCGAAGAGGCCGAAACCGGCGAGCTTCTGTGCTCTGTGGGCCACGAATTCGGCGTGACCACCGGCCGCAAGCGCCGCTGCGGATGGTTCGACGCGGTCATCGCGCGCTATGCTGCTGAGGTCAACGGCCTCACCGACGTGGCGCTCACCAAGCTCGACGTGCTTTCGGCGTTCGACACCATTAAGGTGTGCGTGGCTTACGAATGCAATGGCAAGCGCTACGACTACTTCCCCATGCAGCAAAGCGTGCTGTTCCACGCGAAGCCCATCTACGAGGAACTTCCCGGCTGGAAGGGCGAGGACATCACGGCTTGCAAGTCCTTCGAGGAGCTGCCCGAGAACGCGCAGAAATACGTTGAGCATCTCGAGGAGATTACGGGCGTGAAGATCTCGATCGTCGCCGTCGGCCCCGATCGCGATCAGACCATCATGCGCGGTTGGTAAGCTTCGGGTTGCGTGGGCCTTACGGCCCGCGCAACGAGCCGCGCTCGCTGACTTTTGCTTAACCTGCGGGTTTTGGCTGTTTGGCCTGCGTATGTGGCTTGCCCGCGGCTTTGCGGTTCGGCTCGCGGGCTTCCCCTTGCTTGTTATTTGCGAACCTGAGAGAAAGGGTTTGTTGTGAACATTTTGGTGCTTGGCAGTGGCGGTCGCGAGCATGCGATCGCATGGGCGCTTTCCAAGTCGCCTCGGTGCGACGAGCTGTTCGTTGCCCCTGGTAACGGCGGCACGGCTGCGGTTGCGACCAACGTCAACGACGTCGATATGATGAGCGGCCCGTCCGTGCTCTCGTTCGTGCGCGAGCACGGTGTCGACCTTGTGGTCGTGGGCCCTGAGGCTCCGCTCGTCGCGGGCGTTGCCGACGAGCTGCGCGACGCGGGCATCTCGGTCTTCGGCCCCGACGCCGCAGGCGCGCTGCTCGAGGGAAGCAAGGCGCACAGCAAGGCGTTCATGGAGAAGAACGACATCCCCACGGCGGCGTACGCCACCTTCGATTCGTGCGATCCCGCGATCGCCTACATTCGCGAGCAGGGCGCTCCCGTCGTGGTGAAGGCCGACGGCCTGGCGGCCGGCAAGGGCGTCGTCGTCGCTTCGACGGTGGAAGAAGCCGAGGACGCCGTTCGCGAGTGCTTCGACGGCAAGTTCGGCGATGCTGGCAAGACCGTCCTTATCGAGGAGTGCATGACGGGGCCGGAATGCTCGCTGCTCGCCTTCGTGGCAAACGGCAAGGCGTTTCCCATGGCTCCTGCTCAGGACCACAAGCGTGCGTTCGACGGCGACGAGGGCCCGAACACGGGCGGCATGGGCGTCTACTCGCCCGTGCCCATCGTGACCGACGAGGAGATGGCATCTATGGTGGCCATCATGGACAAGGCCGCAGCCGCCACGGCGGCAACCGACGGCGCGCGCGATTATCGCGGCGTGCTCTACGGCGGCTTCATGCTGACCCCCGCGGGGCCGAAGATCGTGGAGTTCAACGTGCGCTTCGGCGACCCCGAGACGCAGGTGATCCTTCCTCGCCTGAAGACCGACCTGGTCGATGTGATGTGTGCCGTGGCCGAGGGCCGCGTCGACGATTTGTCGCTCGAATGGGCCGACGAATGGGCGGTGTGCGTCGTCCTTGCGAGCGCCGGGTATCCGGGCGCCTACGAGAAGGGCAAGGTCATCCTGGGGATTGATGAGGCCGAGGCGCTCGACGGCGTGTCGGTCTTCCATGCGGGCACCAGTCACAATGTCGACGGCGAGCTCGTCACGGCAGGCGGGCGCGTGCTCAACGTGGTGGCGCTCGGCAAGACCTTCGAGGAGGCCCGCGAGCGTGCTTACGCCGCTTGCGACCTCATCAGCTTCGAGGGCAAGCAGTTCCGCACCGACATCGGCGCGAAGGCCGCGCGCGGCCGTTCCGCCTGGGAATAAGAACGTTACGTACTTGGACTCCGACGCTTTCGCCATGCTCGGGCGGTTCCGACTTGCGCGAGCGGCCCACTGGGCTGTTCGCGCTTGTGCGGAACTGCGCGTGGTGCAAGGGTCGGAGTCTGGTTTTGGCCCCTTTGCGAGCGCGAAGGGGCTAAAGGCGAAATAGCAGGGAAGAAGTTAGAATATGCTTTCTGAAAGAATGCTGAGCACGGTGGTTCGCGCGTGCTCGAACCAATATTTGAAGCTCACACCGACCGACGACGCGAAGGTCGTTCCGCCGAAGCCCGGGCAGCGCTACATGCTCTATATGCACGTCCCGTTCTGCGAGCGCCTGTGCCCGTACTGCTCGTTCAACCGCTTCCCGTTCAAAGAGGAGCGCGCGAAACCCTATTTCGCCAACATGCGCAAAGAGATGATGATGCTCAAGGACTTGGGCTACGATTTCGAGAGCGTCTACATCGGCGGAGGCACGCCCACCATCATGATCGATGAGCTGTGCGAGACGATCGACATGGCGCGCGAGAACTTCTCCATCAAGGAAGTGTCGTCGGAGACCAACCCGAACCATCTTATTCCGAGCTATCTTGAGAAGCTGAAAGGTCGCGTCGATCGCCTTTCCGTCGGCGTGCAAAGCTTCGACGACGGGCTGCTCAAGCAGATGGATCGCTACGAAAAGTACGGCTGCGGTCAGGAGATCATGGAGCGCATCCAGGAGGCGAGCCCGTATTTCGTGTCCATGAACGCCGACATGATTTTCAACTTCCCGGCGCAAACCGAGGACATCCTGATCAACGACATCGAGCGCGTAATCGAAAGCGGAGCAAGCCAAACCACGTTCTATCCGCTCATGGCGTCGCCGAGCGTGCAGCGCTCGCTTGCGCGCACGGTGGGCAAGGTTGACTACAAGCGCGAGCAGCGTTTTTACGAGATCGTCTGCGAGCTTCTGATCGGCGGCGACAAGCCGCTGTTCGAGAACGGCAGTGCATGGACGTTCAACCGCCTGGGCACGGGTGCTGCGGACGAGGACGCGATGATCGACGAGTACGTGGTTGATTACGAGGAGTACCCGGCGATCGGCTCGGGCGGCATCACGTATTTGGGCGAGAACATGTACGTGAACACCTTCTCCGTCAGCCAGTACAACGAGAAGATCGAAAGCGGTCGCATGTCCATCATGGGCAAAACGCACTTCTCCAAGCACGACCGTATGCGCTACCGCTTCATGATGCAGCTGTTCGGCCTTCGCCTGGACAAGAAGCAGTTCAGGGAAGATTTCGGCTGCTCGATAGAGGCTTGCCTCCCCGCTGAGATGGCATTCATGACCGCGGCGGGAGCGTTTGCCACCAACAACGACAAGGAAATCACGCTGACGCCGAAGGGCCGCTATCTCATGGTGGTCATGATGCGCCAGTTCTTCATCGGCGTGAACAACCTGCGCGATCAGGCGCGCGCGGCGCTTCCGGGCGAGGAGAAGGAGCTTCTGTTCGGCTGCTAGCGTCGATTCGAGCGGCCGCGTGGAGCATAACCGGTTGTTGGTGGTCAACTGAGCGAGTTGCGCACTGGTTTGCGAGGTGAAATTCCGGGAAAAGTGCGCCGGCGTTCGCCTTTTCCTGGGTTTTTGCTTTTGTTTGGCGCAATCGCGGTAAACAAGGTCTGAATAACGTCGCATAGCTCTTCCAGTTGTCCATCAAGTCGCGGTACTCCTACAGAAAGAGAGCCCGATGAGCGTATCGGTCGTCCTTGGCAACGCCCCCGCGTATGCGGGTGGGGCGTCGTTCGCGCTCTTTTTGGTGCTGCTAGCTTGGGCGAGCGCGATTGACCTGCGCGAGAGGCGGATTCCCAACAAGCTAGTGGCAGCGATGGCGGTGTTCTGGCTTGCCGTGCGCGTTCTGCTTGCCGCGATGGCGGCCGCCTGTTGCGCCGCCGGCTTCGGCTCGGGCGCGCAAATCGGGGATGCTACCTTGGTTGCTTCTGCCGCGATGATGAGGATGATTCCTTTCGGCTTGACGCTTGGCGATGGGCTTGTGGGGGCGCTTGTGCTCGGGGGCGGTTCGCTTGCGGCCTCGATCGCGTTCGAGTGCTTAGCCCAACGCCCCTCCATGGGAGGCGGGGACGTCAAGCTGCTTGCGGTGGTCGGACTGTTCCTGGGCTGGGAACGGGGGCTGTGGTGCCTGTTCTCGGCGTGTCTCGTCGTCCTTGTGATGCAGGTGGTCTCGCGCTTTCGCGAAGGCGGGAAGGGAATCGCCTCCCAGACGTTCCCGTTTGCCCCGGCGATTCTTGTGGGTGTCGTAATAGCTTCGATACTTTGAAAAAAGGCCCTTCGCGGTTTCTAGTGGGTAATCCAATCACCCCTCAGCTGTCAAACCGCCCCTCGCCGCCTCCCCTCAGCCTGTAGAATCGTCGTCATCGGAACACGGCGTAGAGAGGTGCGGCTGCGGCCACGGCGCCTACGACACGCGCGAGCGCACATGGCGCCACCCGGACATCTGGCAGTGCAAGACCTTCATCCACTGCAGGCTGCCCCGCCTGGACTGCCCGGGCGGGCCCGTCACCGCCGAGGTCCCGTGGGCGCCTGCGGACTCGAAGCACTTCACCGCCCTGTTCGAGGCCCAGGCGCTGCAGGCGGTCTGCGAGTGCGAGACGCGCGGATTGGATGAAAACTTCCATTGCAACAGGACAGGTCTTATAATTATCGGGACATGTCCTGATAATATTCCATTATCGGGACACCACCGCACTACCATCGAAGGACGTCTATGACCGACAAGCGCGAAATTCCCAAAAAAGAAGACCTCGGCTGCGAATTCAAGAGCGATCTGAAGAGGTTGCCGGACAGCGAACTCATCGATACCGTGGTCGCTCTTAGCAACACCGATGGAGGCGTCCTGTACTTAGGCGTCGAGGACGACGGCACGCCTACCGGCATCCATGAAGCGCACGCTGATACCACAGGGCTTTCGGCACTCGTGTCAAACAAGACGATGCCCCCCGTCCCCGCCCGAGCCACCATGCTGCGGCTCGCCGCGGATGGGTCGCCGGACGAGGAGGGCGTGCGGGTCATGGCCCTCGAGGTGCCGAAATCCACGGCGATCGTCGCCTCGAGGGACGGGAAGATCCTACGGAGGCTGATCAAAGCAGACGGATCCCCAGAAAGCGTCCCCATGTACCCGTACGAGATAATCACGCGCCTTTCGACCATCGGACAGCTCGATTACTCGTCGCTTCCCTTGCCGAATGCAAGCATGGACGACTTCAGCAAAGAAGAGCTGGCCCGCTTGAGGGACATTCTCTCAAGAAGCCGGAACAACGGAGACCAGGCCCTCCTCGAACTGCCCGACGACGAGATGCTGAGCGCGCTTCGCATGGTGGCGATGGTGGACGGCAGGAAGGTCCCCACGGTCACCGGAATTCTTCTCGCCGGGAAGCGCGAGGCCATCGCCCGTTGCGTGCCCACTTCGGGAGCCGCGTTCCAGGTCCTCGAGGGGACGGAGGTTCGGGTCAACCAGGACTTCGACCAGCCCCTGCTCTACACGATCGAAAAGATGAGGGCAATGCTCGAGCCGTGGAACCCCGAGCGAGAATACGAAGAAGGGCTGTTCAGGCAGCCTGTGCCCGAATTCGACCACAGGGCGTTCAGGGAGGCGCTCGTGAACGCCTTCGGCCACAGGGATTACGCCTCCCTGGGCAGGGTGCGCGTCCTCGTCGACGACGAGGGGCTCACGATATCGAACCCCGGAGGATTCGTGGAGGGCGTCACCATCGACAACCTGCTGACCGTCGAGCCCCATGGGCGGAACGAGTGCCTGATGGGGGCTTTGAAGAGGATCGGCCTCGCGGAGAAAACGGGGCGTGGCGTCGACAGGATTTACGAGGGCTCCCTCTATTGTGGACGCCCGCTTCCGGACTACTCCGCTTCGACATCTGCCAACGTCACGGTATTCATCGCAAGGAGCGCCCCCGACAAGCTGTTCATGCGCATGATTAACGAAGAGCGCGAGCGGACGGGAAGGCCTCTTTCTCTCAGGTCGCTCCTCGTTTTGGACGCCCTGAAGCGGCAGAGGAGACTAACGCTCGCCGACCTGTGTTCCCAAATCCACGCAACCGACTCCGTGACGCGTTCAACCGTCGAGAACCTTGTCGAGGCGGGTCTCGTCGAAGGAGTGGGAAACGCCAGCGGCCGCGCCTACATGCTCAGCGGCAGGGTGTACTCGCGATCCGGCAAGGACGCCGACTTCGTGCGCCAATCCGACATCGACAAGATCAGATACCCGGAACTCATAATGAAGCTTGCGCACCAGCAGGGCGGGACAATCAAGAGGCGCGATGTCGAGAAGCTTTTGCACCTGCAGACGAAACAGGCTTACCGCGAGCTCTCGAAGCTCGTCGACGCCGGCGAGCTCGTATCTGTCGGGCGCGGGCCGGGAGCCCATTACGAGGTCTCCTGATAGGCCAATTTCCGGGGCAATATCAGGACATGTCCTGATATTGCCCTGATGAGCCTCTCCTCGTCGGCAGTGCAGTCGATTCGGAATGCTTTTTGTTGCAGAATTAGCCAATTATCCCATCCACATGATACGCCCCTTGTCGGAAGTGTCGTATCCTCCGAGACTCGCAAACTCCTCGCGGAGCAGCCCTGATTCCAAGATGCCGAGCATTGCCTTTATGCCAGGCGTCTCGAATGCCGACTGCTTG
>ENA-OUQH01002322-OUQH01002322.1-human-gut-metagenome-genome-assembly--contig:-NODE-2322-length-11921-cov-4.141581_pt1 | contig 11921 bp, 12 predicted proteins | sample MGYA00237948_ERZ548828 | MGnify/ENA primary metagenome ERZ548828 (study PRJEB26490, sample SAMN05194711) | human gut metagenome | biome: terrestrial biome; feature: human-associated habitat; material...
ATTTCTTTTTGCCATATATTATATGTTATTTCAAGATTCTAAAAGTATCTGAATCAACTTCCATTTTCTTCTCTTCAATGACATTCAGAAGATACTGACCATATTGATTCTTTATCATTGGCTTCGCCAATTCCCTCATTTTCTCGTCGTCAATCCATCCCTGACGATAGGCAATAGCTTCAAGGCAAGCGACTTTCAATCCCTGTCGTTTTTCAAGTACCTCAATATATGTCGAGGCTTCTGACAAAGAATCGTGTGTGCTAGTATCAAGCCAAGCAAAACCACGTCCAAGGGTCTGTACCTTGAGTTCATTGTCACGCAAGAACCACTGATTGACTGTAGTAATTTCATATTCTCCACGTGCCGAGGGCTCTATCTTACTTGCCACATCCACCACCTTGTTTGGATAGAAGTAAAGACCTACTACAGCATAGTTGCTCTTCGGATGCTCTGGTTTCTCTTCAATCGAAAGGCAATTTCCTTCCTTATCAAACTCAGCCACACCATAACGCTCAGGGTCACTCACCCAATAGCCAAATACTGTAGCCTTCTTCTCTTCCTCTGCTGCACGTACAGCCTCTTTCAGCTTACCTGTAAATCCTGCTCCATGGAATATGTTATCTCCAAGTACAAGACATACACTATCGTCTCCTATAAAATCTTTACCAATAGTAAACGCCTGTGCCAATCCATCAGGTGAAGGCTGCTCTGCATAAGTAAAGTGTACTCCATAGTCAGAGCCATCGCCAAGAAGACGCTTAAAGCCTGGGAGGTCGTAAGGAGTTGATATTATAAGTATTTCACGAATGCCAGCAAGCATCAGCACACTGATAGGATAATACACCATTGGTTTGTCATAAATAGGCATGAGCTGCTTGCTAATGCCTTTGGTAATGGGATACAAACGTGTACCGCTACCACCTGCTAATGCTATACCTTTCATGTTCGAGTTTTTAATTAAGAATTTGCTATACCACAACTTTCAAATATACACTCCTTTAAACTATTTATTAAGGGATATTCTAAATCTCGTAGATTATAAAAACAAAAGGTTCACCACCGTAGTACCGCTCTGCGCTATGTCGCCACTCGAGTGGGGAAATGCCATATCAGAACTTACGCCAAACCATCTTATTAACGATACCGACGTAAGACTGCACTATTTTCACAACCTTTGTCGATACATTTTCATCAATATAATCAGGTACTGGGATTCCATGTTGACCATCTCGACAAAGTTCAACGGCTGTATCTACTGCCTGAAGCAATGATTTTTCGTCGATACCAGCGATGATAAAGTCTCCTTTGTCGATAGCCTCAGGACGCTCTGTAGATGTACGGATGCAGATAGCTGGGAAAGGATGACCTACTGAAGTGAAGAAACTTGATTCTTCTGGAAGTGTACCAGAATCAGAAACTACTGCAAAGGCATTCATCTGAAGACAGTTGTAGTCGTGGAAGCCGAGGGGTTCGTGCTGAATAACACGTGGCCCGAGTTGGAACCCAGAGGCTGCAAGACGGTTGCGTGAGCGTGGGTGACAGCTGTAGAGAATAGGCATATCGTACTTATCTGCCATGTGGTTGATAGCAGAGAAAAGAGACATAAAATTCTTCTCTGTGTCGATGTTCTCCTCACGGTGAGCGGAAAGGAGGATATACTTGCCCTTCTCCAAACCAAGACGCTGATGTATATCGCTTGCCTCAATCTCGGCAAGGTTGTTATGGAGAACTTCTGCCATAGGTGAGCCTGTAACGTAAGTGCGCTCCTTTGGTAAGCCACAATCAGCAAGGTAGCGACGGGCGTGCTCTGAGTATGCCATATTAACATCAGAGATGATGTCTACGATACGGCGGTTGGTCTCTTCAGGAAGACACTCGTCCTTGCAGCGGTTGCCTGCCTCCATGTGGAAGATTGGGATATGGAGACGCTTGGCTCCGATAACGCTAAGACATGAGTTGGTATCGCCTAACACTAATACTCCATCTGGCTTGGTCTGGGCAAAGAGCTTGTAAGAGCAGTTGATGATGTTGCCGCATGTGGCACCAAGGTCATCACCTACGGCATCCATGTATACCTCTGGCTCGGCTAACTTCAGGTCCTTGAAGAAAATACCGTTGAGATTGTAGTCGTAGTTCTGGCCTGTGTGAGCGAGAATAACGTCAAAATACTGACGGCATTTGTTGATAACGGCGGCGAGACGGATAATCTCGGGGCGTGTGCCGACAACGATAATGAGCTTTAATTTGCCATTATCCTTAAACTTTATATCTGAATAATCGAATTTGGGTTGCTTTTCCATGTTCCTTATCTTTATTTCTGTTCTACCTTATCAAAATAGGTGTCTGGCTTATTGGGGTCAAAGATTTCGTTGCAATACATAACAGTAACCAAATCTTCTGTGTCGGAGAGGTTGATGATGTTGTGGGTGTAACCAGGAAGCATGATGACACTTTGGATTTTGTCGCCACTAACTTCATAGTTCAACACTTCATCTGTGCCTTCCTTGCGGAGCTGGATTAGTCCATGACCTGCTACAACAATAAACTGTTCCCATTTGGTGTTGTGCCAATGCTCACCTTTAGTGATGCCTGGTTTGGAAATATTGATGCTTACCTGTCCACAGTTGAGAGTGTGTACCAATTCTGTGAATGAGCCACGAGGGTCTACATTCATCTTCAAGTCGAAGATAGCCTTGTCCTTGGGCAAGTATGACAAGAACGTACTGTAGAGACGCTTAGCAAATGAGTCGGCAGGGATTTCGGGAATCATCAATGTCTTGGGCATATCGGCAAACTTATGGAGCAAGTCCACGATTTCACCAAGGGTTGCCTTGTGAGTGATAGGACAATAGCAGTACTTGCCTTCTACTGAAGAAATAACTTCAAGTCCCTCAAACTCGCAATGATGTTCCTCACCCTTTAATGCATGAATCATTTCGTCAACAAGGTCATCGATGTAAAGCAGTTCAAGTTCTACACTTGAATCGTTAACGGTGATGGGGAGGTCGTTGGCGATGTTATTGCAGAATGTTGCTACTGCACTGTTATAGTTGGGACGACACCATTTGCCATAGAGATTGGGGAAACGGTATACCAATACCTCGGCTCCTATCTTCTTGCCATACTCCAAGAATAAATCCTCGCCAGCCTTTTTGCTTCTGCCATACTCGCTATTGCCGAAACGACCTGTTAAGGATGCTTGTTGTGAGCTTGAAAGCATTACAGGACAGTTATTATTGTGAGACTTTAATGTGTCGAGCAAAGTGGAGGCAAAACCGAAGTTGCCTTTCATAAACTCGTCATTATCCTTGGGACGATTGACACCTGCAAGGTTGAACACGAAGTCGCATTCCTTGCACCATGTGTCAAGTTGTTCAGGCGTAGAATCGAGGTCATACTCAAATACTTCCTCTATCTGCAATTCACCGTAGCAACGTGCCTTGCCGTATCTTATATTATTGAGTTGAGCGCAAAGGTTCTTTCCAACAAACCCCTTGGCACCAGTTACTAATATCTTCATATGCTTATTACTGTACAAAGTTACCTTCGCCACTCAACTCCTTCTTAATGTACTCCAAAGCGCCAATCTTAGCCTTTGTTTCCTCAAGGTTCAAACGATAGGTATTGTCTGAGTTAAACTCTTCGATTTCAGCACGCTTGGTATCACCTTCTTTGAAATATTTGTCGTAGTTCAAACCACGGTTGTCAGCTGGAACACGATAGAAGTTGCCCATATCTTCCGCCTTGGCACATTCTTCTTTTGTAAGCAATGTTTCGTACATTTTCTCACCGTGACGGATGCCGATAACCTTGATTTCTTCTTTATTGCCACCAAAGAGTTCACATACAGCCTCTGCTTGAGTTTGGATAGTACAAGCTGGAGCCTTCTGAACGAGGATATCGCCGTTCTGACCATGCTCGAAAGCAAAGAGAACGAGGTCTACTGCCTCTTCCAATGACATGATAAAGCGTGTCATCTTTGGCTCGGTCAATGTGATTGGGTTGCCATTGCGAATCTGATCAATCCACAAAGGAATGACAGAACCACGCGAGCACATCACGTTACCATAACGTGTGCAGCAAATTTTGGTTTTGCCTGAATAACGACTCTTAGCTACAGCAATTTTTTCTTCAATAGCTTTTGTAATACCCATTGCATTGATTGGATAAGCAGCCTTATCGGTAGAGAGGCAAATAACAGCACCTACACCAGCCTCAATAGCGGCAGTAAGCACATTGTCAGTACCAATAACGTTAGTCTTTACAGCTTCCATCGGGAAAAACTCACATGAAGGGACCTGCTTCAAGGCAGCTGCGTGGAAAATATAATCTACGCCAGGCATAGCGTTACGGCATGATTGTAAATCACGTACATCACCAATAAAAAACTTAATCTTGTTAGCCACATCAGGATATTTTACCTGATATTCATGGCGCATGTCATCCTGTTTCTTCTCATCACGTGAGAAAATACGAATCTCACCGATATCTGTACGAAGAAAACGATTCAATACTGCATTACCAAAGGAACCTGTTCCACCAGTAATCATAAGAGTTTTACCTGCAAAAATGCTCATAATATTTTAGCTTATTGTTTATTTTATTATCTTTTGCAGGAACAAGCTATTGATACTGCTGTATACCACATAGCCTGTTCCATAAATCATTCGTCAATCTTTGCTCCATCTACCAGCACAATCTTGACGATAACCATTCTCTTCCAATCTCGTTTTAGCTGCTTCAACATCTTCTTTAGCAGCTTCTTCACGTACATAAGATGTACCTACACACCCATCATTCTCAATGGTAGAGATGTCCTCAGAATAATCATAGTCACACATAATAAATTGATTGAAATTAATGAAACAGATATTTTATTTAAGATACCTATGAACAAAAAACTATGTTATCTTACTCACACTATCACTTGCAAGTAGATTGATACCATAGGCTGTTTTTATTGATAAAATCACATCGGATAACTATATGCGGAAATTGCTTTAATATTATTCAAACAAATATCCATAGTTGTTTTGCAACACCTCAAATTCTGTTTCGCAGCGATTATGCAGTTCTTTATCGCTGTCCTTGAATATCTCTATAGCTTTCTCCATCTCTTCCTTTACGGTTCTTCCTGCATCAAAGATGGGTCTCAGTTCGTCCTTGAAATAGTCGATAAAAGGTGCATAGTAGTAGCCTATCTCTTCTATCATGAAATAGAAGGTATCATAGGCATCTTTCAGATCCAGTTTCTTGGCTCTTACATCTGCAAGTGTCTGGAGACGGAGTATTTCTATGTTTTCCACCTGAGCTGACACCTCTTGGGTGGTCTTCACTTGGTGAAAGTATCGATCGATAAAAGCGTTGCGCTCATGCAAGTTGCGCTTGTAGAATAACTCTCGCTCTTTTTTGTCTGCCTCGTTCTTGTTTACTTCTTCAAAACGTTCGGCATGTACACCAGATAGAGCTACAGCCATTCCACCGACATCCATGACGAGCTTGCGGTCTCGGGCTATGCGGATTACATAACCTTCGAGCCCGGCATATTCACCAGCCACAATGCGAAGTAGGGTACGGTTCTTGGAATAATAGACAAAAGGACGAAGAAGGAAGCGGAGACGTTCTGGCTCGGTTTCTGCCACACGCATGAATGGCTCCATTTGGTTGCAGGGGATGGTGGCAACCTTTCCTGTACTACAATTTTTACAGAGTTTGTATGGTTTTATGTTTTGGTCTAAGTAGTCCTGTAATATTTCTGGGTCACCTTGCAAGAAGATTAGTCCACTTACAGAAGGGGTTTCCACTTCGCGCATTCCGCCTCTGTTCCTGTGACGGGGGACATATTTTATTGTCTTATGCACAAAATGGGTTACTCCATCTTTCTTTAGCTGTTCTTCTATCAACTTTACTTTTTGGTTGTGTACAAAAAGATAACTCCATGACGTGCAGTTATCTTTATCGTCATTACTTGGAACCACTTCGGGAATGGATTCGTTTTCTTTCTCAGTCTCAGTTCCCTTGTTCACCTGCGAACACTTCTTTATCGCTGAACCAGTCAATTCGTCTGGCTCAGAAACGTGTGTGCCCTCTGGAAATTCATTGTTTTCAGATGTCTGAAAACGCTTTGTTTCGTCGGCTGTAGACTGAGAAACCGTGCAATCCTGCTCCATAACCTATCCTCTACTTTATGTCACTGTTGGCTGTCATCACCTGGGATGACGATGCCAATTTTACAATAACATTGTTCATAAATCCATACTATCTGTGTGTATGTTTGTCTAGTTATAGGATTCAATGTTTTACAAATCAAATGTGCTGATTGTGCCGCATTTTCACCTAATAGTGGCTTTGTGTCTCTATCCGTTCATCCGTATTTTGTACGTCAAAATACGGAATGTGCTACGAAGGTACATTTTTTCTTGCATTTATTATCATCTTGTCCCGAAAATCTTCCGTCATTTAGCGATTTTACGTAGAAATGTTTAATAAATCTGCCATATCAGCACCATAAAACGCCTTGATTTTCAGCCCAAATTCGGTTCATCCGTATTTTGACGTACAAAATACGGATGAGAGACATTCTTTTGTTAAACATTTTTCTTGCTTATTTTCCGTATTATTTTCTTGTTTGCCTCGTTGATTTTCGACACATCAATGGAGTTCTGGTACACTTGCGTTGTCTTTATGGAGTTATGCCCCATGCCCTCGCTGATTATTGGAATGGGTATGTCCATGTCTCTCGCTATGCTTGCCCATGTATGCCGTGCGGTATATGTGGTGAGTGGCATTTTCAACCCTGTCATTTCACCTATCTTCTTCAAATTATAGTTGATGTTCTCCAACATACGATGATATTGTTTTTGTTCGGTTCCGTCATCTTGCTGAATAATAGGAAGAAGATAGGGACCGGCGGAATTTATTTGTGCGTATCGGTCGATTATTTCTTGCGCCTCTTTTACCCATTCCACCGTCAGATATTGGTTAGTCTTCTTGCGGCTATAAGCCAACATTTTATTTTTCAAGTCCTTCTTCCGCAGATAGGCGATGTCGACGAACGGCATTCCTCGCATATAGAAACTGAACATAAACACGTCACGGGCAAAGGCTATAGACGTACCTTCGGGCAATTGCAGCGTGGCTATGGCTCTCATCTCTTTTTCGCTGATGGCTCGTTTGGTGGTTTTGACGTATGACAGACGCACATGACTGAACAGATTGCTGTCTACCCTCACTCCTTCATCGGTTGCCTTATATAATAAGGTGCATAGTGTACGCAGATAGCAGCTTATACTGTTCTGCTTCAACCTTCTGTATTTGAGCCATGCTTCGTAAAACTCCATCATGTCTGGAGTAAGTTCGTCAAAGGTCAAGTCCTTGCCTTCACGAAACTCTTTGAACCGCCGATATGCGTTAATGTATGTCATGGCTGTCCCTTGCCGTTTCATCTGCTCTTTCTTCGTCACCTGTTCTTGTAGAAACACAAAGACGGTCTTTTGGGTCTTGGTTTTATTGAATGCATCGCACAGTTCATTCGGGGAGACATTCTTATGCTGGTTTTCCATTTCCACGATAATGCTGTCCCATTGCTTCAACTCCCAATTTATTTGGCTCTGCATCTTTTCTAATTCTGCTTTTCGTTCGCTGTTTAGCGGAATCTGCACTTAGCCTGCCTTTTCGTCCCATTCACATGGGTATGCATGATACCCAGTGCTTATCCACTTCACTTTTCGCTTGTGTATCACCTGATAATATAACGTTCCCTCTGTTTCGGGTACTGACGACGGACGGAATTTCAATTTTATTGTTGCCATTAAATGTTTGTTTTTACGGGTTATTACTACCTATAAATAAGGTCTTGTCCTAACTATATTGTCGGAACAAGACCTTATTTATGTTTTCCGAGTGACAGCACAGTTTGCAAGCCCCAACGGTTTATATTCTGTTAATCACAGCATCTATTTACCAAGTAGTGTTCACAGTTTGCAGATTCCAACGGTTGTTGTTTAAAGCCCACCCATATTCAAGGTTCATACGACAGCCTAAGTTCCGTATTCTGTCTTCTCCTTATTGAAGCAATCACCTTTCCTTTCCATCTGCAGAAGTCCAAATACTCCCTTTTTATATCCCTTTCCCCACGCTCTATCTTCTGCAACAATCGGCTTTTTCGGTACTTCCTTCTATCTCCAAGCACTTTATACGGCCCCACATTATAAGCAAGTACAGCTAATAACAAAGAATCCTTGCCGTACTTGCGGAACATTCCGCAAAAGGTTCTCAGATCACTTCGTAGCAACGAGTCTGCTTGCTCCAATGTCAGGTTCTTCTTGAATTTCTCATGTGGTTGCACACAATGTCCCCATCCTATATAGGGGTAGTTGCGCTTGATGTCGTGCCAACCTTCATAGAACATGATGCAGCGTACCGCACGTTCAAAAAGAGGGAAACGAAATATTCCCAAGTCCGACTGGCTTTGCACTGTAGTCTGTGCCTGTACCACCAGGCACAAGCACATCATAAACACCACCATTATCGTTTTTCTTATCCTGTTCATGTCATTACTCTTATCATTGTTATCTCCACACCCTTGGCTTAGTCTGCCCTAAAAAGCTTAGTAAGGCTCAACAACAAAGACTGCATTTACTTCACCTTATACCTCTGTATCGTATTTATCATCGACTTCACATCCTCTCCAACTTGCACGAAATTCTTATATAGGATGCGTTCCCGTTCGTCTCTTGACTTGAATGTATAGAACTTGGGCAATGCCACATAACCATCTTCTTCTTTTTTGATGTCTGCCATGTTGAAATCCGTCTTGCAGTAGAACTTACTGGTCTTAAACTCCTCGCTCTCTTGTATGTTCATACTGCCACCGCGTCCTGTCTTGGTTTTCACAAAGTCACGTGCTGTCTGTCCGCATATCCATCCTGTCGGCATATCCGAGATTTTCGAGGCTGGTACCAGACTGTCCATATTCTCATTGAGATTGATGCTTGTCTTGTCACGGTCAATGGTCACGCCTTTCTTCAACTGCACCACCTTGCCGAATATGTCCGAGGATAACCACTCCAAGGTTTCCTTGCTTCGTGCCGAACCACTCACCACATTACCCACAGTGGTGATGATTTTCTGCATTCCAACTTTCCCGTAGTCGGCTTCCAGCTGCGGAAGCTCCTGAAAACCTAATGTCACGCTCACTTTGTTGCTTCGTGCCGTACCTATCAGTCGGTCTATCTTGTGGAAATACAAGGTGGGCAACTCGTCAACGATAATGCTTGTCGGGATATTCTTGCCTTGTCCGGTATTCACTCTCGTCACCAGTCGATTGAGGATTAGGGCGTTCAATGCTCCAATAATGCTTTCCATTTCGGGGTCATTGGCTATCAGCAGATAACTGGGGTTCTTGGGGTCGCTGACTTTCAGGTCGAAGTCATCTCCATCTTTATGGAATATCCAGTAGCTTTCCTTTGTGGCAAGTCTGGAGGTGTACACACGTAGCGTACCTATCATACCTTCCAACTGTTCCATTGCACGATTTTTCAATGCCGTCTGGAACGGACCGAGCAATGGTGCCACCTCGTTATCTGTTTCCAATACCTCAAAGATGGTCTGATAACTTTCATTCAAGAAGGAAAGGATATGGGGCATATCGCTGTACTTGCCCAACCAATAGGTAGGTTCCACTTCGTTCCCCATTTTGTCGAATACCCTTCCTGTGGGTATCATACGTAGCGTTTGTTTGTCCTGCACCTTTTCTGCTATTAGCATGTTGCCGTCCTTGTCGTATGGTTCTTTCTCCCAGTTACAGAAGAAGTAGATACATGCAGCCAAGAAGTTCACAGCTGATGTTTGAAAGAACTGGTCACTACCGCCACCGCCTTCTTTCTTGCCTTTCTGCTACGACTCTAACAAGGTTTCTGCCGTTTCACTCGCTGCTGCCAAATTGTTGATATACTTCAACTGGATAGGGTTCACTCTTCTTGAATATTCCACGTCCACGAAGTTTATCATATTGAATTTCATACCCTTTGGCATCTTGCTGTCCTTGGCATTTTTGTTCTTCAAATAGTGATAATACAGCTTCGTCGCAAGTGTCGGAAACTTATAATCATATAAGACGACCGCAAAACCTTTCTCACTATGCTGTCTGATGAATGGTTCGATGATGGAGAAAGTCTTACCAGAGCCTGGCGTTCCCACTACCCATGTGCCTCTAAAGGGATTGACAATGTTTACCCATCCTTTTCTAAACTTACCCTTATAATAGTAGCGCATGGGGATATTCACACTGTAGTCATTGGTCTGCAAGTCCTTGCATTGTTCAAAACTCTCGTTCTCGAAGTTGAAACGGTCTTTCAACAGTCCTTCCTTCAGGAACTTGCTGATGTTGTCCAAGGCTATATGCACCAACACCACACCTATGACGGATGCTGCCATATATAATAAGGTGTTCAGCGAGAACATATACACTCGCATTTCCATCGGTGTATTGAACAGCCAGACGGATAACACAATGAAGCCTACACCACTCACCAATGGGTAAAGCACCTGTTTCCTTGCGTCAAACTCCAGATGCTTCTTGTTTCTCGTGCCTACACAAGTGATGCACACCAACAGAAAGGTGGCAATCTTGCTATATGCCATATTCCCATCCTGGTATATCATCCACTGCTTGATACGACTATGCAAATCGCATACGATGCTTCCCTTCGGGCTTGGGTCTATGGCATACTCAAAGAACTCCATCAGTACGGAGATATAAATCACCGCCTTGAATATCTTGTAGAACCCTTGTAACTCTTTGCTTTCTTCTATAAATTTTCTTAAATAATCAACCTGCAAGTTGTATGATTCGTATATTCATTGTATCTTTGTATCAAAATCATAGAATATGAAATTTGATCTAATTACTGAAAATGAACGTCTTTGGGCTGTCAGATATGAAGACTGCTTTGATAATGTCCTTGATTCCATTCTTGGACAATGGAATGATGTGACGTGGTTGCGCAGTTTCTTCAAACAGAACATTGACGATTTGTCTTCATATTTTAAAATAACAGACGTCAATCAAGCCATTTATGACACCATCGAGGATAGTGAAAGACTGCAATGTCTTATAATGGATATATCTCCGGATGCTAATCTTGACAGCATTTTCAGACCATTGGAGAATAGTCGGACATCAGAGATGCTTCTTGGTAAAGAAAAAGCTCGTCTTCACAACACTCCACGTCATGCCTCTTGGCTCCGCATATATGCCATCAAACTAGAACCAGGCATTTACATTATTACAGGTGGTGCCATCAAGTTGACTCGTACTATGCAAGAGCGTGAACATACCTTGGTTGAACTCGCTCGGATGGAAAGAGTCAGACGCTTCTTGTTAGAGAACGATATAGCCGACAAGGATTCCTTTATGGAGTTCTTAAATGAAATCATATAGAAAAGAAGGTTGCTATGAAATCTACAAATGAAACCATTTCCAATCTGAAGAAACATCAGTCATCCACTCCGTCAAAATGGCGTGAGAATGCAGAATGGCGTATAGCGAACAAATCGTGGTTACGCTATTCCCAGCATATTGCCATGATGATGCTTGACAAGATGGAAGAACTCAAAATGAACCAAAAGCAATTGTCTGAACTGATGGGCTGTAGCCAGCAATATGTCTCAAAGGTTCTTAAAGGACAAGAAAACTTGTCCCTTGAAACCCTATCCAAGATTGAGCGGTGTCTAAAAATCCAAATTCTCAGCCTCAATCATTCTGCGTAATTATCGGTCTCGCTCTATGCGCCAACTGCCGTTGCTTGTCTGTGATATTTGCTTCCACTTCAAGTTCTTGATATCTATATGACGCAAACCAGTCAAGATAGAGAAGAAAGAAGCGCGTCTAAGTACATCACTCTCGCAAGGGGTATCAG
>ENA-OUQH01002323-OUQH01002323.1-human-gut-metagenome-genome-assembly--contig:-NODE-2323-length-11920-cov-4.273156_pt1 | contig 11920 bp, 10 predicted proteins | sample MGYA00237948_ERZ548828 | MGnify/ENA primary metagenome ERZ548828 (study PRJEB26490, sample SAMN05194711) | human gut metagenome | biome: terrestrial biome; feature: human-associated habitat; material...
TGATGACCGGTGCGCCGAACTTCTTGCCCAGCACCACATTGCGGCCCTTGGGGCCCAGGGTGATCTTCACGGTGTTTGCCAGGGTATCAATACCGGCACACAGTGCCTTGCGGGCATCCTCGCCCTGCTTGATCTGTTTTGCCATAATCAAATCGCTCCTTCAAAGCTCAAATTTCAATTTCAGAGGGGAAACTTACTCCACGATGGCCAGGATATCGCCCTGACGCACGATGGTGCACTCCTCGCCGTCCACCTTGACCTCAGTACCGGAGTACTTGCTGGTCAGGACCTTATCGCCAACCTTCACGGTCATCTTGACTTCGTTGCCGTCCACGATGCCGCCGGGGCCAACAGCCACGACCTCAGCCACCTGGGGCTTCTCCTTGGCGCTGCCGGTCAGGATGAGGCCGCCCTTGGTGGTCTCCTCGACTTCAACGGCCTTGATAACAACACGGTCTGCAAGAGGAATGATCTTCATAGTTCTTGCCCTCCTATAATAAAATATAATGAAAACTTTTTTGGCACCTTCGGCCCATCTCTGCTGGGCCTCCGGTTGTTTAGCACTCCTTTTCTCTGAGTGCTAAGTGTATTGTACTCATCTCAGGGGTAAAAATCAAGGGTTTTCTCAAAATTTGTTTGTTAAGAATTTATGACAACGCAAAAGCGCCCGGATATCGTATTTTTTCGTTGCGATACCCGGGCGCTTTTTCTCCTGTTTCAACCTGCTTTCGGCGTGAGCCATTCCTCCACCTTCTCGGTGCTGTACTCCACCATATCAGCGATTTCCTCAATGGAGTATCCCTTTCGGTACAATTTCTGCGCCATCATTCTGGCCTGTTCTTCCCGGCCTTCCGTATAACTTTCCACTCTCAGGTCTTCCATCACTTTACACATTTCGCTCACTCCTTTCGGGTTTTCTTTCAGATAGCGTGTTCTCTCTGCCAGCAGTTCAAAATTCATTTCATCCGCACTGGTGCAATTGAAATCGTGCATCAGCCTGCCGATCTCTGAATCATCCCGGTATTCCCCATTCACATACAGGATATGGGCACCATCATTGAACGGGCGGTTCAGCGTCAGATTCATGTTCTGGATCGTATAGACCGGCTCGCCAGCCTTGTAGTAATCATTTTCCGTGATGAAAATAACATAGGTATCCGGCAGTTCTTTATAATCCTGCTTTTCGTCCAGATTTTCCACGTCCATCACACTGGAATGATATCTTGCCCGGTGCGGGTCTGCGCCATTGTCCGCGCGCTGGACCTCAATGTCATACTTCTTGCCCGCACTGTCGGTTGCATAGGCATCCAGACAGATTGAACGCGCACCGGTCACTCGCTTCATATCAGCCTGTGTCTCGCATTTTGTCAGGATCAGATCAGGCTTTCCGGTAATGATCCGAAGCACCAACTCTGCCAGCGGAAGATTTTCCTTAAAGAGCCCTCGCATAAAGGTATCATCCATAGGGCGAAAACCGCGCAGACGGTCAAGGTCTTCCTGATGCCGCTTTTCTTTTTTCTCTGCATCCGACCAGTTCATAGCCCCATCCCTCCTGCTTTTTTCCAAACACCTTCTTACGGCTTCATCTTATCATAGAATTCTTCATAAATCAAGCGTATTTCTGTAAATTTTATACCACGGCATGTTTCGCCACAAACCGCTCATACGCCGGGGCAGGCAGGAGGATGCGGCCGCTCAGGGGGCGCAGAACAGCCTCCACCGCATCACAGGGGGCGCACTCGCCGTCGGCGGTGGCAACGATGGGGCCGCGGCCATCGGCGGGGCGCAGCGCCACCCGCCGGGCACGGCGGTAGAGGAAGTAGGGCTTTGCCTCCTCGGTGAGCTGGCCGTTCACAAAGTGCCGACCGCTCTTGTACATCCCCAGCAGCTTGGCAATGGTCAGCCGCCCCACCCTGCGGACGATCATCACGTCCAGCCAGCCGTCGGCGGGGTCGGCCTCGGGGGCGGCAAGGAAGCCGCCGCCATAGGCCCGGCCATTGCAGATGGCACACATCAGGCAGTCCACGGTCAGTTCCTCGTCGTCGATGGTAAAGGTGACCCTGCGGCCGATGTGCCCGCAGAGCTGCTCCACGATGGAGAGCAGGTAGGACACCTCGCCGCCGCACAGGGGGATGCGCCGGAACTTGGGGATGCCGTAGGCCACCTGCGCGTCCAGACCCGCCGCGCAGATGGTGGCGGACAGGCCCAAACTGGTCTCCAGCAGGTCGATGGTCACTTCCCCGCCCGCCAGCTGGGCATCGAGGTCGGTGAACTCTGCCCGGGTGCCGTAGGTGCGCAGGAAGTCGTTGCCGCTGCCGTAGGGCAGGCAGCCCACGGCGGCGTTGGCAAAGCCCTGCACGCCTGTCAGTGCCTCCACCAGAGTACCATCGCCGCCTGCCGTCCAGATGTGCAGCTGCTCCCCTGCTTTCGCGGCCTCTTCCGCCGCGGCGCGAGCCAGTGCCTTGGCGTGGCCTGCATACTCTGTTTTGCAGGTGGCAACCGCATCCACCGGGATGCCTGCCCGGACAGCAGCCTGCTGCAATTGCGGAATGAGCTGGACGGTACAGTCCTGCTTCCCAGCGGCAGGATTCAAGATAAACAGATAACGCATGGCTTCCTCCTGTGTGCGTAAAAGCTTCTTTTATGATAGCCAAAACCGCACACAATTGCAAGAGGCAGCCTTTACAAAACCGCACTCACGGGATCCGTTTCCTGAAGAGTTACACAGCCGTCAGCGGTACAATCCGCCGTCCAGTGCTGGCCAGGAGCTGCTGTCCCCGAGGCGATCTCGTTGGCAAGGGCCTGTTCCACTGCCCGGTCCACCTGCCGCCGCAGCTCCCGGGCCCCATAGGGCGAGCGCGCCCTTGCGGCCAGCACTGCCCCCACCCGGGGCGTATGGGTCAGCTGATACCCATTGCGGGCGGCACGGGCTTCCAGCTGGCCCAGCAGCTTTTCGGCGATGGCACACAGGCTGTCCTCTGCAAGGGGACGGAACACGATGAGCTCATCCAGCCGCCCCACCAGCTCGGGCCGGAACCACTTCTTGGCTTCCTCAATGGCCTGGGCCGACTGCTTTTCAAACACGGCTTCGCTGCCCGCCGCAAAGCCCAGCGGGGCGCTCTGCCCGGCCAGAAAGCGTGCCCCCAGGTTGGAGGTGAGCAGGACGATGGTATTGCGGAAATCGGCCTTGCGGCCCATGGCATCGGTGAGCTGGCCGTCCTCCAGGATCTGCAGCAGGATATTCTGGATGTCCGGGTGGGCCTTTTCGATCTCGTCAAAGAGCACCACGCTGTACGGGCGGCGGCGGACGGCTTCGGTGAGCTGACCGCCCTCATCGTGGCCAAGGTAGCCCGGGGGCGCGCCCAACAGGCGGGCCGTGGTGTGCTGCTCCTGATACTCCGACATATCGAACTTGAGCAGAGCTTTTTCGCTGCCGAACCAGCATTTTGCCAGCGTGCGTGCCAGCTGGGTCTTGCCGTCGCCCGTCGGCCCGAGGAACAGCATTGCTCCTATGGGCCGCCCGCTCTCCCGCAGGCCGGTGCGGCTGCGTCGGATGGCGGATGCCACGGCGGCCACGGCCTGCGGCTGGCCGATGACCTCGGCGGCAAGGCGCTGTTCCAGATTAGCAAGACGCTCCCTCTCGGCTTCGCCCACGCGCTCTGCGGGCACGCCGCTGGCCTTGCTGACGACCCTTGCAATATCGGCGGGGGTCAGTGCCCGGCGGTTCCCGCTGGCATCGGCAATGCGGCGGGCCGCGGCGGCTTCGTCCAGCAGGTCAATGGCCTTGTCGGGCAGATACCGCCCGGGCAGGTAACGCACGCTCAGCTCCACCGCGGCGTGGATGGCCTCGGGCGGGATGCTGACACCGTGGTAGCGCTCATACCGCGGCATCAGTCCGGCCAGAATCGTTTCTGCGGCAGCAGGGGTGGGCTCCTCGACCATGACCCTTCCAAAGCGGCGCTCGAGCGCGGAATCCTTCTGGATGGTTTTGCGGTATTCCTCAGGTGTGGTCGCGCCGATAAGCTGAATTTCGCCGCGTGCCAGCATCGGCTTTAAGATGCTGGCGGCGTCAATGGCTCCCTCCGCCGCCCCGGCCCCGGCAATGATGTGGATTTCATCGATAAACAAAATCGTTGAGCGGTCACGGTACAGTTCTTCCAACAGGTTCTTGAACCGCTCCTCAAAGTCGCCGCGGTATTTGGTGCCCGCGACCATCGACGCCATGTCCAGCGCCAGCACCCGCTTGCCGCGCAGTGCCGGGGTGATCTGCCCCGCGGCGATCCGCTGCGCCAGTGCCTCCGCCAGCGCAGACTTGCCGACACCCGGCTCACCCAGGAGGCAGGGATTGTTTTTCTGGCGGCGGCAGAGAATTTCAATCATGCGATCCAGCTCGGCATCACGGCAGAGCACCGGGTCGAGCCGCCCCTCCTGTGCGAGGCGCGTCAGGTCGCGGCCGTATTTATCGCTGGGGCGGCCTGTGCGGGAGGCAGCCATCCGCGGCTGGGCGGGCAGCACAAGCTGACCGGAAAGCTGGCGGCATTCCCGCGCGGCCTGCGGCAGCTCGATGCCCAGAGCCGCCAGCCACCGGCTGGCCGTGCAGGACGAGTCCTCGAGGATGGCGCAGAGCAGGTGTTCGTTCTCCGCCCTGGCGGCACTGGCCGCGTGCGCCCCCAGCACGGCAAACTCCATGGCCTTGCTCAGCTCGGGGGCAAGGTCCCGGCTGTGCAGGCGGCGCGGACGGCCCGCCGCGTGGGCGGCGGTATGCTCGGCCAGGGCGGTGGATGTCACCCGCTTGCGGCGCAGAAAATCCGCCGCTGTCCCCTGTGCTGTCTGCACCAGCGCCAGCAGCAAATGGCCGGTATCCGCCTGGCTGCACCCCTGCTGCCCCGCCAGCACCAGCGCCGTGTGCACGGTGCGTGCCGCCGTGAAGGAAAAACCTTTATATCTGTAGACCCAGAACATCTGCAAATCCTCCTCTGAAAAGTACCCATTGAAAGTATAGACGCCGGGCCAATAAATAATCATCGAAATCTGGGGGATTCTGCAAGACAAATTGAGAAAACCGTGGTATAATAAACTGATTGTTTTTATTTTTACGTATGAGGTGGTTTTCAATGCACAAATTGATGCGCTACATCAAGGGCTATGAGAAGCAAGCCCTGTTAGCGCCGCTTTTCAAGATGCTGGAAGCCTGTTTTGAATTGTTTGTGCCTCTGGTCATTGCCAGCATCATTGACACGGGCATCAAAAACGAGGATGCAGCCTTCATCTGGACGCGCTGCGGCCTGCTGGTCCTGCTGGCTGCTATCGGCTTGGCCAGCAGCCTGACGGCCCAGTGGTTCTCCGCAAAGGCGGCGCTGGGCTTTGGCACGGCATTGCGCAAGGACCTGTTCCGCCATATTGGCACGCTGAGCTACAGCGAGCTGGACGGCATCGGCACCCCGACGCTTGTCACCCGCATGACGAGCGACATCAATCAGGTACAGAACGGCGTCAACCTGACGCTGCGTCTGCTGCTGCGCTCGCCGTTCATCGTGATCGGCGCGCTTATTATGGCGTTCTCCATCAGCCCGAAGCTGACGCTGCTTTTCATCGGCGTTACGATCATGGTGTCGCTTATTATATGGGCCATCATGCGCGTGACCGTGCCCATCTACCATGAGGCCCAGAACGGCTTGGACCGTGTGACGCTGCTGACGCGCGAAAACTACGTCGGTGCACGCGTGGTACGTGCCTTTGCCCGCCAGGCGGACGAGCTGGCCGCCTTTGTGGAGACAAATGACCACCTGAAAAAGCTGCAATTTGCGGCAGGCCGTATTTCGGCGCTGATGAACCCGCTGACCTATCTCGTCGTCAACCTGGCCGTTGTGGCGCTGCTGCTGCGCGGCGGTGTGGAGGTCGATGCCGGTAAGCTGACGCAGGGCGAGGTCATTGCCCTTATCAACTATATGAGCCAGATTCTGCTGAGCCTGCTGCGTCTGGCGGATCTGGTCGTTTCGGTCACCCGCGCACTGGCCAGCGGCATGCGCGTCAATGAGATTCTGAACACCCACACGACGATGCAGGATCCCGGCACGGCAGAGCTGGCTGTGAACGACGCTGCCGAGGCGGTCCGGTTTGAGCATGTGGATTTCACCTATCATGATGCGGGCGCACCCAGCCTGACCGATATTTCCTTTACGGCCGGCTGCGGCGAGACCATCGGCGTGATCGGCGGTACCGGCAGCGGCAAATCGACCCTGATCGATCTGATCTGCCGCTTTTACGATGCCGGCCGCGGCACGGTGACACTGTTCGGCCGCGATGTAAAGCAGTACAGCTTTGCACAGCTGCGCAGGCTGGTGGGCGTCGTGCCCCAGCAGGCTGTGCTGTTTACAGGTACGATCCGCGACAATATGCAGTGGGCCGCCCCCGGCGCTTCCGACGAGGAAATCTGGCAGGCGCTGGAGATAGCCCAGGCGGCGGAATTTGTCCGCGGCAAACCCGGCATGCTGGATGCGCCGGTGGAGACCGCGGGCCGCAACTTCTCCGGCGGGCAGCGCCAGCGTTTGACCATCGCCCGTGCGCTTGTGCCGCAGCCGAAAATCCTGATTCTCGATGACAGCGCCTCGGCTTTGGATTTTGCCACCGATGCCGCTTTGCGCAGGGCAATCAAGGAAAAGACCAAGGGCATGACGGTGTTTATCGTGTCGCAGCGCGCCGCCAGCGTGCAGCGCGCCGACCACATTCTGGTGCTGGATGACGGTAAGCTGGTTGGCGACGCGCCCCATGCCGAGCTGCTGCGCAGCTGCGAGGTCTATAAGGAAATCTGCCTGAGCCAGTTGAGCAAGGAGGAGGTGGCAAAGACGCTATGAGCAAGACAAAGCAAAAGCTGGACCAGAATACGATCCATCGCGTCCTGAAGCTGATCCGCCCCTACGCTGGCATGGTCATCCTGACGCTGACCTTTGCGCTGATCACAGTGGTCACGACTCTGCTGGCCCCGGTACTGTCCGGTAAGGCCGTGGATATGATCCTGGGACCCGGTCAGGTTGATTTTGCAGGCCTTGGCAAAATTGCGATAGCGATGGCTGCCACGATTGCCTGCACAGCGCTGGCCCAGTGGCTGATGAATGTCGTCAATAACCGCATTACCTTTCAGGTCGTGCGTGATATGCGTGTCCGTGCGTTTGGCCAGCTGGAGATTCTGCCGCTCAAATATATGGACGCCCACCGCCCCGGCGATGCTATCAGCCGCATTACCACCGACGTGGAGCAGTTCAGCGACGGTCTGCTGATGGGCTTTACCCAGCTGTTCACCGGCGTGCTGACGATTTTGGGCACGCTGGGAGTCATGCTGTTCATCGACTGGCGCATTGCGCTGGTCGTTGTGGCGTTGACGCCGCTGTCGATTTTCGTCGCGCGGTTCATTGCCACCCACACCTATTCTATGTTCAAGGTGCAGAGCGAGACCCGCGCCGAAATGACGAGTCTGGTCGAAGAACTGGTCGGCAACGAGCATCTTGTCCGCGCGTTTGGCTATGAGCGCCGCGCCGAGGAACGCTTCGATAAGATCAACCTCGATTTGCAGAAGTGCGGCGTCAAGGCGACGTTCTTCTCCTCTACCACGAACCCCTGCACCCGCTTTGTGAATGCGCTGGTCTACGCCGCCGTCGGCGTGCTGGGTGCGTTCGTCGCCATTGCTGGCGGCATCACGGTGGGCCAGCTGTCGGTCTTTCTGAACTACGCCAACCAGTACACGAAGCCGTTCAATGACATTTCGGACGTTATGACCGAACTGCAGAACGCGCTGGCTTGTGCGCAGCGCGTGTTTGACCTAATCGACGAGACACCCATCGTGCCCGATGGCCCGGATGCTGTTGCCCTGCCCCACGGCGCGGGCAGCGTGGAGTTTGACCACGTCAGGTTCCGCTATGTGGACGATGTGCCGCTGATCGAGGATATGAACCTGAAAGTTGTGCCGGGTCAGCGCATTGCACTGGTCGGCCCCACGGGCTGCGGCAAGACGACACTGGTCAATCTGCTGATGAGGTTTTATGAGATCAACGGCGGTACGCTGCGCGTCGATGGGTATTCCATCGACAATGTGACCCGCGACAGCCTGCGCGGCAACCTGGGCATGGTGCTGCAGGAGACCTGGTTGAAGGCCGGTACGATTGCGGAGAATATCGCCTACGGCAAGCCGGATGCGACCCGCGAGGAGATCATCGCCGCGGCCAAGAAGGCGCACGCCCATAGCTTTATCTGCCGCCTGCCCAACGGGTACGACACGCAGGTAGCCGAGGACGGCGGCAACATCAGCCAGGGCCAGCGGCAGCTGCTCTGCATTGCCCGTGTCATGCTGCGACGCCCGCCGATTTTGATTCTGGATGAGGCAACGTCCAGTATCGACACCCGTACCGAGGTGCTGGTGCAGGATGCCTTTGAGGAGCTGATGAAGGGCCGCACGAGCTTTATCGTGGCCCATCGCCTGTCTACCATCAAGAACGCTGACCAGATCCTGGTCATGAAGGCCGGCAACATCATTGAGCGCGGAACCCACGAAGAACTGCTGGCGCAGGGCGGCTTCTACAAGCAGCTGTACGAGAGCCAGTTCGCCAAGGCATAAAACCATACACCGGGAAAGAAATAGGAGGATGTATTATGAGTCACATTACCATTCCGGAAGGATACCAAAGCCTTTTGGGTTTGTATGACACCCAGAAGGCCATCGGCCTTATCAAAACGATCTTTCAGGAAAAGCTTTGCATGGCACTGCATCTCAAGCGCGTCACGGCTCCCCTGTTTGTCATGCAGGGCAGCGGCCTGAACGATGACCTGAACGGCGTCGAGCGCCCTGTTTCGTTCGATGTGCCCAGCCTGAACGAGCAGGCAGAGGTCGTCCACAGTCTGGCTAAGTGGAAGCGCTACGCCCTGTACAAGTACGGCTTCCGCCCCGGTCAGGGCATTGTGACCGATATGAACGCCGTCCGCCGCGACGAGGAGCTGGACAACCTGCACAGCATCTATGTGGACCAGTGGGACTGGGAGCGCGTTATCACTGCCGACCAGCGCACGCTGGAATTTCTGCAGGAGACCGTGCGGGACATCGTGGACGCTGTCTGCGCAACGTCTGACGAGCTGCGCTGGAAGTTCCCCGAGCTGAAAAACAACATCCACCTGGGCCGCGAGGTGGCATTTATCACGACGCAGGAGCTCGAGGACAGGTACCCGGACTTCACGCCGAAGCAACGCGAGAATGCCTTTGCCAAAGAGCATGGAACCGTCTGCATCATGCAGATCGGCGGCAGGCTCAAGAGTGGCCAGCCCCACGACGGGCGCGCACCCGACTATGATGACTGGACGCTGAACTGCGACATCCTATTCTGGCACAAGCCGCTGGACTGCGCACTGGAGCTGTCCAGTATGGGTATCCGCGTTGACGCCGACGCCCTGCGCCGCCAGCTGGACGCCGCAGGCTGCCCGCAGCGCGCGGAGCTGCCCTTCCACAAACTGCTGCTGGATGGCACCCTGCCCCTGACAATGGGCGGCGGCATTGGCCAGAGCCGCCTGTGCATGCTGCTGCTGGGCAAGGCCCATGTCGGCGAGGTACAGGTCAGCCTGTGGGATGACGCTACGGTACAGGCATGCAGGAATTCGGGCGTGGAGCTGCTGTAACCCTTGACAAACCCCTGCCGATTGTGATATTATATTAGAGTTCCCGCTAGTATAGCACAATTGGCAGTGCAGCTGATTTGTAATCAGCAGGTTGCAGGTTCGATTCCTGTTACTAGCTCCAATTAAAAAAGCGCGTTAGCAAAGCAAATCCACTTTGCAATGCGCTTTTTTCTTGTTATTGTATGTCTTTTTGCGTCCTAAACAGTAAAAAACAGGTCGTAAACAAGTCGTAAACGCAGTAGAATCGCATAACGCGGAGTCAGGGTTGAACTCAGGAATGCTGCTGTACATAAAGCTGATGGATTGTTCTTGAGGAATATTTAGAGAAGCTTTTCCTTATTGCACCCTACTCTATATACTCCTAAAAAACGCCCGGTAGGCGTGATGCTTACCGGGCGTTTTGCTTTGCTGTTTTAAATGTTTGCCAGTGCCGTCTGCAGAGCGCAGTAATTCTCCAGTGTCAGCTGCTCGGGGCGGGAACGCTCATCAAGACCGGCGGCCTGCAGGGCGGAGATGACCTGCGCCTTGGGCAGGTGCAGGCCATTGGCGATGGCGTTGGCGGCGGTCTTGCGGCGCTGGCCGAAGGCGCGGCGGAAAAGATAGGCGCAAACGCTCTGCTGGCAAAGGTTGGAGCGGCTTACCACGACGTTGGCAAGCTCAGGCGGCCCCAGTACTTCAAGGAGAACCAGCAGGCCGAGAATATACACGATACGCTGTCTCCCCAGGAGAGCGCTTCGATAATAATCGCCCATCAGAAGGACGGGGCGACCATACTTGCAAAGAACAAGCTGCCCGGCGCGGTGGTGCGTATAGCGGCGGAGCATCACGGCAACTCCATGATGACGTACTTTTACCGCAAGGCGGCGGAGATCGACCCCAACGTAAACCCCAAGGGCTTCCGCTACCCCGGCAACAAGCCCAGCACCAGGGAGGGAGCCATAGTGATGCTGGCGGACTGCTGCGAGGCGGCTGTAAGGAGCCTTGGAGACTGTACCAGGGAGGCCCGGGAAGCCATGGTGCACAAGATAATATGGAGCAAGCTGACGGACGGCGAAAACCAGCTTTCCGAGGTACCGCTCACACTGGCAGATATAAGCAGCATAGAAAAGAGTTTTTTGCGCACCTTCGGCGGGCTGATGCACGACAGAATAGAGTATCCTGAGGAGGCGAAGAAGGAATGACGGAGATACAAATACGGACCGACGTCCCGGATGAAGCGGCGGACATAATATCGGCCGCCATAGAGGGCGCGCTGAAAAAACAGAACAGAGAGGGCAGCGTTTCGGTAACGGTTGTGGACGACGAAACCATACACGGCATCAATAAGGAATACCGCAATGTTGACAGGCCTACCGACGTGATAAGCTTTCCGGCAGAGGAGGGGGAGGAGATATTGGCGCCTCCTGACGGATTTCTTGGAGATCTGGTGATATCCTACCCGAGGGCTGTTGCCCAGGCTGAAGAATACGGTCACTCGGTAAGGAGGGAACTGAGCTTTCTGGCTGTGCACGGCACGCTGCACCTCCTTGGATACGATCATATGACCGATGAGGATTCAAAGAACATGTTTGCCCTTCAGGACGAAATACTTGACTATATCGGGGTAGAAAGATGATTGAGATACACGATTACGAAATAAAGAACATGATCCGCATGGCGAATGAAGCGAGGGAAAGGGCATATGTGCCCTATTCAAAGTTTCATGTGGGCGCCTGCCTCAAGGCAAAGAACGGCGCCTATTATCTTGGCTGCAATATAGAGAACGCCGCGTATACCCCTACCAACTGCGCCGAGCGTACAGCCATGTTCAAGGCAGTATACGAGGGAGAGCGTGAATTCGATGCGCTGGCCATAATATGGGATGGCGACGACTACGCTGTGCCCTGCGGAGTGTGCCGTCAGGTTCTGGCTGAATTCTGTGCGCCTGATATGCCGGTAATATGCGCAAATAAAGAAGGCGAGTATAAGATAATGGAGCTGAGCGCGCTGCTGCCCGAGGCTTTCACAAAGAGGAATCTCAAATGATGTCTGAGCCCAAGTACCTTTCCGGATTTGTGACCATAATAGGCAGCCCAAACGTAGGCAAAAGCACCCTGATGAACCGTTTTGTGGGGCAGAAGGTGTCCATAGTTTCCCAGAGGGCGCAGACTACCCGTAACAGGATAATGGGCGTAGTCAGCCGCAAGGGGTATCAGATGGTATTTCTGGATACGCCCGGCGTTACGCTGCCCAAAAACAAGCTGGGCGAATATATGGTAAAGGT
>ENA-OUQH01002324-OUQH01002324.1-human-gut-metagenome-genome-assembly--contig:-NODE-2324-length-11912-cov-4.169520_pt1 | contig 11912 bp, 7 predicted proteins | sample MGYA00237948_ERZ548828 | MGnify/ENA primary metagenome ERZ548828 (study PRJEB26490, sample SAMN05194711) | human gut metagenome | biome: terrestrial biome; feature: human-associated habitat; material...
CAAAAATGGGCGGCTCTTTTGAGCCGCCCGTGAATCGTTATGCAGTTAGAAGTGCCTCGAGCCGCGCGCGGATGAGCTTCAAAAGCTTCCCGTTTTCCGGCATCTCCTTAAGCTCGGCGGGGTCGCACAGATGCGCGAGGTCTTCGGAGAGATAACCTTCCTCGAATACATCGACACCTGCCCGCGAGAGGCAGTCGGCATAGTGCATGAGCGCCTCGTTTCCGTCGAGCTCGCCGCGCTTGCGGAGCGCACCTGCCCATGCGGCGATCGTTGCGAGGGGATTGGTGGAGACGGGCTTTCCTTCGCGCCATCTGCGGTAGTGGTCGACGACGGTCCCGTGCGCGGCTTCGTATTCGAAGTTGCCATCCGGCGAGACGAGGACGCTCGTCATCATGGGAAGGCTCCCGGAGGCGGCGGCAATGAGGTCGCTCATCACGTCTCCGTCGTAATTTTTGCACGCCCAGATCATGCCGCCCTCGGAGCGGATGACCTTCGCAGCCACGTCGTCGATGAGTGCGTAGCGATAGTGAAGGCCGGCGGCTTCAAATTGGTCTTTGAACTCCTCGTCAAAGACCTTCTGGAACAGGAGCTTGAAGGTCTGATCATAGTCCTTGGAGATCGTGTCCTTGCTTGAGAACCAGACGTCCTGATGCACCGACAGCGCGTAGGTAAAGCAGCAGCGGGCGAACGATAAAATGGAGTCGTCCCGGTTGTGCATCGCCTGCAACACGCCAGGGCCCTTGAAGTCATAGACGGTCTGCCGGGAGAGCTCCGCGCCGCTTTCATCGGTGAAGACCAGCTCCGCTTTACCCGCGCCGGGGACGCGGTACTCGACCGCCTTGTAGATATCGCCGTAGGCGTGCCGTGCGATGGTGATCGGCTTTTTCCAGCAGGAGACGACGGGCTTGACCTTGGAAATGAGGATCGGGGTGCGGAAGACCGTGCCGTCGAGCGCGGCGCGGATGGTCGCGTTGGGAGACTTCCAGAGCTTTTTGAGGTGATATTCCTCCTGCCGCTGCAAATTGGGTGTGATCGTCGCGCATTTGACGCCGACATGCAGGCGCTTGATTGCTTCCGCAGCCTGCACGGTCACGGTGTCTTCCGTTTTATCGCGGTTCTGGATGGAGAGGTCGTAGTATTCGGTATTGAGGTCGACAAAGGGGAGAATCAGCTCGTCCTTGATCATGCCCCACAGAACGCGGGTCATTTCATCGCCGTCGAGTTCCGCGATGGCGTTTTGCATCTTGATTTTTTCCATGACTTACTCCTTTTTCTGTGCGGCGTAGTGGTTCATGAGGCAGCCGCGCAGCAGCAGCTCGCGCTCCTCTGCGGATGTGTTCTTGAGCCAGAGCGTCAGAGCTTCCACGCTGCCGTTCGCGCGGAGAACGGTTGCCGGGAAGCATTCGTCTCCGGCTTCCACCTTGCATTTCACATCGGGAACGAAGATAAAGTCGCCGGGTTCTGCGGTAAAGTCGGTACCGGGCTCCAGCGTAAACGGGAGCATGCCCCAGTTGACGCAGTTCGAGCGGTAGCGTTTTGTGGCGAATTCATAGCAGATATTCGCGCAGCCGCCGAGCACTCTCTGGCAGGACGCGGCCTGTTCGCGCGCAGAGCCGTCGCCGGGCTTGTTGGCAAAGATCACAGAGCCGAGCTGCATGGTTTTTGCAGTGTCCTTCGGAAGACCAAGCTTTGCGAGAACGGCTTCCAGTTCCGGCGGGACAAGGCCGTCTGCACGGGCCAGCTCCAGGCTATGCGTCGCATTTGCGCGGGCGACATACTCGGGGTCCCGGCGGGAGAGGGCAAAGGTCGCAAGCTTCAGGGGGTTCGAACGGTACGACGATGTTTCGCCCGAGGGAATCAGCTCGTCTGTCGTGGTCACGGGGTCGCGCAGGACGGAGGCCACCTGCATGAGAAGGTTTTCCGAGAGCGCCGGGATCTTCGGCCATTCGGTAATATTGGGCCCGAATTTCAGCGCATGCTCCGGCTGGGGATTGCCCGCGCCAAAGTAGACGCGTTTTTTGTAAACATCCGCGTCAAATGTGCGCGCGACAGGCTTCGGCGCGTCATAGGAAACGTCCGCGGCAGAGGTGAGCACGCCGTGGTTCCGTGCGGTCGCTGCAATCGAGCGCGCGTCCATCAGGATAACGCCGGCTAGCTGACCGTTTCCGGGCTTCGAGCCCTCGCGGTTCGGGAAGTTTCGCGTCGTGTGGCGGATGGAAAGGGCATTGTTGGCCGGAACGTCGCCCGCGCCGAAGCAGGGGCCGCAGAAGCAGGGCTTAAACAGCGCGCCTGCCTCCAGAAGCTGCTGCTGCACGCCGTTTCGGATGAGCTCAAGGTTCACGGGGATGGACGGGGGATAGACCGAAAGCGAGAAGTCACCGCAGCCCACGTCGTAGCCGTTCAGAATGGAGGCGGCCTCCGCGATATTGTCGTACATGCCGCCTGAGCAGCCTGCGATCACGCCCTGATCGACCATCAGCTTGCCGTTCACGATTTTGTCTGTCAGATGGAGCTCTGCTTTGCCGCCGAACTGCTCATGCGCCCGCTGTTCCACCTTGCGCAGATAGTCGCCGGGGGCGGCAATCAGCTCTCGCAGCGTGACGGCCTCGGACGGATGGAACGGGAGCGCCGCCATGGGCTCGAGTTTCGAGAGGTCGATTTCGATGCAGCTGTCATAGTACGCGCCTTCTTCCACGCGCAGCGGGCGGTAAGCGTCCGGCCGGCCGTGGATGGCGAGGTATTCTTCGACCTTCTCGTCCGTCTCCCAGATGGAGCTCAAGCAGGCCGTCTCGGTCGTCATCACGTCAATGCCGATGCGGAAATCCATCGGAAGATGTTTGACGCCGGGGCCCGCGAACTCAAGCACCTTATTTTTGACAAAGCCGTTTTTATACGTTGCACCGCAAAGCGCGATGGCCACATCGTGCGGCCCCACGCCATGGGGCACTTCGCCCGTCAGCCAGACGAGCACGACCTGCGGCTTTGCAACATCATATGTGTTTTGCAGCAGCTGCTTGACAAGCTCGGGGCCGCCCTCGCCAATGCCCATGGTGCCGATCGCGCCGTAGCGGGTGTGGCTGTCGGAGCCCAGGATCATTTTGCCGCAGCCGGTCATCATCTCGCGCGCGTACTGATGGATAACGGCCTGATTGGCGGGCACGTAATCGCCGCCATATTTGATGGCCGCGGAGAGACCGAAGACGTGGTCGTCCTCGTTGATCGTTCCGCCGACGGCGCAAAGGCTGTTGTGGCAGTTGGTCAGAACGTAGGGGACAGGGAAGCGCGTCAGGCCGCTGGCTCTTGCTGTCTGGATGATGCCGACGTAGGTGATATCGTGGGAGATCAGGCTGTCGAAGGTGATGTGGAGCTGGCCGTCTGCCGCGCTTTTATTGTGGCTGGCCAAAATCTTCGCGGCAATGGTTTTTTCCTTCGCGCCGCTGTCATATGCGCCGGCGATTACGGGCTTGCCGCCATGAATCGTTACGCCGCTGTCAATCAATCGGATCATGTGCATCCGTCCTTTCCGCTGTGCTGCGTCCGGGAAATACCCGGCAGTTTTCATGCCAACAGTATAGCAAGGCTCACCGAAAAATGCAAGAAGAAAATGAATGAAATTTCTTAATACTTGCAAAAATCTTGCATTTTATAGGGGAATGCAACGGAAAATTCAATTATGCAAAGAAATTATAAAGAAATTTGAATTTTTAAAAATTAGTTCTTGCATTTTTGAAAAAGTGTCGTTATAATGAGCCCAACATGAAAACAGCTCTTGCTTAAAGGAGAAGAACACCATGGAACGTGAAATGGATTTGCGCGGCAAAGAAGCGGCTTCCCTCAGCAGTCTTGTAAAACAGGAATATCAGATCCCGGACAGCTATTACTTTGGTGAGGTCAAGCGCGGCCTTCGCAACAGCGACGGCACGGGCGTACTCATCGGCGTGACGAAGGTCGGCAGCGTGCAGGGCTATCTGATTGAAGATGGACGCCGCATTCCGGTCCCCGGCAAGCTCTACTATCGCGGCATTGACCTCAACGAGATCGTCGAAGCGCACCGCAAAAGCGGCACATTTGGCTACGAGGAGGTCGCGTATCTGCTGCTCATGGGGCATCTGCCGACAAAATCCGAGCTTTCCTATTTTAACGATATCATGTGCAGGGCCAGAAAGCTGCCCGAGGGCTTCACGGAGGGGATGATCATGCGCCATCCGAGCCGGGACATTATGAATGACCTTGCCCGAAGCGTGCTGCTGCTCTACTCCTACGACGAAAATCCCGACGATATTTCGGCGGAGAACCTGCTCACACAGTCCATCAAGCTCATTGGCTCGTTCCCGGCGATCGTTGCAAACGCCTACGCAGTGAACCGCCACTATTTTGACGGCGAGTCTCTTCACATCCACTACCCGAGCGCAGAGCTCTCGGCGGCGGAAAACTTTTTGCGGATGATCCGCCCGGACGCAAGCTACACGGAGGAAGAGGCACATCTTCTGGATATGATGATGATGATCCACGCCGAGCACGGCGGCGGCAACAACTCAACGTTCGTCTGCCGCGCCCTGTCTTCGAGCGGCACGGACACCTACAGCGCGATCGCGGGCGCGGTTGGCTCTCTGAAGGGCCCGCTGCATGGCGGCGCGAACGCCAAGGTCATGCAGATGTTCCGCGATGTGAAGGAGCATGTGGACGCAAAAGACGACGGCTCAATTCGCGACTATCTCGTAAAATTACTTGCACGTGAGGTGGGCGACCGGTCCGGTAAGATTTATGGTCTTGGCCACGCGGTCTATACGCTCTCCGACCCGCGCGCGGTGCTGATCAAGGCGTATGCGGGACATCTGGCCCAGGTCAAGGGCTTTGCCGACGATTTTGCGCTGCTGGAGAAGGTCGAGACGATCGGCGCGCAGCTTTTGCAGGAAAAGCGCAGAAGCGACGACCCCATCTGCGCGAACGTCGATATGTACTCCGGCCTTGTGTACCATATGCTTGGCATCCCGCAGGAGGTCTTCACGCCGCTGTTCGCCACGGCCCGCATCGCCGGCTGGTGCGCCAACCGGATAGAGGAGGTCCTGACCGGCAACCGCATCATGCGCCCGGCCTACCGCGCCGTCACCATCCACAACCACTACGTTCCGATGCAAGAGCGCGAGGCGCACATGGAGCTGCCGCAATAAGAAACGCCACTTCGTAGGAGTTGACGCCCACATCAACCCAAATGAGGGCCTTTATGCAAAAAAAGCGCATCCGTAGAACCTACGGATGCGCTTCGTTTGCCTGTATGGCATACTGACTGAGGCAAAAATCGCCCGGCGAAAGCCGGGCGATTTCCTGTGTGAATGCGATTGCTTTTATGGAACGATCAGGCCGCCATGTTCATGAAGACCTGCGCGACCATGGCGCGGGTGGCGGTGCCGTTGGGGTTGAACGCGTTGTTCGAGCCCGAAAGGTACTTGGCCGCCGTGCAGTAGTGAACGCCCTCGAGCGCCCAGTCCGCGATGGAGGTAAGGTCGGTGTAGGTCAGCTCGGTTGCCGCCTCGTTCTTGGCCTTGCCGATGGTCTTGTCGTAGCCATAGAGCACCTTCGCCATTTCCTGACGGGTGATGGCCTTGTTGGGTGCGAACGTGCCGTCCGCATAGCCGCCGACGATGCCGTTTTCAGCCGCCCAGACGACAGCGGGCGCGTACCAGCTGTCTTCCTTGCAGTCGGAGAACTTGGCGGAGACCTTCGTCTCGACAGCGGGGGAACCGGCCTGACGGTAGAGGATCGTGACGAGCATGCCGCGCGTCAGAGCGCCGTCGGGATTGAAGCCTGTGCCGACGCCGTTCATGAGGCCGTTGTCGCTGACGTAGTTGACAGCCTTCTCATACCACTTGCCGGGGACAACGTCGGTGTACTTCACGATGGAAATACGGCCAGCGGGCTTGGAATACTGCTCGCCGATGGTGCCGCCGAGCTTGGTCTCGATGTAGGAAAGAACCGTCTGCGCGTCGGTCATGGTCGCATCGCCGGCCTTGAGGACCTTGGAGTTCTTGAACATCGTGAAGCCGTCGCCGCAGTAGGTGATGGTGTAGTCGATGCCGCCGAGGGTGTAGGTCTTGTTGGGGTTGATCGGCTCATAGACGCCGGTCTTCTTGTTGAGGACCTGGACGTTCTGCACGCGGCGCGCGCCTGCGACCTTGACGAACTCGCCCTTGTCGCTCAGCTCAATGGAAGAAGGGATGCTCGAGACGATGGTGTACTTGAGGCCGGAAACACTCAGGAAGCCGCCGGACTCGGACGGGTACTTGATTGCGCCCATTTCCAGCATATCCAGAACGGTCTGGCCGGTCACTTCCATCTTGCAGGGGAGGTTGCCCCACGGGAAGACGGTGAGGATGTCGTTAAGTGTGATGTCGCCTTCTTTAATGGGAGCGCGCAGGCCGCCGCCGTTCATGATGCCGATGTCGGCGTCCATCATGACGCGGTACGCGTCCGCTGCGAGATCGCCCAGCGCGGTCTCGGAATTACGGACAAGGCGGTTGCCGTTTTCGTCGTAGTCATTGAGCGTAACGGAGCTCTTGGCGACGACCTTGGAAACGGTGTCGGAGAAGGAGTTCTGGATGTTTTCGACATATGCCGCAACGGTTTCATCCTTTTTGGTGAAATCCTTGGCGGAGATGAGCTCCGAGGTGATCGTGCCGTCAGCAGCGATGGTGAGCTTACCGAGGGTGGCAAGCTTGCCCTCTTCCTGACCGGCCTCGGCGAGGATGACGTCCTTGCCGTCCTTGTTAGAGACCTTTGTCGTCAGCGTCAGGTGGTCATGACCGTCGAGCATCGCGTCGATGCCGGTGGTGTTGGCGATGACAGCCTTGGAGCTCCAACGGTCGGTCGTGCCTTCGTTGCCGAGGTGAGCAAGAGCGATGACGTAGTTGGCGCCGGCCTTCTTGACCTCGTCAACAGTGTTCTGCACAGCCTTATACAGCGCCGAGCCGTCGTCGTCTTCGCAGAACGAATAGATGTAGTTGCCGTTCGCGTCCTGGAAGTAGGCGGGGGTGGACTTCACGAAGGACTCCGGCGTGGCGATGCCGATGTAAGCAACCTTGGTTCCGCCGTAATCGACGATCTCATACGGCTTGTAGGCGATGTCGGACGTACCCTTGCCGAGGTATTTGAAGTTGCAGGCGAGGTATTTGAACTTGGCCTGCTTGGTCAGCTTGGTCAACTGTGGGATCTTGTAGTCGAACTCGTGATTGCCGAAGGTGGCAAAGTCGTAGCCGGTCTCGTTCATGATATCGACCAGATACGCCCCGCCCGAAAGCGTGCCGATCGCGCCGCCCTGTACCGCGTCGCCGCAGTCGACCAGCGCAACATAATTGTGCGTCTGCGCCATCTCGGCCTTGTACGCCGCAACGCCGGCATAGCCCATGCCGTCGGATACGCCGCAGTGCACGTCGTCGGTGTGCAGGATGACAATGTCGTTGGATTTTCCGTCTGCCGCGAGAGCCGTGGTCCCGAGGCTCAGAACCATGATGAGGCAAAGCAGAAGTGCAACAAGTTTCTTCATAGTATCCTCCTTTTTTCTCGCTTTCGCAGAGCGTCATGTGACGCGGTGCAAAAGGGTATACCAGAATCATACAACAAAACCTGAAAAACAGCAATAGGCAGAAACGTAAAAAATACGAAAAATTTTCATCAACTCGCACAAAAAATGGATGGGATTCAAAAAAGCGGATAGCAAATTCGACAAAAATTGACGGTTTTTCACAGCGCATACAAAAAATGTATCCCCGGAAAGCTGAAAAGGACGCGGGAGTCACCCACGTCCTTGCAATCAGATTCCTACGATTGTGCCGCTTTGTGTCTCCTGTCCGCAAAACGGGACATTTTTTCGAAGGCAGGTCTTGATATAGCAAAATGCCGCGCGTTCCCCCTCATCGCGCAGCTTGGTCAGAAGGAACCGGAGCGCACGAACGGTGTCGGGGTGCATGAGCCGCGCTTCGTTGGAACGCTCCAGATAGCCGAGCGCCGACGCGTCTGTATACGCAGAACCCTGATACGTTTTGCAGGCGGCGATCCGGTCAGCCACCATCTCGGCAAGGTATTTTGGCGGCATAGGAACGGCGGCGTAGGCCTTCGTCTGCATGTCAAGGTCCGTCCAGTATTCCCAGTGGTGCCGGTTCCTTCCCTTGTGGTGCATCCACGCTTCGCTCCAGCCCTTTTCCTCGCGTTCGGCGGTGTTCGGGCTGCGCGTGCCCTGATAGTATCTGACACCGGTCAGAAATTCAACTGGGGCATATTTGGAAAGATCGTGTGTGAGGCCCTGCCAGTAGAGCCCCATGCGGAAGCACCCCTGCCGGACGAGGCGTCGGTGGTGATTGATCGTATGCAGATGTCCCCAAAAGCTTCCCATAACGCGCCTCGATTCCTCAAATTATGCGAAAATGCTTCGATGCGATATCAAATCCAGTATACCGCAGCGCGCGGAAAATTGCAAGCGATCAGCCGCGCAGCGCGCTTCCCTGCATCACGCCGTCCTGCTCGAAGCGCTTCTGGATGGCGCTTAGCACACGCTTTTTGTCTGCGCTCCACAAGGGAGCAATCAGGTCGCGCTTGGCCCCGTCTCCTGTCAGGCGGTGAATGACGACCTTGGGCGGCAGAACAGCAAGGCATTGCTCCAGAATGTCAATATACGTGTCAAGCTCCAGCGTTTGTATGCGTCCGTCCGCATATTCCCGCGCCAGATCGGTTCCGCGCAGAACGTGCAGCAGATGCAGCTTCACGCCGTCGACGTGTACGCTCCCCAGATGGCGCGTAGTCTCTGCCATCATCTCTGCCGTCTCGCCGGGGAGCCCTAGAATCTGGTGCGCGATCACCTCAATTTCCAACGCGTGAAGCTTTTGCACTGCGTCGTCAAAGACCGATAGGGGATAGCCGCGGCGGATATAGTGCGCGGTCGCTTCATGAATGGTCTGAAGCCCTAGCTCCACGAAGACCGGCTTTCTTGCGCGAAGCCGGGACAGCATCCGCAGAATATCCTCCGGCAGGCAGTCCGGCCTGGTGGCAATCGAGAGCGCGACCACATCGTCCGGCTCCATCGCGGCAAGAAAAAGCGGCTCGAGCCGGGAAACTGCGCCGTAGGTGTTTGTAAAGTCCTGAAAATAGGCGATGAATTTCGCACCCTGCGCCTTTTTGCCGAGGATATACTTTGCCTGCTCGAGCTGTTCGGGGATGGATGCGCTGCCGGAGGCGGCAAATTCTCCGCTTCCAGAACAAAAGATGCAGCCATGCGCGCCAAGCGTGCCGTCCCGGTTGGGGCAGGTACAGCCGGCGGAGAGCGAGAGCTTATAGACCTTGCAGCCGAAACGGCGCTTGAGATAGGGACCGAGGGCAGTATAATGTTCCATGCGGACTCCTTAGAAAAAGTCCGCCGCAAAATGCGACGGACCTTTGAGTGTTATGCGTTTTCTACTGGCTGTGTGTCCGGCTCGTCGACCGGCTCAATCGATTCAATGGGCAGAACGTCCGCGTCGGGGATGGGCTTTCCCTCCATGACGGCCTCGAACTGAGGCCTTCCCATGTTGTTGTGCGCCATGAGATAGGAGGCAACAGCCTCGAGCTTGTCGTCATGCGATTTGAGAATGTCCGTGCACTTCTGATAGGCGGCAGTCAGAATCGACTGTACCTCGTCGTCAATGCGCCCGGCGACGGCCTCAGAGTAGGACTTTGTCTTTTCGTAGTCCCTGCCGATGAAGACCTCGTTTCCGGACGAGTAGCACACGGGGCCAAGGGTGTCGCTCATGGCGTACTTTGAGACCATATCGCGCGCAATGGCCGTGGCTCTCTGAATGTCGTTGGACGCGCCGGTTGAGATATCATCAAGCTTGAGCTGCTCGGCCACACGTCCGCCGAGGAAGCCCACGATGGTTTCAAACATCTCGCTCTTGGAGACGAACGTCTGGTCGTCCTGCGGAAGGCTGATGGTCATGCCGCCCGCCATACCGCGGGGGACGATGGTGATCATATGCACGGGGTCCTGCGTCGGCAGGCAGTACATTGCGATGGCGTGCCCCGCCTCGTGGAACGCGGTGAGCTTGCGCTCATACGTAGATACGACGCGGCTGCGCTTTTCCGGGCCTGCGATGACCTTGATCATCGCCTCTTCCATGTCCTTCATGGTGATGACCGCGCGGTTCTTCCCGGCGGCAAGAAGCGCCGCTTCATTGAGAAGATTCGCTAAATCTGCGCCCGTGAAGCCTGCCGTTGCCTTGGCAAGCGATTCGAGGTTCACGTTGTCGGCAAGAGGCTTATCCTTCGCATGGACCTTCAAGATAGCCTCGCGCCCGCGCCAGTCGGGGGTTCCGACGTAGATCTGCCGGTCAAAGCGGCCGGGACGCAGGAGCGCCGGGTCGAGGATGTCCTTGCGGTTCGTCGCTGCGATGACGATCACGCCCGTGTTGCTGCTGAAGCCGTCCATTTCGACCAGCAGCTGGTTGAGCGTCTGCTCGCGTTCGTCGTGTCCGCCGCCCAAACCTGCGCCGCGGCGACGACCGACGGCGTCAATTTCGTCAATGAAGATGATCGCGGGAGCGACCTTCTTTGCCTGCTCAAACAGATCTCTGACGCGGCTTGCGCCGACGCCGACATACAGCTCGACAAAGTCGGAGCCGGAGATGGACAGGAACGATACGCCGGCTTCTCCTGCAACAGCGCGCGCCAGAAGCGTTTTGCCGGTACCCGGAGGACCGACGAGCAGCACGCCCTTCGGAATTTTCGCGCCCAGGCGGCTGTAGCGTTTGGGATCGCGCAGAAAATCGACAATCTGCGCCAGTTCCTCTTTTTCCTCGTCCGCGCCGGCAACGTCCTGGAACGTGACGGTCTGGGAGGTCGGAATGCCGAAGCGGGCGTTTGCCTTTGTGAAGTTTGCCATACCGTTCGGTCCGCCGTTGGCGCGGCTCGACAGGAAAAAGAACAGGGCAATCAGCACAACGCCGCCGATGATATACGGCGCCGCCGCGCGGTACCACGGCTCGGAAACAGGCAGATAGTTGTAGCTTTCGAGCGTGCCGTCGGCATACTGATCGGCAATCAGCGCGTCCAGATCCTCGCGGAACTGCTCGGTATTGCCGATTTTTGCGGTGACGGTAGAGGCAGTATCCCCATCATCGCCGCGGACCTGCATGGTAAGATTGCTGCCTTCCAATGTGAACGAAGCGACCTTTTCATTGCGGAACAGGTCGAGGACATGTGAGTATGGAAGGATTTGTGCGGTGTTTGGTGTGAGCAGGCTGCTTACCAGCAGCAGCGTTACTGCCAGCACCACAAGCAAGACGAGAAAACTCGTCGGTTTTGACTGCTGAGACAAGGAAAGTCTCCTTCCGGTTTATTTTTCGAGATAGACCGCCGGCTTCAGAACGCCGACGTAGGGCAGATTGCGGTAGTAGTCCTCATAATCCAGACCGAAGCCGACGACGAACGCTGCCGGAATCGTGAAGCAGGTGTAGTCCGGCTCCAGATCGACCTTACGACCCGAGGGCTTATCCAGAAGCGTGCAGATCTTGATGGAAGCGGGCTTTCTTGCCTGGAACAGCTCAACAATCAGCTTGAGCGTGCTGCCGGAGTCGATGATGTCCTCCAGAATCAGAACGTCGCGTCCTTCGATGTCGTGGTCGATATCCTTGCGGAAGGTCAGCTTGCCGGTCGATGCGGTGCCGCCTTCAAAGGATGTGACAACTTGAAAATCTGTCAGATACGCAAGAAGACAGCTCCTAACCTGCTGCCGGAAGCGCTGGCGGACAGTGTGACCGCCATCTTCATCCCGCTGGGCAGCAGTGATGCCTATCGTTTTAAGAACAGATGGGAGCACTTTGCATTTATAGAAGGTGAACCGCTGGAAACAACCATACAGGTAGGCGCAATGGGCAAACTGGAAGACGAGA
>ENA-OUQH01002325-OUQH01002325.1-human-gut-metagenome-genome-assembly--contig:-NODE-2325-length-11902-cov-4.991559_pt1 | contig 11902 bp, 10 predicted proteins | sample MGYA00237948_ERZ548828 | MGnify/ENA primary metagenome ERZ548828 (study PRJEB26490, sample SAMN05194711) | human gut metagenome | biome: terrestrial biome; feature: human-associated habitat; material...
ACCTCGATCTCAACAGGAAGTCCGTGTGTATCCCAGCCTGCTTTCCGTGGGACGTACTTTCCTTTCATGGTCTGGAATCTTGGAATCATATCCTTGATGGTACGTGTCTCTACATGTCCGATATGTGGTTTTCCGTTTGCCGTAGGCGGTCCGTCATAAAATGTGTAAGTCTCGCCTTCCTTACGGTTCTCCATGGATTTTTTGAAGATATCATTTTCGCGCCAGAATTTTTCTGTTTCTTTTTCGCGATCGACAAAGTTCATATTGGTATCTACTTTGTTGTACATATTTTCCTCCTGCATTTATGATTCTGAAATAAAAAATCCCCACGTCCAGTAATTAGGACGCGGGGTCACGTTATACCACCTGATTACCATGTACTTAAATCCCTTATTCAAAAAGGATTTGCATACTTCGTTCCCATAACGCTGGAAATACGTCGAACTCTACTCTCCTGGGATTTCGATCCGCAACTCGGAAGTGATTTTCACTGTCATATTACTCGTATTGGCTCTCACCTGTTCCAACTCTCTTTGACTTTCCTATCGCAGTTACTGTCTTCGTCTTCGTTTTTCACCTTTGGTTTTAAGTATAGTAATGATTCTTTCAGATGTCAAGTAAAATCCTTGTTCAGCCAGGCTTTCCATGCACAGTAATTTTCCAGTTCCCCGGATACCTGTTTCCGGTAAGCAAATCTCAGCATCTCATAATAACAGTCATTCTCATAAATTGGATACTTCAGTTCCCAGTCATTGTCCGGATTTGTTCCATCCATATACACAAGTCCCTCTTCCGTAAACAACACGATCCCATGCCTGCTTCGGATGCACTGCCCTGCGGCTTCCTCCTTTGCCAGTCTGCGTGCCAGTTCATCCGAATCTACCAGATCCGGGTAATCCATACTGTAAATTGTTGCAAGCATCCGCAGTTTCTTCACCTGGCTTTCACTCTGCAGAAGCAGCCAGGTACCGGCATATCCATTACTGCGCATCTTCAATCCGTCAATCCCTGTCACCGTTCCTGTCCATATATAGTAGTCCGGGTTGACCGGAAGAAAGCAAAGTTCTTCTATCCCTGTAAATGCACGCAGACACTCAAGCAGCAGAGCTCCCGCTTCAATAACATCAATCAGCCCGTGTTCCTTGTCTTCACAGACTACCAGCACACGGTTTCGCTTCTCATCTTTTTGCAATGTCGTAATTGCCGGGTCAAACGCAAAAAATGTGTTCAGTTTTTTATCATAAACGACCCATGCATTATTTAATTCTTCGATCTCTTCCAACCGGTAATTATCATTTTCCACGGGGGACAGCATCCCCTGCGCCATCTTAAACAAACTATGCTCTGTGACATCCGAAACTGTGTGTTTGTCCTTCCAGTAATACCATTCAACCAGTGGGTTTTTTGGCTTTATCTCCCTAAGGATTCCCTGATTGATCCTTGACATAAGCTGCTGTCCCCTATCCATATCCTGATGAATCGTTTCCTGATTTACCAATGGTGCCAGATGAATGGTTGTATGACACCGAAATGAAATAATCGACATGTGAATACTCCTTTAATCTTTGTGTTTCCAGTTATACAGAAAATTTCCCAGTGAAGCCAGAATGATCAATCCATATCCTATCAGACTGTATCGATCCGGAATCTCCGCGAATAAAAGAAATCCAAGTAATGTTGCAAAAATAATCTGTGAATAATCAAAAATAGAAATTTTTCCGGCAGGTGCATAGGTATATGCTGCGGTGATCGTAAACTGTCCTCCCGCTGCAAAAAGTCCCGCAAGAAGCAGCGTAAACAACTGCCGCAGTGACATCGGCTGATAATGAAATACGATCCACGGTATCACAATAATACAGGAAAAGCAGGAAAAATAAAACACAATGACCGGTCCCTTTACTCCGTGTGTACCCATCTTCCGCACCATTGTATATGCGATTCCTGCACCCAGTCCTCCGCATACGCCAATAAGCGCAGGGATCAGATGTGCATTTTCAAACCCCGGTTTTACCACAAACAAACAGCCGACAAATGCCAGTATAACGCACATTGCCTGAGCTGGTTTTATCTTTTCTTTTAATAACAGGAAGGAAAAAATAATTGCAAAAAAGGGAGATAATTTATTTAAAATAGAAGCATCTGCCACCAGCAGGTGATCAATCGCGTAGAAATTACAAAGAATTCCAAGTGTCCCAAATGCACAGCGTAAAAACAGTGAACCCCACTGTGTTTTTTCCACCTTAGGTGCTGTATGATTTTTGATAAGAATAATTGCCGCAAAAAATGCAGCTACCAGATTCCGAAAAAAACTTTTCTGTACGGACGGCAGATCTCCCGCCAGCCGCACACTCACATTCATACACGCAAAAAAGAATGCCGACAAAATGATCATTATCATGCCACGTATATAATTTTCCTGTTTCATTGTACAATCACCTCAGATTTTTATTATAGAACCGGCATCCGTGATGCCAGTTTTATAATACCATACTTTTTCTTTTTTTGAAAATCTGAAATTTTACTTTGTACCGTTTACCGTCTCCTTCTGTTTCTTAAAATTATTTTTGCCGTTGCATACGAATGTGTAAACACTGTATCCGTCCGCCCCATTCACCGGAGCCGGTGTCACAGTTGAACTGTTGTCATTTTCTGTATTGCTGCCGGATGAATTACCTGCCAAATGATTTTAGTTTTCCTGTTTCACTGGGTATCTTTGGGATGAAACTCCCATTTAAAAAGCACCAGCTTAACCTGCAGACATCTACAGGCCCAAGCTGGTGCTTATTCCCATATTATTTTTCTTTATGCGAACGGATTCTCCGTCGGATAAGGCAGAGATGCCGGCTGGTTGTAATTGATGTCCTCCATCGGAACCCCAATATACTTAAATACCTCAAACAGAGCCTTTCCGTAATGTCCGAATGCAACCGCTCCGTGATGCGGATAATTCTTCTCGATCAGAACGTGACGGTAGAAACGTCCCATCTCATGAATGGCAAATACGCCAATGCTTCCGAACGAACGGGTTGCAACCGGAAGGACTTCTCCCTGTGCCACATACGCGCGCAGCTTATTGTCGGAAGTGGACTGCAGGCGGTAGAATGTGATATCGCCCGGTGCAATATCTCCCTCAAGTGTACCGTTTGTTACTTCGACAGGAAGGCTTCTTGCCATGATCATCTGGTTTTTCATCTCACAGGATGCCAGCTTCTTTGAGCAGGTATTGCCACAATGGAATCCCATAAATGTATCTTTATGTGTATAGTCAAACTTGCCCTCGATCGACTCTTTGTACATATCCTTCGGAACGGAGTTATTGATGTCGAGCAGTGTGACAGCATCCTCGCTCACGCAGGTACCGATAAACTCACTCAGTGCGCCGTAAATATCTACCTCGCAGGATACCGGAATGCCTCTTCCGGTCAGACGGCTGTTGACATAACACGGAACAAATCCAAACTGTGTCTGGAATGCCGGCCAGCATTTTCCTGCAATTGCAACATATTTGCGGGAACCTTTGTGCGCCTCAATCCAGTCAAGCAGTGTCAGTTCATACTGTGCAAGTTTCTCTAAAATCTCCGGCTTTTTGTTTCCCTCACCGAGTTCTGCTTTCATATCTGCAACAACCTCCGGAATACGCTGGTCTCCTGCGTGGTTGTTGAATGCCTCAAACAGATCCAGCTCTGAATTTTCCTCAATTTCCACGCCCAGATTATAAAGTTGCTGGATTGGAGCATTGCATGCAAGGAAATTCGTTGGTCTTGGTCCAAAGGAAATGATTTTTAAGTTTGCAAGTCCTTCTACTGCTCTTGCAATCGGTAAAAAGTCGTGAATCATATCTGCGCAATCCTCTGCATCTCCAACCGGATATTCCGGAATGTAAGCACCGACATTGCGAAGTTTTAAGTTGTAACTTGCATTTAACATACCGCAGTATGCATCTCCACGTCCCTGAACCAGATTGTTCTGGGACTCCTCTGCTGCTGCAACAAACATCTTTGGTCCATCAAAATATTTTGCAAGCATGGTCTCGGAAATTTCCGGTCCGAAGTTTCCAAGGTATACACACAGCGCATTGCATCCTGCTGCTTTAATATCTGCCAGCGCCTGCTCCATATGAATTTCACTCTCTACGATGCAGATCGGACACTCATAAATATCCTTTGCATCATACTTGTCTGTATATGCTTTGATCAGCGCCTTTCTGCGGTTTACGGAAAGAGACTCCGGGAAACAGTCACGGCTGACTGCAACGATACCTACTTTTACTTCTGGAATATTAATCATGATTTTGCCTCCTTGTTGTATGTAATCATTTTAATTTTTTGTTAGATACGATGATATGATTTTATTTTGCAAGTTCCAAAAACAGATCCCTGCATGCCGGATAAATCTTACGGAACTTCTGATAACGCTCTTCATATTTTGCTGCAAGCTCCGGTTCCGGTTCTACCGTATCGGTCAGTTTTACAATTGCCTCTGCTGCATCGCGGACGGTCGGGTATTCTCCACAAGCTACTGCTGCAAGCATTGCGCCACCCATTGACGGTCCCTGTTCATTTTCCGGAATATCTACCGGAATATTGAGCACATTTGCCACAATCTTTTTCCACAGCGGACTCTTTGCTCCTCCACCGCAAATACGGGTACGGGCAATATGAATGCCGAGTGAACGTGCCACCTCAAAAGAATCTCTTAAGGCAAATGCCACACCTTCGAGTACCGCCTGTGTCATATCTGCTCTGGTAGTATCCATGGTCAGACCGATAAAAGTACCTCTTGCATTCGGATCATTGTGCGGAGACCGCTCCCCCATCAGATATGGAAGGAAAAATACATGGTTTTCTCCAAGCTTCGTAATATTTTCCTGTTCTGCGCCATAATCCTTTGTGCCGATAATATCATCCATCCACCATTTATTACAGGATGCTGCGGAAAGCATGCAGCCCATCAGATGATAACTTCCATCCGCATGGTCGAACGAATGCAGTGCATTATTTTCGTCCACTCCGAATTTATCGGAAGAAATAAATACGGTTCCGCTCGTTCCCAAAGAAATGTTACATGCACCATCTCCAACGGTTCCGGTTCCCACAGCTGCTGCCGCATTGTCTCCGGCTCCGGCTACAATTTTTACCTGATCCGATACGCCGAGTTCCTTCGCCAGTTCCGGAAGCAGCGTTCCAACTTCCTCATAACTTTCGTATACTTTTGGAAGCCAGCTTGTTTTAATACTGCAGATCTCACACATTTCTTCTGACCAGCAGCGATTCTTTACATCAAAGAACAGTGTTCCGGACGCATCCGATACATCCGTACTGTAATTGCCGCTCAGGCGAAATGCCAAATAATCCTTTGGCAGCATAATTTTATGAATCTTTGCAAAATTCTCCGGTTCATTGTTTTTCATCCAGAGTACTTTCGGCGCAGTAAATCCGGTAAATGAAATATTGGCTGTGTATGCAGAAAGACGTTCCTTCCCAATTACCTGATTTAAATAATCGCACTCTTTTGTCGTCCTTCCGTCGTTCCAGAGAATTGCCGGACGAATCACTTCATCCTTATCGTCCAGTGCTACAAGTCCATGCATCTGTCCGCCAAAGCTGATGCCGGCTACCAGACTCCTGTCTGTACCATCCAGCAATTCCTTCAGTCCATCCATTGACTGTGTAAACCAGTCATACGGATTCTGCTCCGACCATCCCGGTTTTGGGAAACAGATTGGATATTCACGACTGACGATCTTTAAAATTTTTCCACTGCCCTCCATCAAAAGAAGTTTAACAGCAGAAGTTCCCAGATCAATTCCTATGTAATTCATGATAACCCTCAATTCTGAAATGTTAATTTTGTGCTCGTGCACGTTTCTACTCATATCCTACAACGATGCGCTGATATTTTCAACTGTTTTCCGAAATTTTTTTTCTTTTTCGTGATTTCTTCCAAACCGGTTGCGCTTATTTTGTGGAAAGCGTACAGTAACTTTCCCCGCTCTTGTCGTGCACGCACACATTTTCTGTATTTCAATTGACATTTTACCTTATCAATGCTACCCTTGTTAAGAGTTATTCAGGAAAAATTCAACAAGGGGGAACGACATGGCCACTATAAAACAGATTGCTGAACTGGCAGGTGTTTCACGCGGTACGGTTGACCGTGTACTGAACAACCGCGGTTCCGTCAATGCCAATACTGCAGCCCGTGTACGTGAAATTGCAGAAAAATTAAACTATAAACCCAACAAAGCAGGACTGATGCTTGCTGCACAGAAAAAGAATCTGAAAATCGGTGTTATTTTATTTCCCGATTCCAATCCTTTTTTCAGTGAAGTCCTTGAAGGCGTAAATGCCAAAGCAAAAGAATTATCTGCCTATAATTTCACCGTTCTTATCCGTCAGGTTCCATTTGATGAGACCGAACAATTTAATACCATGGAAGCACTGCTTGCGGAAGGCATCAATGGATTAGTTATCGCACCGTTTAATTCTTTATATATCGCTGCGGAAATCGACCGCCTCACAGAAATGAACATTCCGGTCATTACCGTAAACACCGATATTCTGTCCCGCAGGATCGCATATGTCGGAAGTAATTACCGCCTGTCCGGACAGACTGCTGCCGGACTGGTTTCTCTGATGACATTCGGGGAAATTCATATTGGTATTGTAACCGGTTCGTCACATGTACTCTGTCACTCCGATCGTATCGAGGGTTTCACTTCAACGCTTTCCGAAAAGGGCGAACGTATTCATATCGTGGAAACAATAGAAAATCATGATGATGATAATGAAAGTTATGAAAAAGTCAAAGAAATGCTGGCTTCACACCCCGAAATTAATGTGCTGTATTTTGCAGCCGGCGGTGTAGCAGGCGGATGCCGTGCCGCAGTCGAAAGCGGCCGGATCGATGCCATGCGTATCTTTACTTACGACTGTGTTTCTTCCACAAAAAAACTGCTCGATGATGGCATTATCACTGCTACCATCTGCCAGCAGCCATACAAGCAGGGATACCTTCCGGTAGAATTGCTCTCCCGTTATCTGATCGAGGGCATCTCCTGCGAAGAATTCCACTACACAGACATCGATATACGAATAAAGGAGAACCTGTAAAACAGGTTCTCCTTTTTATAACTCCCGGCTAGAAAGAACTCTTTCCTTCCTCCAGTTTCTGCTCATACTCTTCAAAATACTGATAAAACGGACTGTCCGGATCCTGCATTTTTTCCGCAATATTTACAGCATAAAGCGAAACGGCAATCCCAAGAACAATCGAAATCACTGCTGTAATAATTCCACCGATCGCCAGCCCCTTTTTCTCGTTCTTTACCATCTGCACAATACCGAAAATAATCGCAAGCACTGCCAGAATATAATTGATGCAGCATGCAAATGTAAAAACAGATAAAATTCCAAGAACCAGTGAGGCAATTCCAAATCCGGTTCCTGTTCCCTTTGCCTGTGTCTGTCCGTAATATGCCTGCTGATATGCATTCGGCTGTGACTGTTCACTCTGATATGCCTGCTGGTACGCAGTCTGTCCATACGCATATGCCGTATTGTCCGGCTGCGGATTTTCCTCTGCCGATGATGTTGCTCCATAAGAAGTCTCCGGCTGTTCCTGCGTCATCTGTGATGTTTCATTCTGTACGATCTCATTTTCCGGTGCCGTATAATCCTGAAAGTTTGTTTCCTCCGGTGTTTTTGAACCGTTTTCGTTTGTTGTAAACTCGTCGCTCATTCCATCCTTCTCCTTTTTATTCTTTCCCTGACTTCTTATCAATAATCACAATAGTAGTCATTTACTCATTATAATTATTCTGTCCCCAAAAATCAACAGGTTCATAGTCCTGTAGTTTTGCAAGGAGCCCCTTCTTCTGCAATTCCTCCTGAATCATATCCAGAATTTCCACGCGTTCCGCCCGGACCGTATGATAATGATATCCGGAAGTAACATTTTTCAGCAGACTGGATTTCCCGGAACGGATCTCCTCCATATAATTGCGGATATCCATACGGGATTTGATATTCATCTCTGCCCGAAGCACTCCGTATACCTTATGATATACAAATACATCCTCAACGGTTCCTCCGAGATCCACAATCGTTGTCAGCTCTTTTTCAACCTCATCATCTTCATGCTGTACCTTAAATACACGGGTTGTCTCCTCATCTTCCTGTATCAGATACCCCCGGTTGGTCGAAAATATATTTTTTCCATTTGCCCGAAGAAGTGCAACATCCTGCACAATGACCTGTCTGCTCACGTCAAATTCTTTTGCCAGTGTCGTGGCAGAAACTGCTTTGTCACTGTTTTTTAGTGCCTGTATAATTTTTCCACGCCTTTCTTCCCCGCTCATTTCTGGAATCCCACCTTCTTTAATTTTCTACCGGATGCAGATTTTTCAAAGAAATATCCAGAATCGGAGCCGAATGTGTCAGTGCTCCGCTGGAAACATAATCTACGCCAAGCCCGGTCAGTCTTGCAATATTTTCTTTCGTCACATTTCCGGAAACTTCAATCTCTGCCCGTCCGTCAATATAGGCGATGGCTTCTTTCAGCGCATCGGTGTCCATATTATCCAGCATGATAATATCCGCACCTGCCTCCACAGCTTCCTTTACCATATCCAGACTTTCTACTTCTACCTCAATCTTACGGACAAACGGTGCATACTCCTTTGCAGCAGCAATCGCTTCTTTTACTCCGCCTGCAGCTCCGATATGATTATCTTTCAGCAATACCCCGTCGGAAAGATTATATCTGTGGTTATTTCCACCACCGATTCTTACTGCATATTTTTCAAAAATACGATTGTTTGGTGTTGTCTTTCTGGTATCCAGAAGTTTGATTCCGGTTCCTTTTAATAATTCTGCCACGGAATGTGTGTAGGTTGCAATTCCGCTCATACGCTGCAGATAATTCAGTGCGGTACGCTCTCCGCATAAAAGGGTCCGGATATCGCCATGCACTTTTGCCATAAGCTGTCCCTTATGAACTTCTGCTCCATCCTGCACCAAAAATTCAACGGTTGTCTTTTCATCGAGAAGTGTAAACACTCTCTCGAATACCTGTAGCCCGCATATAATGCCATCTTCTTTGCAGATAAGATCCACTTCTCCTGCCTGTGGATGAGGCATGACACTGTTTGTGGAGACATCCTCACTTGTGATATCTTCTTTTAAAGCACTGAGAATCCATGGATCTACATTTAATTTTAAAGTTACCTGATCGTACATCTCTCTCTCCTGATTTTCTTATTTTATTTTATCCGACCTGTGCACACTGCTTGCGAAATGCAACCGTTGCTTTTGTCCTTGCATCCTGTACCTGCTGCATCTTTGCATCTGCCGCGATAATCGCTTCCCGTACATATTCATGATACTGGCTCGACAGTGCTGCGGCATCCGCATAGATACTCCGGTCAATTGCCGCAAACAGTTCCGGTGCTGTGGAAATCGTTTCCTTCTGCCCACTCATCTGCTTTGCCGCCCGTTTTGCAAATACAAGGCTTTCCAGCAGAGAATTACTTGCCAGACGGTTTTTTCCGTGTACTCCGTTACATGCCGTCTCTCCCACAGCATACAGACGTTCCATGGACGTATGGCTTTCGTGATCTACCCATACCCCACCCATGAAATAATGCTGTGCCGGTACCACAGGAATGCATTCTTTGGTTACATCATACCCCATTTCACGGCAATGTTCCACAATATTCGGGAAATGTTCCATCAATTCTTCTCTTGGAATGGTACGCAGATCTTCCCATACATGATCTGTTCCATCTTTTGCCATCTGCTTATAAATTTCTTCTGCCAGCAGATCACGCGGCAGCAGCTCATTGACAAACCGTTTCATATTCTTGTCATAAAGCTTTGCCCCTTCTCCGCGGACAGATTCCGAAATCAGAAAACTGCGTTCCTCTTCGTCCGGCGAATAGAATGTGGTCGGATGAATCTGTACATAATTCACATCTTTCAAACGGATTCCATGTTTGATGGAAAGTGCAAGGGCATCTCCGGTCAGATGACGGAAATTGGTCGAATGACGATATAATCCTCCGATTCCTCCACATGCCCAGACGGTATGCTCCGCTTCCACCGTTTCAATTGTACCGTCCTCCCTGCGGATTACGGCTCCGTAACAGCAGTTATCCTTCGTCACAATATCTACCATCCTGGTATTTTCCAATATGGTAATATTCGGACACTTGCGGGCAGCAGCAAGCAGCTTGCTTGTAATTTCTTCTCCTGTAATATCCTCATGAAAAAGGATACGCTTGTCCGAATGTGCTCCCTCTCTGGTAAATGCAAGATTGCCATTCTCGTCACGGGCAAAATCCACGCCAAATCCGATCAGGTCATGAATCACATCCTGTGACGAACGGATCATAATCGATACGGATTCCCGGTCATTTTCATAATGTCCCGCTTTCATCGTATCCTCAAAATAACTGTCATAATCACTGTCATCCTTAAGCATACAGATTCCTCCCTGTGCAAGATAAGAATCACTGCTCTTAACATCTGACTTTGTAATAATTGTAATCTGTTTCTCCCGCGGAAGATTTAATGCACAGTATAAACCGGAACATCCGCTTCCCACGATCAGAATATCTGTTTTCATTTTTGCCACCTTCTGTATGAATATTTCAATAGTGTTTGACATGCAGTATAGCACATATCTTTACAGGTGACAAGACAGTGAACCTTTTTAATTAAATCCAACCACTTTTTGCGACAGACGGTATGCCGCAACTGAAATTTTTCTTCCGCTTCTTCCCGGCAGATTCATGGTCTGTCCCATAATGCCGTTGCGCAGGCGGTGAAACAGCCCGATATCCTTGTTTTTGATATACCGCCACAATTCACGCTTTTTCTCAAGGTTTTCTTCTGTGCCGGAACGCAGCAGCATAACCGTCGTGACAACCGTGATAATTTCCAGATAGTTTATCATATAATGCCGGCATTTATAATTGGACACTTTATTCAGATCCACATCGTCAATCATGATCTTATTCACACGGATCTGCTGGTCAATCCGGCTGATCATCACCTTCTCATTGACGGACTGATCCTCTCTTCCGATAAAATAACGGTAAAAATCCACATCCATATAATACATCGTCCGCACATGCGGCAATGGCTTATATACATAAATGTTATCCACATAAAAAGTATGTTTCGGCAGTTCAAGTCCACATTCCCGGAGAAGTTTTGTACGATAGATCACGGAATGCATCAGTATGTAATGTCCTTTATAAAAATGCCGCACATCACTCCAGGTAAAGATCTGATCTTTCGGAAAACCGGTCTGACGCATGACCCGCTTGTGTTTTGCCCCTTCCTTCTCATATACATAATTTGCCAGAAGCATATCAAGTGCCACACTTCCCCCTGCAATCTCCCTAAGCTTTGCAAGAATCGCCTGATAAGCGTTCCAGTCTACCCAGTCATCACTGTCCACTACCTTAAAATATAAACCGGTTGCATTGCGGATTCCCGCATTCACAGCTTCTCCATGTCCCCCGTTCTCCTGATGAATTGCTTTTACAATCGTTGGATATTTTTCGGCATATTCATCTGCAATCGCAGCGGTATCATCCTTTGATCCGTCATCCACAATCAGAATCTCCACATCTTCCCCTCCCGGAAGAATCGATTCAATGCAGTGACGCATATAATCCTGTGAATTGTAACACGGTATTGTAAATGTTAATAATTTCATATGTTTTCCCTTCGTACAAACCTGCTGAAAAAATAATTGATAGACCTATTATAAATGAGAATTTATAAACAGTCGAGAGATATTATCTTAACATTTGCTTAATCTTTTTCCATTGTTATTTTTGTTCATAATTTATTTACAGTACCTTACATTCTTCTTTGATATAATGAATTCT
>ENA-OUQH01002326-OUQH01002326.1-human-gut-metagenome-genome-assembly--contig:-NODE-2326-length-11893-cov-4.726727_pt1 | contig 11893 bp, 9 predicted proteins | sample MGYA00237948_ERZ548828 | MGnify/ENA primary metagenome ERZ548828 (study PRJEB26490, sample SAMN05194711) | human gut metagenome | biome: terrestrial biome; feature: human-associated habitat; material...
TTTGCACCGGCGCCGACGCAGGGCGCCGGTAATAACCGACGCTCTTTTTAGTTTTACAGTATCATCTGCTCCTGCTCGGCAGTGCCGACAGGCTTTTTACTGCCCGCCGCAGGCAGGTTGCGCGTGCGGTAGCGGTGGTCGCCCTCTAAACTGTCCTTTTCGTAAAAGACTACTTCCGAAAGCCTTTGCCCGCGCTTTTGGGTCATAACGGCTATGCCGCCGTTATCCTTTGTAGTCTTTGCGGGAACAGACGCGGTGTTCACTATAAGCATACGCCCGTTTGTGGATTTTAAGAGCAGCTCGGTATCCTCTTTTATAAAGAAAATGCTGTGCAGAGTAAATTTATCACAATATGCCTTTATAAGCTTTTTGCGGTTGGTCTTTGTCTGATAGGACGAAAGCGGAACCTTTGCTATTCTTCCGTTATCGAAAACGAAAAGCACGTATCCCGAATAGTCGGCAGTAGCGACCATAAACACGGCGTTTTCCGCCTCGTCAAATTCCAATTTAGATGCTACATAATCGCCGAGCACGCTTGCCTTGCCGTCCGAGAAATCGGAAGTCCTTGATTTATAGACCTGCGCCTTGTTTGTGAAGAACAAAAGCTCCTCGGCGTTGGTGGACTCAACCGTCTGGGTTATTTCGTCCCCTTCTTTAAGCTTTTGTTCGCCGCTCATTCTGAGCGACTGCGGCGTTATCTTCTTAAAGTAACCGTCCTTTGTAAAGAAAAGCGTAACGGGCGAGGTGTCTACTTCTACAAGGTCATCGTTTTCACTTTCCTGTGCGGCGCTGATAATTGCGGTCTTTCTGTCCTGACCGTACTTTTCGGCAACCTCTTTAAGTTCCTTTATAATTATATTAAGCAATTTTGAGCGGGAGTTTAAAACGCTCTCCATCTCGGCGATTTCCTTCATCAGCTCTTCAATATCCGCCGTGCGTTTTAAAATGTACTCACGGTTCAGGTGTCTGAGCTTTATTTCCGCCACATATTCCGCCTGAATTTCGTCAATTCCGAAGCCTATCATAAGGTTCGGCACAACCTGCGATTCCTCGTCGGTCTCACGGACTATTTTTATCGCCTTGTCAATATCAAGCAGTATCTTTTCAAGACCTTTTAAGAGATGAAGCCTGTCCTTAGCCTTTGAAAGCTTGAAATAAACTCTCCTGCGGACGCATTCCTCTCTGAATGCGACCCATTCGGAAATAATCTCCTTAACGCCCATAACACGGGGCGAGCCGGCAATTAAAATATTGAAGTTACAGGAAAAGCTATCCTCAAGCGGAGTCATTTTAATGACCTTTTTCATCAGCTTTTCGGGGTCCGCTCCCCTTTTCAGGTCTATCGTTATTTTAAGACCGTTCAAATCGGTTTCGTCGCGTATATCGTTGATTTCGGTTATCTTTTTAAGCTTTACAAGCTCTATAACCTTTTCGATTATCGCCTCGCTTGTGGTTGTCGGGGGTATTTCGGTAATATCCACGCAGTTCTGCGATTTATCGTAAGCATACACGCCACGAACCTTAAAGCTGCCCCGTCCCGTCTCGTAGATTTTTTCCATTGCGGCTCTGTCGTAAAGGAGCTGTCCGCCTATCGGAAAATCGGGCGCCAAAAGCGTATCGGCAACATTTATATCGTTATCTCTTATATAATTTATTGTGGTTTCGCATACCTCACGCAGGTTAAACGGGCAAATTGAACTTGCCATACCAACGGCTATACCCGTATTCGCGTTTACAAGCACGGACGGGAATGTTACAGGGAACAGCGTAGGCTCTTTCGTTGTAGCGTCGTAGTTATCTACAAAATCCACCGTGTCCTTATCTATATCGGAGAAAAGCTCCGCCGCAATAGGCGCCAGCTTCGCCTCGGTATAACGGGACGCGGCATACGCCATATCACGGGAATACGCCTTACCGAACGAACCCTTTGACGCAACATACGGATGCAAAAGTGCCTGATACCCCTCGGACAGGCGCACCATGGTTTCGTAAATCGCAGCGTCGCCGTGGGGGTTTAACTGCATTGTGCGCCCGACTATATTAGCCGATTTTATTGTGTTGCCCTTTAAAAGCCCCATATTATACATAGTGTATAAAAGCTTTCTGTGCGACGGCTTAAAGCCGTCTATTTCCGGTATTGCTCGGGAAACTATAACGCTCATAGCATAGGGCATATAGTTGGTTTCAAGCGTGTCGGTTATCGGCTGTTCAACCGTAAGTCCCGCGCCGGCGATATAAGCGTTTATTTTTGGCTTTACCGACTTCGGCTCCCTCTTCTTTTTAGTAGCCAAGCTTTCACTTCCTCATTTTAATTACGAATTAAGACAGGTCTGCCTCGTCAAGATACATATAACCGTTTTCGGCGATAAAGTCCTTTCTGCCCTGCAAATCGTCCCCGAGCAGCAGGTCGAACATCTGCGAGGTACGCTCGGCGTCCTGCGGCATAACCTTTATAAGCCTTCTTGTTTCGGGGTTCATTGTGGTAAGGTTCATCATATCGGGTTGGTTTTCACCAAGTCCCTTTGAACGCTGTATGGTATATTTGCCGTCGCCGATTTTACCGAGAATATCGTTTTTCTCCTTTTCGTCGTAGGCAAAATAAGTCATATCCTTAGTGCCTATCTCATAAAGCGGAGTTTCCGCAATATAAATTTTTCCCTCGTTTATAAGGGTAGGCATAAGTCTGTATATCATTGTGAGAATAAGGGTGCGGATCTGAAATCCGTCCACATCCGCGTCGGTGCAGATTATAACCTTATTCCAGCGAAGCGCCGAGAGGTCAAAGGTCGCAAGACCCTTGTTTGCCTTTGATTTTACCTCAACGCCGCAGCCCAGCACCTTAATAAGGTTTGTTATAATTTCGCTTTTAAATACCTTTTCATAATCTGCCTTAAGGCAGTTTAAAATTTTACCTCTTACAGGCATAATTGCCTGAAACGAAGCATCTCTTGCCTGCTTACAAGCACCCAAAGCAGAGTCACCCTCTACTATAAACACCTCACGTTCATTAACGTCCTTTGAACGGCAGTCAACGAATTTTTGAATACGATTTGTCATATCCATCTTTGACTGAAGTGAGGTTTTAAGCGTTTTTCTTGTATTTTCAGCCTTTATTCTTGCACGCATATTGATAAGAACCTGATTAGAAATCTTATCTGCGTCCATTTTATTTTCAATAAAATAAACCTCTAACTGCTTTCTGAAGAAATCAGTCATAGCCTCTTGAATAAATTTATTAGTGATAGCCTTTTTAGTCTGATTTTCGTAAGAGGTTTGAGTAGAAAACGACGACACAACAAAAATTATGCAATCCTCAACATCCTGAATGTTGATTTGCCCGTCATTTTTGGAATACTTATTGTTAGCTTTAAGATAAGCGTTAATTTGATTAACAAACGCACTTCTGAAAGCCTTTTCGGGAGCACCGCCGTGCTCCAAAAAACTTGAGTTATGATAATATTCCTTAAGCTGATTTTTTAAAGAAAAGCAAATGGCAGATTTTATTTTAAGCTTATATTCGGGTAAATCTTCTCTGTCCTTACCCTTTCTTTCACACTCCCAATACTGAGGAGTTGTGAAAGCCGTATCTCCTGCTATTTCCTTTACATAGTCCATAATACCGTCATTATAGCAGTATTCAAATGTTTCAAATTTAGAAGCAGAGGTTTGATTTTTGAGTATAAACTTAACGCCGTCGTTTACGATAGCCTGTCTTTTAATAGTTTCCTGAAAATACTCAATAGGAATATTAATATCGGTAAAAACGTCCAAATCAGGCTTCCACTTAATTCGTGTGCCTGTATCCTTTTTATCATACTTTTCTTTCTTAAGGCCGCCTATATTTTCGCCCTTTTCAAAGTGCAAAGTGTATTTATAGCCGTCGGTATGAATTTCTGCCTCCATATATTCGGAAGCATACTGCGTAGCGCAAAGACCGAGACCGTTTAAACCGAGCGAAAATTCATAGTTATCGCCGCCGTTATCGTACTTACCGCCTGCATACATTTCGCAGAAAAGAAGTTCCCAGTTATATTTATCCTCGTTTTTATTGTAATCAACAGGAATACCACGACCAAAGTCCTGCACCTCAACAGAGCCGTCAAGAAAACGGGTTACGCAAATTTTATTACCGTAGCCCTCTCTCGCCTCATCTATTGAGTTTGACATAATTTCAAAAACAGAGTGTTCGCAGCCCTCTAAACCATCAGAGCCGAAAATAACGGCAGGTCTTTTTCTTACCCTGTCCGCACCCTTTAATGACTTAATACTTTCATTGCCATATTCTTGTTTTTTTGCCAATACTATCCCTCCAAGTCGAAGTTCAAAATTGATATTATTATATACTATATCTTGTATAAAAGTCAAGAATACATAAAAAAGAGTGACAATACTGGTACTATATGCATCGTCACTCTGATTTTATTTATTAAATTAATCTTTTGGTTCATTTGAAGATAAATCGTCTTCGTTGACATTTTCACCATCAACAATTTCGGTATCTTCTGCCTGAGTTTCCTCGTTTTCGCTTACTTTTTCATCGGCAATAAAGCCGTTTTCCATAAGCTGAGTAAACTCATCACCTGAAATTTTTTCATTCTTAATAAGTGTTTCAGCCACAAGCTCAAGCTTATCATAATGAGTCTTAAGAATACTCTCGGTTTGAGAATAAGCTTTTCTCATCATCTTTTCAATCTGCTCATCAATTCTTGCGCTTGTTGCTTCACTGTAATTGTTTACGTGACCGTAATCCTTACCGAGGAATACTTCGTTATTATCATCACTGTAAACAACAGGACCGAGTTCGTCGCTCATACCGTATTTAGAAACCATATCACGGCAAATTGATGTTGCACGCTGAAGGTCATTTGACGCACCGGTCGAAATATCGTTAAGTGAAAGCGCTTCAGCTACACGTCCGCCAAGAAGAGAAATCAAATCATCAAGCATATCTGCCTTTGAATTATAATTTTCCTCCTGTGGGGTATACCAAGTGTAGCCGCCGGCACCCATTCCACGAGGAATAATTGAAATTTCCTTAACCGGGTCGTGACCCTCAATATAATATGATGAAACAGCGTGACCTGCTTCGTGATATGCAGTAAGTTTCTTGGCTTTTTCGGAATACTTATGCGATTTTTTCTCAGTACCCATTTCAACACGTGAGGTTGCGTCGGAAATTTCTTGCATCGTAAGAGCCTTTTTCTTACGTCTTACTGCGAGAAGGGCAGCTTCATTCAAAAGGTTTTCAAGGTCTGCACCCGTAAAACCGATTGTATCTTTAGCAATTTCTTTAAGATCAACATCGGGACCAAGCGGCTTATTACGAGAATGAACTTTAAGTATATCCTCTCTACCCTGAGCATCAGGTCTGTTAACGGTAATTTGCCTGTCAAATCTGCCTGGTCTTAAAAGAGCCGGGTCAAGGACATCCGGTCTGTTTGTTGCAGCGATAACAATAATACCGCTGTTAGTGCCGAAACCGTCCATTTCAACAAGGAGCTGATTAAGAGTTTGTTCTCTTTCATCATTGCCGCCGCCTGTGCCGGCACCTCTGTGACGACCTACTGCGTCAATTTCATCAATAAATACAATTGCAGGTGCTTTTTTCTTAGCTTGTTCAAACAAATCTCTTACACGTGAAGCACCGACGCCGACATACATTTCAACAAAGTCAGAGCCTGAAAGTGAAAGAAACGGTGCGCCTGCTTCACCTGCAACGGCTCTTGCAAGGAGGGTTTTACCTGTACCCGGAGGGCCTACAAGAAGTACACCTCTCGGAATTCTTGCGCCAAGCTCGGTAAAGCTTTCGGGATTTTTGAGAAATTCAACAAGTTCCTCAAGTTCCGCTTTTTCCTCGTCACAACCAGCAACGTCTTTAAATGTAGTCTTGCGCTTTTCATCCTCAACAAGAGTTTTGGCTTTAATTTTGCCAAATCCCAAGGTACGGTTTGTTTCGCTATTCATAGCGCCGCTCATTTTCCTAAACGCATAAATTCCCAGCCCTATCAAAACGACAAACATAAGAAGTGACGGAATCATACTGTAAATCCAAGCATTTGACGTTCCTGCCCTATAGTCATAAACAATCGGCTTATCGCTATGCTCGTCATTATATTTATCAACACTTTCCCTGATATCATCAAGGAAATATGAAACATTCGGAACAGAGTAGTTCTTTTCCTCCTTCGGCTTAGCAAAGGTTTTATAAACAAGATTACCGCTTGATAAATCAAGACTGAACTCGGAAACCTCGTTATTTTTAAACATAGAAACAACTTGAGAATACTTCAACTGCGTAGACGTCTGCGAATTAACAAAATAAATCACAGCGCCTATTAAAAGAATAGGAATCAAAATATAAACAAGTATTGATTTCCAATTTTTTGACATATTATTCATTAATTAATCCTCCGAAGGAAGTTTGATTACAAAAACATTTTCAGTATTACAATCCTTTTTGACTCTGTCATCAGCACAAAGCCCGATAATGCCGATAATACCCTTATCGTCACAAACAACAATATCGCCGTTTCTTTTTTCAATCGGATAAGCCACTTCGTTAAAAAGCTTTTTAAGAGTTTTGTTAACATTTCTGCCGGCGGGTTTTAAACTGTCACCGGGTAATCTTTTGCGAATTGTAACGCTGCCGATAATTTTATCACAGTCACAATAAAAATCAATATTTTTATCGTTAAATTCATTAATATTTAAAATTTCGGTTACGATTTCATCTAATTTAGGCGAATTTTTCAGATTTGCAATGCGAAGTTTGCCCTTTGCACTAATAGCGTATAAGTCATTTTTTATTTGAATTTTTCCGCTTTTTTGCGTAATCTTATTGATATTTTGCAAATGAATACGGTCTAAATTCAAATTATTATTTTCAAAATATAGTTTAATAACACGTTTTTTTATTGCGTTATCAAGCAAATTTAATTTATTAAGTTCTATTTCGTTGTTAACAACCGAAATATTATATGCCTTTTGCGCTTCGTTCATAATAAAAGAATAGTCATCATTAACGTCGCTGATAAAATCATTGATATTTTCAAGATATCCGTTGTTTAACCTTTGAAAAAGCGGCAACATTTGAAGCCTAATAAGATTTCTGCTGTAAGTATCGTCTTTATTTGTACTGTCTATTCTGTAAGCAATGTTATTGTCATTACACCAAGCACGAATTTCATCAGAAGAAATTTCTATAAAAGGGCGAATGATTTTATCCCTTACGGGCGGAATTGCACAAGCCCCTTTAAGCCCCGTTCCCCTTGCAAGCCTGAATAAAAGAGTTTCCGCATTATCCGTTAAATTATGGGCAGTTGCAATTTTATCACAGGGTATTGTACTAAAAAAGTCATATCTTGCCTGTCGTGAATATTCTTCGACACCCATACCTGCTTTTTTTGCAAGATAGGGAGCATTTATAGACTTCATATAAAGTTTAACGCCTGATTTTTCACAATATTTTTTTACAAAAAGAGCGTCACTCAAAGATTCTTCACCACGTATGCCGTGTTCTATATGAGCGGCACAAAGGTTCAAATCATATTTGTCTTTAATTGATATAAAAAACTCTAACAAAGCCATAGAGTCTGCACCGCCTGAAACGGCAACAAGAACCCTATCGCCTTTTGAAAGCATATTATATTTTTCTACGGTGTTAATTGCTTTTTTATTCATAATTAGATTTATCAACAGACCTAAATCGAGTATATTCTTTATCAAAGGTCAATTCAATTGAGCCTGTTGCGCCGTGACGGTTTTTCGCAACAATAAGTTCTGTTTTATTGGCATCAATTTGGTCCTGCTTATCCTCATCAACCTCTGTACTGTAATATGCTTCACGATAAAGGAAAAGAACTATATCGGCATCCTGCTCGATAGAGCCTGATTCACGCAAATCGGCAAGCTGTGGCTTATGGTTTTTGCCGTGACCTTCGGTACCTCTGGAAAGCTGAGCACAACAGATAACAGGAATATTCAAATCCTTAGCCATCATTTTCAAGCTACGTGTAATTTCAGATACTTCCTGAACTCTGTTTTCCTTTTTGGTTGCAGAAGAAATAAGACCGAGGTAGTCAATAATAATGCAATCAACGCCTCTCATTCTGCGAACACGTGACTTAATTTCAGGAACAGTAATAGCTGATGTGTCATCAAGATAAAGTTCAACATCGTTATATGTTGCCGCAGCATTGCCAAGCCTTACCCATTCCTCATCGGTTAGTTCGCCTGTTTTAAGCTTTTGAGATTCAACACCTGCCTGAGAAGACAGAAGTCTCTCGGCAAGTTCGGTTTTCTGCATTTCAAGGCTGAAAACTATACACTTTTTTCTTGCGCCCATTGTAATATTTTGAGCAAGATTGAGCGCAAAGCTTGTTTTACCCATAGCAGGACGGGCGCCTATAAGAATAAGATTACCCTTATTAAGGCCCGTAAGCATTTTATCAAGCATACCGACATTGACAGGGAACGCTTGGACGAGATTGTGTCCCTTATCCTTGAAACTGTCTGCACCAAACGAAAGACAATTCGTATCGCCGGGGACGATTATCCGGCAGAGCTTGTCAAAGCAAAGTTTATGAAGCTGAACAGCAGCCACATTGAATTTGTCTTTGACTGCATGAAAGAGAACACCACGAAAATCCGTAACATCAAGCAATATCTGAAAGCGGTACTTTTCAACGCGCCCAACACCATTGACAGCTATTACACCGCCCTTGTCAACCACGATATGTACGACGGCTATTAAAAAACAGGAGGATTTTAATATGACACAGAAAACAGGAGCTTTGATTTTTGATGAAACGGCAGACCGTTACGACATTCGCTTTGACCTTAACGACTACTACGGAGGATTGCATTGTGGGGATTGCCTTGAAGTGTTTGTACGCGGCAAATGGAAGCCGACCCGCATGGAGTACGGGGACAACTGGTATCTTGTCGGTGTGAGGGCTTCGGATTTGAACGGGCTGCGGGTGCGTATCTAAAGGCGGCATGAAAAATGTACGCCTTATTTTTATGCCCCGAAGCGGCACACCACCCTAACCAAACTATGAAAGGAGGGATTTCATGCAAGATGAAGTCAATGAAAAAGTCGTGTCTTTAGCAATCAAAACATCTAAGCTGACCGCCGAAGTGCTGCAAAAGGCTATGAAAGCCCTGCTTGCCAAAGGCAAAGGGCAGCTAACCAAAGCCCCGCATGGGAAAATCACTATGCGGCAGCTTATGAAGCAGGGAGAAAAGGTTTCCAACATTGAGATTACCGACCAAAATATCAAAGCCTTTGACCCTATCGCAAGGAAAAGCGGGCTTGATTACAACGTCAAGAAGATTGAGAACGGCAAGCCGCCGACCTATCTTGTGTCTTTTAAGGGCAAGGATATTGACGTTATGACCGAAGCGTTCCGGGAATTTACCGCAAAGAAATTAGGCAGGGATAAAAAGCCCTCTATCCGCAAGCTGCTTTCCACTCTGAAAGACAAGGCGGCAGCTCTGAACGCACAGAAGGACAAAGTGAAGAAAAAGGACAGGGAGGTATCGCTATGAAGCCGGAACTTAAAAAGCTGCTTATCCTAAATGCCCCCTATCTGCTCTTTGTCTATCTCTTTGACAAAATCGGACAAGCGGTACGCCTTGCGCCGGGGGCTGACCTTTCCGGCAAGGTGCTTTCCCTTGCAGACGGCTTTTCCGCTGCCTTTGCAACCCCGCTTCCGAGCCTTGCCCCTATGGATTTGCTTATCGGTATTGTGGGGGCTGTCCTTATCCGGCTTATGGTGTACTTCAAAGGCAAGAACGCGAAGAAATACCGAAAAGGTATCGAATACGGTTCAGCCCGTTGGGGCAACGCCGAAGATATAAAGCCCTATACCGACCCGGTATTTCAAAATAACGTGCTTCTGACACAGACGGAACGGCTTACCATGAACAGCCGCCCGAAGCAGCCGAAGTATGCAAGGAATAAAAATATCCTTGTTATCGGGGGAAGCGGCAGCGGCAAGACGAGATTTTTTGTGAAGCCCAACTTAATGCAAATGCACTCAAGCTACGTTGTAACTGACCCGAAAGGTACGGTTTTAGTCGAGTGTGGGAAGCTCTTACAGCGCGGCGGGTATCGGATAAAGGTGCTGAACACGATAAATTTTAAGAAATCCATGCGTTATAATCCCTTTGCCTATATCCGCAGCGAAAAAGACATTTTGAAACTGGTAAATACCTTGATTGCCAACACCAAAGGGGACGGGGAAAAAGCCGGGGAGGATTTTTGGGTAAAATCGGAACGGCTCTTTTACTGCGCCCTTATCGGCTACATTTGGTACGAAGCCCCGGAGGAAGAAAAGAACTTCACGACGCTGCTTGAAATGATAAATGCCAGTGAAGCCCGCGAGGACGACCCGGAATTTCAGTCCCCCGTTGACCTCATGTTTGAACGGTTGGAGGAAAAAGACCCGGAACACTTTGCCGTCCGGCAGTACAAGAAATTCCTGTTATCTGCGGGAAAGACACGAAGCTCTATTCTCATTTCCTGCGGTGCGCGGCTTGCCCCTTTTGACATTAAGGAGCTGCGCGACCTTATGGAAACCGACGAAATGGAGCTTGACACCATAGGCGACCGCAAGACCGCCCTGTTTGTTATCATCAGCGACACCGACGATACTTTTAACTTTGTCGTGAGTATTCTTTACACGCAGCTTTTCAATCTGCTTTGCGACAAGGCAGATGATGAATACGGCGGCAGGCTGCCCGTCCATGTGCGCTGTCTGTTAGACGAGTTTGCAAATATCGGGCAGATACCGAAGTTTGAAAAGCTCATAGCCACCATACGAAGCCGGGAAATCTCCGCGTCGATTATCTTACAGTCGCAAAGCCAGTTAAAGGCAATCTATAAGGACAACGCCGATACCATAGTCGGCAACTGCGACACCACCCTTTTCTTGGGCGGCAAGGAGAAAACCACCCTCAAAGAAATGTCGGAAATCTTGGGGAAAGAAACCATTGACAGCTTCAACACTTCCGAGAACCGGGGGCGCGAGGTATCGCATGGGCTGAACTATCAGAAGTTAGGCAAGCAGCTTATGACGGAAGATGAAATAGCGGTTATGGACGGCGGGAAATGTATTTTACAGCTACGAGGGGTGCGCCCGTTCTTCTCTGATAAGTACGACATTACAAAGCACCCCAACTATAAATATCTTTCCGACTATGACAAGAAAAATACTTTTGATATGGAAAAGCATTTAAGGCGCAGACCCGCCCTTGTGAAGCCGGACGAAGTATTTGACTACTACGAAATCAGCGAAAGCGATTTGCAGGAGGACACCGACCATGAATAGACGTATCAGAAAGAAAAAGGACAAGAAAATCACAGAAGCCATAAACGGGCTTGTTTCGATTGCTGAACGACGGGAACAGCAGCGGCAGGCTGCTATCCGGCAGTTTGTGAAACGGTGTGAAGCCCTGTATGAGCAGCAGCGAAAAGAAAGGAGGAATTGACGCAGTAACAAAGAAAAAGACAACTTGCATGATACGCGCCCCTACAAAAATTCCTATCGCCCACACTGACAACTGAATACCGCCGCGCAGCAGACATTTAGGCAGCGCGGGGACTTATGACCGCGGCAGTTTGAAAACTGACCGCCGTTTTTTATGCCCTTTTACGGGCAAGCCGCATTTGCGGCAGAAAGGAGTTTTATGGAATTTTTCAACAGCGCAATCGGCGTATTACAGACTTTGGTTATCGCTCTTGGAGCAGGACTTGGCATTTGGGGCGTTATCAATCTCTTGGAGGGCTACGGAAATGATAATCCGGGCGCAAAATCACAGGGCATTAAGCAGCTTATGGCGGGCGGCGGCGTTGCCCTTATCGGCATGACCCTTGTACCGCTGCTTTCCG
>ENA-OUQH01002329-OUQH01002329.1-human-gut-metagenome-genome-assembly--contig:-NODE-2329-length-11879-cov-3.996110_pt1 | contig 11879 bp, 9 predicted proteins | sample MGYA00237948_ERZ548828 | MGnify/ENA primary metagenome ERZ548828 (study PRJEB26490, sample SAMN05194711) | human gut metagenome | biome: terrestrial biome; feature: human-associated habitat; material...
CTTTTTTAAAGAACTCCCGGTCAGGGAAGGGGATTGTCTGCTCATCTGTTTTATTTTGCCAGCAGCATCATGATTTTATTGCTGCGCTCCACGAATTTTGTCATCTCATCTACAGATAACGGATGGTTGGAGAGCACAGCCAGATCGTATAACTGCTCGCAGAACATCGGAACGTTCTCGGAATCTTTGTGCTCGAAAATGTATTTTACAAGTTCGTTGTTAGCATTTAAAGTAAGTGTCTGGTCAGCAGCAAACATATTCATGTCCATGCCGCCCATACCGTTCATGGCATACATCTTCATCATATCCTGCATACGTCTTCCTTCTTCGGAAAGTGTGATGATAGAAGAGATGTTCTCATTTTTCAGCTTCTCCACTTTCACAGTGAGTTTATCGTTGTTCAGAGCTTTTTTGAATACTTCTGTCAAAGCATCTGTCTCAGCTTTCAGATCTTCTGCAGAAGTCTCATCCTTTAAGGATTCTGTCACATCCGCATCAATACGCATGAATTTGTATTTTTCATTGCGCTGCTCTAACTGTGTGATGAAAGAGGTATCAATGTTGTGATCTAAGATCACTGCCTGCATGTTCTGTTCTTTGAAGAGCTTAATGTACTGACCCTGCTGGACTTTATCGGTAACATAGTAGATAACTTTACGTTCATCCTTTTCGCTGTCAGCAGAAGTGTCGCTGCCATCAGCAGTATTATCAGATGCAGCAGCATCGCCAGTGTTTGCAATTGGATTACCATCTTTGTCTAATACCTCCGCATCGTCTTTCTTTTCTTCTTCCTTCACTAATAATTCAGGAAGAGTCAGATACTTGTCATCTAAGTTTTTGAACAGGATGTAGTCGTTCATCTTGTCACAGAACTTTGTATCCTTTAAGCAGCCAAATTTGATAAATGGGCTGATGTCATCCCAGTATTTCTCATAGCTTTCCTTTTCGGTCTTGCACATGCCGATGAGTTTGTCCGCAACTTTCTTGGTGATATATTCGGAGATCTTCTTTACAAATCCATCGTTCTGTAAAGCGGAACGGGATACGTTCAGTGGAAGATCCGGGCAGTCGATCACACCTTTCAGAAGAAGAAGGAATTCCGGGATCACCTCTTTGATGTTATCTGCAATAAATACCTGATTATTATAAAGCTTGATGGTTCCCTCAATGGAATCATACTCTGTCCTGATCTTCGGGAAATACAGGATACCTTTCAGGTTGAACGGGTAGTCCATGTTCAGATGGATCCAGAACAGCGGTTCCTTGTAATCCATAAATACCTTACGGTAAAATTCTTTATACTCTTCATCCGTGCACTCATTTGGGTGTTTCATCCAGAGCGGCTGTGTATCGCTTAAGGATACCGGCCGTTTATTGATCTTTACTTTATCTTTGGCAGGAGAAACTTCCACAACTTCTTTCTCGCCTTTATCATTCTCCTTTTCCTCTGTCTTGGCATCCTCATGGATATGTTCAACTACCACATCATCTTCACGGAGATCTGCCTCATCGATCGTTTCATACTCCTGTTCAGCATTTGCTTTGGAAAGATAGATATTTACCGGCATGAAAGAACAGTATTTCTCGATAACCTCTCTCATACGATATTCATTGGCAAACTCCAGGCTTTCCTCATTGAGGAAAAGAGTGATCTCTGTTCCCGGTTCTGTTTTGTTTCCGTCTGCCATCTCATACTCCGTACCACCGTCACAGGTCCAATGTACCGGTGTGGAACCCTCCTTGTAAGAGAGAGTATCAATATGAACTTCATCTGCAACCATAAATGCAGAATAAAATCCAAGTCCGAAATGACCGATCATCTGATCATCCGTTGTTTTATCCTTATATTTCTCAAGAAACTCTGTGGCACCGGAAAAAGCGATCTGTGTGATATATTCCTCTACTTCATCTGCTGTCATACCAATACCGTTATCGATAAACTTCAAAGTTTTCTGATCCGGATCAACGATAACATTTACAGCCGGTTTGTAACCTTCCGGAAATGTATAATCTCCCATAACTTCCAGCTTTCTCAGTTTGGTGATCGCATCGCATCCGTTGGAGATCATCTCTCTTACAAAAATATCATGGTCGGAATATAACCATTTCTTGATAATCGGAAAAATATTTTCACTGTTGATTGATAAACTGCCATGTTTTGCTGACATATATGTCACTCTCCTTTTGTTTTTATTTTTATTTCTGATGTTCCGACAGAGCCGGAAACCTGTTGTTTTTTTCAATAAATATATACTAATACGACTTTTTACAAAAGTCAAGAAAAATTTAGCACTCATCATTATAGAGTGCTAGTAACAGCATGTAAAACGGATCTCTATGTGCAAAAAAATCCCTCCGTACATTTTTTGTACGGAGGGTGCTGTAAAACTATCTTCTACATTCTGTTCTTATTTTTTCTTTCTACGATATACAAGGATTCCTCCAATACATACCACAGCCACGATCAAAATGATCACAAATGTCATGATCGGTGTACTGTCTCCCGTCTGCACTGCAGATTTCTGATTTGTCTGTGTCACTGCCGGACTCGGAGTCGCAGTAAGAACTGCTGCCTGTGATACCGTAAAAGTAACCGTACTTTCTGACTGTGTACCGGTATCCTTCCAGCTGGAGCCGTCGTATTTCTGCTGTCCAAAGGTAACTTTCAGAGTATATTTTCCCGGCTTACTGACACGGAATGTTGCAGTATAAGGCTCTCCATCCCAGGTACGGGTCTCTGTGATCTTCCAGCTCTTCGGCTGATATCTGGTATCTCCCTTACGCGGGTTTGTATTATCCATTCCTGCACCAGATGCTGTAAAGGTGATCTTTGTATTGGTATCATACTTGCCATTGGAATCAATGCCTGTGATCTTATTGTCCGATGCAGCGGCTTCCGTGCCCTGATATCCATTTACTGTAATACTTACTGCGATCACTGTACTGATCTTGTTGGGATTCTTAACCCCCTCCGGAAGAATGACGGTACCTTTTACATTAAATATCTGACGTTCTGCAGAAGACGGATCATAAGAAGATCCCTTAACATCCCATTTAACAGATGCCTTCTGCTCTCCCTTTGTTGTAGTGATCTTTACTGTTCCCGGAAGCTTCAGGGCTTTCTGGGTTTTCTGGGTTCCATTGGGTAGATCTTTGATATCGGATGGCTTTTTGATACCTGTAAGGTTATTCGCCTTCTTACCGTTATCTGTTTTTTTCTTTGTAACGCTGAAATGGACATTTACATAAGCTTCCACATTTGCATCATTGGCGATCACAATGTCTTCCAGATATTCCCCCTGTGAAAGTCCGCTGACCGGCTGTACGCTAAAGGTTGCATTATCTCCTGCTTCCAGCTCTGTGGCGGAAAGTGTACCAATTGTATATGCATTTGATGAAGGCTGTTTCAGAACGATCTTTGTATTTCCGGTGTTGGTAACTGTAACTGTCTTCGCATCAGGAAGTTCCTTATAGCCTTCCTCTTTGGTTCCAAACTCCAGACTGTCTGTTACCGAAAGACCGGGATTGGGTTCCGGTTCCGGTTCCGGCTCCGAAACTGTAAATTCCAGCCGGACTTCAGCCAGTGTGTTTCCGGTATTCTGATCTGTCACAGAAATCGTATCGCTGTGATCTCCGGCCTGAAGACCGGTCTTGGGCTGTACGGTAAAGATTGCCGCCTTATCTCCGGGATTGAGCACTTCCGCAGAAAGCTCTCCCACCTCATAATCCTCCGGAGCAGAAAGCTGGATCCGGATAGCCTCTGTACCTGTATTCTCTACGGTTACAGGCTTTGCATCCGGCGCAGTCTCATAGCCCTGTTCCAGTGTTCCAAACTTCAGAGGGCCTTCCGGTTTCACTGTTGCAGTAACTGTTTTTGGTGTTTCTGTCTTTACCATAACCGAAGCCGTCACTGTAGCAGATGCTTCCGTGCTTTCATCAGAAGCAAATACAAGCTCTTCCACGTATGGATCATCTTTTGCAGAGAGTCCAAGCTTAGGCTGTACGGTAAAGGTCTGCTCTCCTCCCTGCGCCAACTGGATTTTTCCGCTGCTCTCCACTTCACTGACCGGCGCAATATCAAAAAACTCCGACTCAGGCTGTACTAACGTCACAGCTTCTGTACCTTCGTTTTTGATCGTGACTGTACTTGTTGTTTCTACCTTTTCATAACCGGCAGTCAGATCATCAAAAGGCAGTTCTGTCGGATCCGCAATTAGCTTGTATATTTTTTCCGCTGCAGGGTCCGATGTTTCCCCGGGATCTGTCTGCTCATTATTTTCATGATCTTCGACTTTTTTATTTTCCGGTTCTTTTACTGTAAAGTCCGCTTCAAAGAAGACATCGGCACCTTCTTCTGTCTGATACGTGATCAGATCTTTGTATTCTCCAGCCTTCAGACCTTCTCGTGGTTTTACCCACACAGTAACACTTTCACCACTCTTTAATGGCGCATCATTAATATCTGCAGCCATGAAATTCTCCGGGGCGATCTCTTTAAAATTAAGATCTCCGGTTCCGTTATTTGTGATAGTAACCATCTGTGCTTCCGGAATTTCCGTATATCCCTCTTCCACGGAACCAAAATCCAGAATTCCACTTCCATCTTCCGTGTATGCAGATGCCGAATATGTCGGTTCCTCATTTTTTTCGGAAGCGTCTGCTGCTGTATCTGCGGAATCCGGTGTCTCTGTCTGACTATCTCCAGATGTATCTGCCTCATCGGCATTCTGAGGCCCTGACTGTTCTCCGTTTACTTCTATAACAGAGTTTTCAGCAGGCTCCTGGGTATCTGCAGGTTCCTGTACATCTGTATTCTCCTGCACATCCGCAGACTCCGTTTCTTCTGCCGGCTCTATGGTTTCCTCAGGCTGAGCACTATCAGGCTCCTCTGACGTTCCAGCTTCTGTATCCGGCGTGTTCTCTGAAGACTCCGAAGCTTCACTTTCCTCCGCATCCGGATCTTCTCCTGCTGCTTTGGCTTCTTCCTTTTTCTTTTCTGCCAGTGCTTTGGCTTCCTCCTCTGTTTCGGAAACCTCCTGGGTCGTCACCGTAAGCTCACCACTGACTCCCGTCTCTTCTTTTCCGGTGATCTTCAGAACGATCGGAATACCCAGATCTTTTTCATCGATTTTATAAGTCTTGTCAGTTCCTACCTCTGTAAGAAGGTCTCCGTCTTTTAATGACCAGGAAAAACTCACATTATCATCTGTGATCCCCTCCGGCTTGACCTTTGAGTAATCTGCACTTAAGGTAGACCCGATCGCAAGTGTTCCTTTGACCTTCAGCTTTCCATCAAGAGTTCCCGATGGAGCTGCAGTGGCAAATACCATCGATGGAAGCAGCGTTACCATCATAAGCACAGCCATGACGACTGCCAGCACTCTGCTTTTTTTCATATCCCATCCTCCTTTACATCATTTTATTTTCCCCACATTTACCCTTTCTACGCAGGGCTTTCTTTTTGCTGATGCAAGTTTATCATATTTAATTTTCAGAGGTGTAATCCCTGCTTTCCGTCAGCCTTCTACGATCATATATTTTCCGTCCGGGAGTTTAAATACTTCGCTTTCTTCTTCCAGCTCCTTCAGGGAAATCCCCTCCACATCTGCGCCCATTCCATCCAGATATTTTTTAACATCCTTCAGGGAATCCAGCACAACTGCCATGCAATCCTCTAGAAATTCCTCTGCCTCCTCAAAATCCTCTGCTACCGGCTCATCAAAAAGCTGACCCTGTTTTTCCAGAAATGTCTGGACATATTCTTTCTTGTACATATTAAAGTACCTCCTTTATATCTCCGCCCGCCGCGATCAGTCTGCGAAGTACTGGTTCCACCTTCTCTGTCTCGTAGAAAGCCGCCGCCTTTACCCCTGGCTTCGCATGCTTCATGGCAAAGCTGTATTTTACAGATTTCATCATTTCAATATCATTGTATTCATCCCCGAACGCCATGCATTCATCCGGTCCGATTCCCAAAAGTTCCTGGTATTTACGGATCCCTTTTGCTTTGTTCGTGGTAAATGGAACAAAATCCACCCACGCAAATCCGGATGTCACAACAGTACATCTGTCTTTGAACCGTTCTCTCCAGTACTGGATGGATTCCTCCGTCATTCCTTCTCTCTCATAAACTGCAACCTTCATACAAGGCTCTGTGATCTCATCAAAACTCTTTATGATCTTACACTGATTTTTTACTTCTTCGATCATCAGATGGCGATAATGTTCTGTCTTGGGCATGATATAATAAAAATCCTTTGTAGAACAGGAAAATTCCGCTCCGGGCTTTTCCCATATTACCTGAATGATCTCTCTGACCAGTTCTTTGTCAAAGCTGTCGCAGTACAGAAGCTTCTCATTCTGGACAGCAAGCCCGCCATTTTCACTGATAAATGCCATCTCGTCCTTTACCGGCGCAAAAAGATTCCTCATATTGGCATACTGTCTGCCACTGGCTGCCACAAAGAGGATTCCCATTTTTTTCAGTTCCTTTACCAGCGGAAAGATCTCTTCCGGCAGCGTCTGTCTTCCACCGATAAGCAGCGTTCCATCCAGATCACTGGCAACCATCTTAATCATGCTGCTTCTCCTCATAAATAGTAAACAGATCACCAGGTACAGCTGCTACAATATCTGCACCGTTATTTTCAAGCTCTTCTCTGTCACGGAATCCCCATAGTGCACCAACGGTATACATTCCGGCAGCACTTCCTGTCTGCATATCTGTCTTTGTATCTCCGATATACATACATTCTTCCGGCTTTACGCCGAAATCTTCTGCAATCTTCAGCGGACCATCCGGTGCCGGCTTTCTGCGGATCCCTTCCTGCTGTCCCATCACCTCATCAAACAGATCGCCATAGATCGCCTTTACCACTTTCTGCGCCGCAACATGAGGCTTATTGGAGCATACAGCCATCTTAAGGCCTGCATGTTTCAGCTTTTGAAGGGTTTCCGGCATATCTTTATATGGCACAACTTTATACAGCGGATCTTCATCAAATTTCCTGCGATAAAGTTCCCTGACTTCTTCGTAGTGTACCAGCTCCGGATCTCCTGCATCGATCAGGCATCTTCTGATCAGCATATCTGCACCTTCACCGCTGTAATAACGAAAATTATCTGCCGGCTGTGGTTTCAGGGAAAACTTTTCCATGATCTCATTCGCCACATATGCCATAGATTCCAGTGTATCCGCAATTGTTCCATCCAGATCAAATATACAAGCTTTTATCATTTTGTCTTTCATCCTCTCAGGTTCATTCCCAGTTTTTTTGTCTCATAGATCAGTCTTGCCACAGGCAGTCCCACCACGTTGTTATAATCACCACGGATTCCCTTCACATAGGCTCCCCAGGCGCCCTGGATCCCATAGCTTCCGGCTTTGTCCATTGGGTCTTTGCTGTTTACATATTCCTTTATTTCTTCCTCTGTCACCGGATAAAAGCTCACATCTGTGCACTCATGGAAGGTATGAGCTTTCCATCTCCCTTTTTCTCTTATCAGCAAAGTTACACCGGTATATACCTGATGTGTATTCCCCTGCAGCATAGCGAGCATCTCTATTGCAGCTGTCTCATCTGCCGGTTTACCTAAAATCTTACCCTCATAAGATACAACGGTATCTGCACCGATCACAACCACATCTCTCAGATCTCGGTTCTCCTCTTCCTCCAGCGCGTATGCCGTAAACATAGCTTTCTGACGAGAAAGTTCCTCCACCACTTTCGCAGGCTCTGCACTGGTGATCCGTTCTTCCCCGCTGGCAGGCTTCACTTCAAAGGCGACTCCTACCTGGCTTAAAAGTTCCCGCCTCCTGGGAGATGCGGAAGCAAGCACGATTTTCTTCATGTGTAATTCCTCTCTTTCCTGTGTTATCAGTATAACCGTTTCTGTAAATGGGCGCAACCGAAATCGTTGCAGGAGCATTTTGTACTTATCCATTTATTCCTGATGACGATAAAACAAAACAAGCAGTACACCCTGATACCTGTTCACGGTGTACTGCTGTCATATGTTTCGTATTCTTTTTGACAGTTTTTATGCTTTCGGTAATTTGAAAGAGCTCTTCAGAGATACAATGCGGTTAAATACCGGTGCTCCCTCCCTGGAGTCATGGATATCTGCGCAGAAGAAACCGTTACGTACAAACTGATAGCTGTCATAACCTTTTGCTTTCAGAAGCTCCGGCTCTACATAAGCACTTGTTACTGTAAGAGAATTCGGATTTACATTAAGAGAACCATCTTCTTTATTGTAAACACCTTTTTCTTCATCTACGATATTCTCGTAAAGTCTTACCTCAACTTTACCTGCATTGGATGCTTCCACCCAGTGGATCGTTCCTTTTACCTTACGTCCGTCCGGTGCATTTCCGCCCTTGGTCTCCGGGTCATAGGTACAGTGGACTACACGGATCGTTCCGTCGTCATCTGCCTCATAACCTGTGCAGGTTACAAAATATGCATTCATAAGACGAACTTCATTTCCAATATAAAGACGTTTGTATTTCTTAGGAGGCTCTGCCATAAAATCATCACGTTCAATATAAAGTTCTCCACTGAACGGGATCTTTCTGGTTCCAAGCTCCTCATTCTCCATATTATTCGGAGCTTCAAGATACTCAACCTGTCCTTCCGGATAGTTATCGATCACGAGCTTGATCGGATCAAGAATCGCCATCATACGCGGACGTTTCAGCTTCAGATCCTCACGGATGCAGTACTCGAGCATTGCATAATCTACAGAACTGTTCGCCTTTGAAACACCACAGAGTTCTACAAATTTACGGATAGACTCCGGTGTAAATCCACGGCGGCGAAGTGCGGCGATGGATACTAGTCTCGGATCATCCCATCCATCTACGATGCCGTCCTCAACAAGCTTCTTGATATAACGTTTACCTGTAACAACGTTGGTCAGGTACAGCTTTGCAAACTCGATCTGCTTCGGTGGGTGCGGATATTCCAGTTCCTTTACCACCCAGTCATAAAGCGGTCTGTGGTCCTCAAACTCCAGAGTACAGATAGAATGTGTCACACCCTCAATGGCATCCTCGATCGGATGAGCGAAGTCGTACATCGGATAGATGCACCATTTATCTCCTGTATTGTGATGTGTCATGCGGGCTACACGGTAAATGACCGGGTCACGCATGTTCATATTCGGTGATGCCATATCGATCTTGGCACGGAGAACCTTCTCGCCATCTCCGTATTTGCCCTCACGCATCTCTTCAAAAAGCTGAAGATTCTCTTCTACAGTACGGTTTCTGTACGGGCTCTCTTTACCTGGCTCTGTAAGAGTTCCTCGGTACTCACGAATCTGGTCTGCAGTCAGGTCGCAGACAAAGGCCTTGCCTTTCTTAATAAGCTTCACTGCTGCCTCATACATCTGATCAAAATAATCAGATGCAAAGAAAAGTCTGTCTTCCCAGTCTGCACCAAGCCATTTCACGTCAGCCTTGATGGACTCTACAAATTCGGATTTCTCCTTTGTAGGGTTGGTATCATCAAAACGGAGATTGAATTTTCCGTTGTATTTCTGAGCCAGTCCATAATTTAAAAGAATGGATTTCGCATGTCCGATATGAAGATAGCCGTTAGGTTCCGGTGGGAAACGTGTATGCACGGTGTCATAAACGCCTTCTTCAAGATCTTTGTCTATAATATTTTCAATAAAGTTTTTGGAAACTGTTTCGTTCTCCATTGCTTTCCCTCCTAAATATCATCCTGATGTTTTATCTTATCATAAATCCGGAGTTTTTGAAACCCGCAAAACCTGTATCTAAACAAAAAATTGTCTGTTTTTAGACACAAAAAAAGCTGCTGACGGGAATCGAACCCGTGACCTCCGCCTTACCAAGGCGACGCTCTACCGACTGAGCCACAGCAGCTTGTTTCGCGACGTTTGTGCCGCTCACAGTTGTTTATATTATCAGATGATTGTCATATTGTCAATACATTATTTTTATTTTTTTAAAAATTCATATTTTCATGATTATAGCACAAAAAATCCTGTGTGCTGTCGCTCACAGACACAGCACGCAGGATTCTCTTTTTACTCTTCTGTCTTTGTCTCTTCTGCTTCTGTCTCTTCTTCCGCTTCGGCCTCCGATTCATCATCTGCAGGTGTTTCCTCTTCTGCTTCTGTTGGTGCCTCTTCAGCATCCTCTGCCTCTTTGGAAACTTCTACAGTCTCAGATGCAGTCTTGTCCCAGTCCTGGAAGACTTCTTTCTCTTCTTTTTCTTCCTTCTTCTCGTCATCCTTGAAATCATCAAGATCTTCGAAATCATCCTCAAAGTCTTCTTCGCATACGGATCGTCTGGATACAAGTGCTGCGATAGCTCCTGCTGCGGCAGCGGTAAGCGCTCCTACTGCAACAAGTCCCCAATATTTATTGATCTTTGCCATAATTTGGTCTCCTTTCTTATTCTGCTCCTTATGAATATTATTTTAATACTTTTATATTCAAAAGGAAAGAGGTATTTACTCTTCTCAAAAATAGCTTTTAATTTTCCCACGGATCCTCTGCAGTGCATTATCAATGGATTTCGGTGTTTTTCCAAGGATCTGGGCAATATCCATATATCCATTTCCATCCAGATACAACTGCAGTACCCTGTTTTCCAGAGGGCTCAGGCTCTTTTTCATTTCATTTTCGAGAGCCGCCACATTTTCCCGGTCGATCAGGATCGATTCCGGATTATCATGCTCCACACAGGAATCTCTGAAGTTTTCCTCCGCCTCTCCGTCACTTAAAGACACATAAGTGTTCAGTGGCTGATGTTTCTGGCGGTTTGAACTTTTAATTGCAGTATATATCTGTCTGTCAATACATATATTTGCAAAAGACTGAAAAGACGACTCCCTGTCTGGCTGGTAATCACGGACTGCCTTAAACAGTCCGATCATCCCCTCCTGTATCAGATCATCTGTGTCCCCACCTATCAGAAACATGGCACGGGCCTTTTTTCTGACCAGACCTTTATACTTTTCCATCAGATAATCTGCAATTGCAGATTCCCCTGCACGAAGTCTTTCGATAAGAGCTTCATCCGTCATCTCATTATATCGGCACATTTTTTCTCCGAACAGCTATGGCTGTATTTGATGTATTTATTTTGACAGTCTCTGTCTCACGATCTCAAAAGCAAGCACCCCTGCTGCTACAGAAGCGTTAAGGGAATCGATATCCCCTTTCATCGGGATCGCGGTAGTAAAATCACATTTCTCTTTTACAAGGCGGCTTACACCATTTCCCTCATTTCCGATCACAAGGCCAATAGGTCCTGTCAGATTCTGACGGTACATCACCTCTCCGTCCATATCTGCACATACGAACCAGATGCCTTTTTCTTTCAGTTCATCAATAGTCTGTCCCAGATTAGCAACCTTGGCAACCGGTGTATAATTCAGTGCGCCTGCCGACGTCTTGGCAACCGTAGCAGTCAGTCCTACTGCTCTGTGTTTGGGAATGATCACACCATGAGCACCTGCGAGATTTGCGGTACGGATGATAGCTCCCAGATTATGAGGATCCTCAATATTATCAAGAAGAATGATAAACGGAGGCTCTCCCTTATCTTCTGCTTTTTTCAGGATATCTTCCACTGTAGAATAATCATAAGCCGCAACCTGTGCGATCACACCCTGATGTGCACCTGTCTCGCTCATGGAATCCAATCGTTCCTTTGGAACAAATTTTACAATGGTATCATGTTTTCTGGCTTCTCTTGCGATGGTGCGGACCGGTCCGTCCTGACAGCCATCCAGAATAAACAGTTTATCAACACATTTACCGGAACGAAATGCCTCAAGGACCGCATTTCTTCCTTCTATCATTTCAGTCAATTTAAATTTCCTCCTTCTCAAGTCCT
>ENA-OUQH01002332-OUQH01002332.1-human-gut-metagenome-genome-assembly--contig:-NODE-2332-length-11874-cov-9.728826_pt1 | contig 11874 bp, 10 predicted proteins | sample MGYA00237948_ERZ548828 | MGnify/ENA primary metagenome ERZ548828 (study PRJEB26490, sample SAMN05194711) | human gut metagenome | biome: terrestrial biome; feature: human-associated habitat; material...
ACTTAATACATTCTTCATGAGGAAGCGCTCTGTAGCAGCTATAGAGATATGCTTTTAACATATCCGGCTGTTCACATATCTTATACGCTTCCTGATAAGCTTTTGCAGCCTCTTTATACAAAAACTGATGCCCGTATGCTGCCCCCATACTCGCATATACACGCCCATAAAACTTCTTATCTACCGATTCATCCCAGTCTTTGTTAAGGATGGACTGATATACTAGAATCGCTGATTCGTATTCTTTACTGTTTTGAAGCGTATCCGCCATATATTTTCTGCGAAAAATTGTTAGTTTGCGAAAAAAAGATATATTTGTAGTCGCATGTATTTATCCATGGAATGGTGTTGAAATTCGATGTTAACGAGTACAGCTTCGCATTATTTTTATAAACCATAAAAAGACACAGGGTTGAATGCCAATCCTGGATGGAGGAAATTTTATGAAAAAGCTGACAGCCATGCTGCTGGCACTAACGCTCTGCTTGGGTCTTGCTGCGTGCGGCGGCAACACCGCACAGGTATGCCCCCTGATAGGTGCGCACGCGGAACGTGTGATAGTTTGAAAGCGTCGCGTCCGCTTCTCCCACCTGCAAAAATGTCGCTGCGGGATATTCCGCCGCCAGCTTTTTCATCAGGCCCTCCGCCAGGCGGTCCACTTCGGCAAAATTCGTTGCCTTGATGTAGTACTGTTCCAGCTCATCGTGCCGCCGGTGCGCCTCGGCAATGGCCAGCTCCGCCTGCCGCAGCAGTGTCGCGGCTGTCTTTTGCAAAAAGCGGATGCGTACCCGCCGGGATTTTATGGCGCTGCCATCATCGGTAAAGCGCTGAGCGTGGATGGCCCGGCCCGCCAGCGGTACCCGGTGCAGGCTGTTGCTGGTCACAAAGGCCAGCCCCGTTTCCGGGATCAGCAGATGATCCAGCTTTTCGGGGGAGAGGGGACAGGGGCAGCTGATGACATGGTACCCCCGTGCCACTGCTTCATCCCGTAGCCGGGGCAGCAGTGCCGCGGCTGCCGCCCCGCAGGGGTCCTCCAGGCAGATGACCCGCTCGCACAACGCCAAAATGGTTTCATGAAACAAAATAGTGCCTTGGTCTGTCACCGCGGAGAGCAGCCGCAGCTCCTCACGGCCCGGTTTGCCCCGGTCAGGCAGCTCCCGGGCAGCCAACCGCTGCACATAGTGCTCGATTTTTTCCCAGTTTAGGGTCTCCGCCGCCAGCCGGCGCACCTCCCCCAGCAGGGCCCCCGCCCCGGAAAGATACCGGACCGCCTGCCAGTGCAGCCCGCTGATCTCCCGCCCCAGTCGGACGATCTCCTCCCGCCGGGTGAATAGAAGCTCCTCATTCCAGCACCCATACAGAGAAAACGGCTGCTCCACCGCGCCGGGGAACTGCGGCTCCAGCGCGTGGGGCGGGGTGGCATCCAGCAGCACCGTCATTTGCCGCGGCAGAATGACCCCATCCAGGCTGGCGGCATCGGAGGAACAGTGGATCTCCTCCACCGGCTGGCCGCGCTGCAGGGCCAGCTTTATTACCCGTTTCATCAGGGTGGATTTGCCGGTGCCCGGCCCGCCTTTGATGAGGATGCAGCGCCAGCCCTCCTCCGGCCGGGTGAACTGCCCGAACAGCGAATAAAACCCATTTTGGGAATTGCACCCCATAAACCAGCGGCAGGGGATCGTTTTTTCCATGAAAAGGCTCCTTTCGGCGGGGTGTGGCGTTCGCGCCCGCTGGTGCCATTCTATGCCGCCCCGGTGGATGTTGCCCCAGGTTCCTGCAGGGTGCCGGTTCGGCCCGCAGGGCAAACCGTCCCTCCGGGACGGTTTTAGGGCGGCTTTGCCGCCCCACGGGCGCCTGCGGCGCCCGGCCCTGCGGGCCGCCTGTCCCCGCCGCTCACCCGTGCGAAAGCCACAAAAAAGGAGGGCCCGCAGGCCCTCCCGGTACAAAAATCATATCTTTATCCCCAGCTCCTGTATTTTCTCCCGCAGCGAGAGAAAATCCGCGAAGCCGTTTTTGGTATTGTAGGGGTTGCGCAGCAGTGCCGCCGGGTGGAAGGTCCCCATCATCCACACCCCGTTTTTCTGGATCCACTCGCCATGCTGGCGTGTTACCTTGTAATCCGGCTGGATCAGCGTCATGGCGGCAATGCGCCCCACGCACACAATGATCTTGGGCCGGATGAGCGCCACCTGGTTGCGCAGGTAGCCCATGCAGGCGGCGATCTCCTCCTGCTCCGGGTCGCGGTTCTGCGGCGGGCGGCACTTTACTATATTGGCTATGTAGATATTGCGGCTGCGGTCCAGGTCGATGTAGTGCAGCATTTTATCCATCAGCTGGCCGCTGCGCCCCACAAAGGGCTCTCCCTGCTCGTCCTCGTGCTGGCCTGGCCCCTCCCCGATGAACATGATCTCTGCCTTGGGGTTGCCCACCCCAAAGACTACATGGTTCCGGCCTTGGCACAGCTTGCAGGCGGTGCAGTGCAGCGCGGTATCTCTCAGGCTTTCCCAGTCCATCATGGGTGTCGCCTCCTTTTGTAAATTTTTCGATGAATCTATTATATCAGATAATTAGACTCTTTGCAAAATAGAACATGGGTGTTATAATATTATGGACAAAAAAGTATGCGACAATAAGGAGGCATCCCCCTATGGCAAAAGTATTAGTAGAAACTTCCGCCCGTCATCTGCACCTTTCCCAGCAGGATCTGGAGACCCTGTTCGGCGAGGGCTTCGAGCTGACCTTCAAAAAAGCGCTTTCCCAGCCCGGCCAGTTTGCCACCAATGAAAAAGTCGAGGTCATCGGCCCCAAAAAGTCCATGGGAATGATCTCGGTTCTTGGCCCCGTCCGCAAGCAGACCCAGGTCGAGCTTTCCATGACCGACGCCCGTTCCATCGGCATCGCCCCCTTCGTGCGGGAATCCGGTGACCTGGCCGGTACCCCCGGCTGCCGTCTGGTTGGCCCCAAGGGCGAGATCGAACTGAAGGAAGGCGTTATCGTCGCCAAGCGCCACATCCACTTCACCCCGGAGGATAGCGAGAAGTTCGGCGTTAAGGATAAGCAGATCGTCCGGCTGAAAATTGATTCCGATGACCGCAGTCTGGTGTTCGATGATGTCATCTGCCGTGTTTCCCCCACGGCCGGCACCGCCTGCCACCTGGATACCGATGAAGCCAATGCTGCCGGCTGCTCCGGTGAAGTCTACGGCGAGGTCATTCTGTAAAATCACGCACCCCCGGCGGCAGACTTACCCACAGTCTGCCGTCTTTTACAAAAATCAAAGCGACCGAAAGGAGTTTCCCTATGGCCACCCTTTTGCAGCTCTGCCAGCCCTTCGATCACGCTGTGATGGCCGTCATCCAGCAGCTAAGCGGCGCCATGATGGATAAGATCATGCTGGTGTTCACCTTCCTGGGCGAGGAGACCTTCGCTATTCTGCTGCTCATTGCCGTGTACTGGTGCTGGGATAAGCGGATCGGCGAATATCTCTTGTTCTCCCTTTACACCGCCATGAGCCTCAACGGCCTGCTCAAGGATATAATCTGCCGTCCCCGCCCGTTTTTGAATGACGAGTTCAGCGACCTGCGCTATGTCAAGGTAAAGGGCCTGCTGGTGGATACTGAGCACCTTTCTTCCTCCTGGTCCTTCCCCAGCGGCCACAGCCAAACCGCCGGCAGCATCTACGGCAGCCTTATCAATGGCCGCAAGCTCGGGATCAAAGTCTGCGGCATCGCGGTCATCCTGCTGGTCATGCTCTCCCGGGTCTATCTCGGCGTCCATTACCCCACCGATACCATTGTGGGCGCAGTGCTGGGCCTGCTGTGCGCCTGGGTGTGCGGGCTGCTGTTCCGCCGCTTTTATCAGCACCGCCTGCTGCTGATGGCCGCCGCTGTGCTGCTTTCCGGCCTGATGCTGCTGGTCAGCCCCTCCGGCGACAGCGTAAAAACCCTGGCGATGGGCGTGGGCGCTGTACTGGGCATGTGGCTGGAGGACGGCCTGGTGGAGTTCCGCTCCGCCAATGGCTTCTTCGGCGGGGCGCTGCGGCTCATTTTGGGTTTTGCACTTATCATGGCCATCCGCATTGGCCTTAAGGCCCTGCTGCCCGATATGATGTGGTGCCACACCCTGCGCTACGGCCTCATGGGCCTGTTCGGTACCTTCCTGTGGCCGTGGGTCTTTACCAAATTGGGCTTTTGATAAAAAGACAACCCAGGCGGCGAACGCAAAAGCGGGTGCTGGCTGCGTTGCCCCCTCGAAAGGCATAAGCCCGTCTTGCGCCGGGCGCGAGCCTTCCTTCGGGTGCAGCCTTGCCATCCCCTCCCTTTTCCGCCCGCCGCCCGTATCACCATAAAAAATTCATTTTAGGAGGTCGTATTATGGGATTTCTGAAAAATCTGCTGGGCCTGGGTGTTGCCGCCGGCACCGCCTATGCTGCCGTTAAGGTAGCGCAGAAGTACAACGAAAAGAAGAACGCGAACGCGGATCTGAACGGCGATGGCGCCGTGGATGCCAATGATACCGTCTACGGCGTTAAGGAAGCCGCCCGCGAGGTGTACGCGGAAACCGCCGCCAAGGTGCGGGAGAAGGCCCCAGAGGTCCGGGAAAAGGCTGCTGCCGCCATCGGGGCCGTGCAGGAAAAAGCCCCCGAGTTCATCGAGAAGGTGAAGGGAGCCGCCGGCGAAGCCTGGAGCGCCATCCATGGCGAAAATTTCCCTGCCGCCGAGGTGGAGCTGGAGGAAGAACCCACCTGCTCCGAGGATGTCACCGCCGAAGAGACCGAAGAGCCTGCCGCCGAGCCGGAGACCCCCGCCGCCGGGCAGGAGTAAGCAAACCCCGCAAACCAAAAGACCGCCCCAGCCGGGCGGCCTTTTTTGCTGCGCTTATTTGATGAAATTGGTGCGGATGGGCGCTTCCCGCTGGGGCAGGCCGTATTTCTCCCGGCCCAGCGCGATGCTGCGCATCAAGAAGGTCATATTGCGGGCCAGCGTGCGCATGGTCTGCCGGCCTTCCTCGTCCTGCTCAGCTTCGCCGGGCGCCCGCCCGTGGATGCTGTTCCAGTATTGGCTGGAAGCGACCGGCATCCCCGCTATGGTAAAAAATTTGTTCAGCTCATCAAAGGTCGCGCTGCACCCGCCGCGCCGCGCGCACACCACACTGGCCCCTACCTTCATGGATTTATCAAAGTGGCTGCTGTAAAAAAGCCGGGTCAGGCAGGCCACCAGCGTGGCATTGGCGCTGGCGTAGTAGACGGGGCTGGCCACCACCAGGCCGTCCGCCGCCTCCAGCTTGGGTGCCAGCTCGTTTACGATGTCATCAAAGACGCACCGGCCGGTCTCGGCGCATCTGCCGCAGGCAATGCACCCCCTGATATCCCGCGCGCCCACCTGCACCGTTTCCACCTCCACGCCTTCCTCCCGGAAGATCCTTTCCATCTCCTCCACCGCCACAGTGGTATTGCCGCCCACACGGGGGCTGCCGTTCAGGATCAAAACCTTCATTGCCGTGCCTCCTATCTGTTAAAATGTGTTCAGCCTCATTATATCTGCTTTGGGTGGAATTTACAACAGCCCCGCCGGGGCAAAATATTGCACAAAAAAGAAAGGTAAATTTGTGCACCCCACCAATTGTTTCCTGTACCAATTGACACCCCCGCCCAGCCGTGCTATCTTGTTTATACCAATCATATCCCCATGGGGATATTTTGTGTTTGCTCCGCAAACACAACCCCGCCTGCGGGAAAAATAAAAAGAAGAGAGGTTTATCCTAATGAAAAAGCTTTTAAGTGTTGTGCTGGCGCTGCTCATGCTGGCCGTCATGCTGCCGGTCGTGGCAATGGCGGATGATGCCAATTACTGCACCATTGAAGGTGTCAATGGCAAGTTCGATACCCTTACTGCCGCCGCAAAGGCTTGGCGTGAGAGCAAAGGCGTTGTAACCGAAGGAAATACCTTCGGTGCAAACAATTTGGGCACAGTAGAATCCATAGTGTGGGACATCTATGGCACGGTTCCTGTTGGCGATGGCGCTGGTGTTGCAGGCGACAATGGCGCAGGAGACTGTATCTTTACTGGCGGTTACTTTACGCCTGCTGTTACTGTAAGTAAAGTTACCGTTACTGGCCATAACAATGCTACTATCAGCAAAACAAATGATAAATACCGTGTAAGCGTAAACGCAAATGAAGTGGTATTTGCAAACATCACCTTTGAAGATACCATGAGAAACGATAGTAACCCCGGAAGCCTTACTTTTACTAATTGCACTTTCAAAGCAGGTTTGAGAATGCCCCATGCAAGAGACAATTCGGCCTTGAAGGTAGAAAACTGTGTGTTTACCGGAAGTGAAGAGAACGGCTATGCAATTTTTGTGCAGGGGACGATGACAAATGTGGTGCTTTCTGGCAATCAGATTTCCAACGCAAAGTGCGGCATGAATATCCAAACCGCGCCTGCTACCGTTTCCATCACTGGTAATACGATCACCAACTTGACCGGTAAAGATGCGAATGGCGGCAAGTATGGCTCCGCTATCCAGCTTACCAGCGGTGCTTCTTTCACCGTGACCGATAACACCATCAATACCAAAAATGTTAATGCATTCCATCTCTACAATGGGCTTAATGCTGCTGTAACCATCAACAACAACATAATCACGACCGATTACCTCATTTGGAATGCGGCAAATCTCGAAAATATCTCTTCCTCCGGTAACACCCTCGATATCAAGTATCCCGGAAAAGAGCTGGTAAAAGTAAAACTTGATGACAAATCAGAGGTAGTAAATACAATAGATTCCGCTACTACCATCAACGGTACCGTAGTGGAGCATCCCACTACCATCATCATCACCCCCGCCGAGGACACCCCCAAGACCGAGCCCGAGAAGAACCCCACCACCGGCGCCAATGATATGGTCGCCGCGGCCGCGGCCCTCATGGCCGTCTCCGCCCTTGGCATGGCCGTCCTCTCCCGCAAAAAATAAAATCATCCGCCCCACCCAAAAAGCTCCCCCACCGGGGGAGCTTTTGCTGTGATAAGGTAAGGTTCACCAAAAGAAAAAGACGCCTTTGGGCGTCTTTTTCTTTTGGTGAACCATCGGGGATTCGAACCCCGGGCCCTTTGATTAAAAGTCAAATGCTCTGCCGACTGAGCTAATGGTTCATATTGCCGCATGGCAACAGATATATTATAATGGCCTCCCCCCGGCTTGTCAAGCATTTTATCACTATACTTTCCATCTCTTTCCCATCTTTTCCCCGCAATGGGCTATAACATTTCCCCGCCCCGCATTGCATTTCTCCCGCGCTTTCGTTATAATACTTTCAGCGTTAATTTTGGGAGGATATGTTTATGCTTTTCTGGATCGGTCTGGGCGTTCTGCTCATCGGCGGCATCATGGTCCGCGTCGCTTCTAAGCGCGGTGACGAGGGTGAAGCCCTCAAAAAGGTCGGCATCGCGCTCATCTTCATCGGCACCGCCATTCTGCTCTTTGTGCTCACCATCAATATCCTGGTGTGGACCGGCCGCTTCGGCGTTGCCTCCTGATCACCCTGCCCCCCTACGGGGGCTTCCTTTTTTAACCGCCGCCGGGTATAATAAACTCATACCCAAGTACTCCCCAGAAAGGAGGCCGCCCTGTGCCGCTGGAACTGCAAAGCGATATCCGCTACCTCAAAGGGGTAGGGGAGAGCCGCGCTCAGCTTTACCATAAGCTCGGCGTGGATACCGTGGAGGACCTCCTCTACCACATCCCCCGCCGCTATGTCGATCTCACCCATCCCACCCCGCTGGCGGAAGCCATTCCGGGGCAGAAGTGCGCCGTCCGGGCGCTGCTGGCCACCAAGGGCCGGGAGCAGCGCATCCGCCGGGGGCTTTCCGTTTTTCGCCTCACCGCCGTGGATGGCCCCGTCACCCTCCACATCACCTTTTTCAATGCCAAATACACCGTCGATTCCCTGCGCGAGGGAGAGGAGTACCTCTTTTACGGTACCCTTACCGGCGGCTTTTACGCCCGGCAGATGGACTCCCCGCAGGTATTCCGCCCGGAGGAAGCCGGTACCCTGCTGCCGGTCTATCCGCTCACCCAGGGCCTCAGCAATAAGATGGTCAGCCGCCAGGTCACCGAAGCCCTCCACCAGGTGGAGCAGCTCCCCGATCCTTTGGCGGGCAGCGGTCTGCCGCAGCAGTACGGCCTGATGAGCTACTCGGAAGCCCTCCACGCTGTCCACTTCCCGCGCGATTGGGCGGAGATCGAAACCGGCCGCAGCCGCATGGTCTTTGATGAACTGCTCTGCCTTACCATCTGCTTTGCCCGGATGCGCCAGGGCCGGGCGTTGCGGCATATCGCCCCCATGCAGCCGCACCCCCTTACCGCCTACTATCAGGCTCTGCCTTATCAGCTGACCGGTGCCCAGCAGCGCGCCATTGCCGAAGCCATCGGCGATATGTGCAGCGGTACCCCCATGAACCGCCTGGTGCAGGGGGATGTGGGCAGCGGCAAAACGGCGGTGGCAGCGGCCTGCTGCTATTTCGCCTTCCTCAATGGAGCACAAAGCGCCCTGATGGCCCCCACCGAGATCCTGGCCCAGCAGCATTACCACAATCTCGCCCCTCTCCTGGAGCGCCTTGGTATGCGGGTGGCCCTCCTCACCGGCTCCCTTTCCGTCAAAAAGAAGGAGTCCCTCAAAGCCGCCCTCGCCGCCGGGGAACTCGATCTCTGCATCGGTACCCACGCCATCCTCACCGCCGATACCGAATTTTCCCGGCTGGGGCTGGTCATCACCGATGAACAGCACCGGTTTGGGGTGCAGCAGCGGGCCGCCCTGAGGCAAAAGGGCCAGGATACCCATGTCCTGGTCATGTCCGCCACCCCCATTCCCCGCACCCTGGCTATGATCGTCTACGGCGATCTGGAGCTCTCCATCATCGATGAGCTGCCCGCCGGCCGCCAGCCGGTGCGCACCTACCTCATCAATAGCGAGATCCGGGAGCGGGCCTTCGGCTATATCCGCCGCCACCTCGATGCCGGTTATCAGGCGTATCTCATCTGCCCCGCCGTGCAAAGCGAGGAGGAAGAGGCGGCCGCCGCCCATCTCAAATCCGCCGTGGAATACGCCGAGGAGCTGGCCCACGGCGCCTTTGGGCAGTATCGGGTCGGCCTGCTCCACGGCAAAATGCGCCCCGCCCAAAAGGAAAAAGTCATGGCGGAATTTGCCGCCGGGGAGATCCAGCTGCTGGTGGCCACCACCGTGGTGGAAGTCGGCGTGGATGTCCCCAATGCCGTGATTATGATGATTGAAAATGCCGAGCGGTTCGGACTTTCTCAGCTCCACCAGCTGCGCGGCCGGGTGGGCCGGGGCCAGGTGCAGTCCCACTGCATCCTCCTTTCCGATACCGATAACCCCGAAACCAGGGAGCGCCTGCGGGTGCTGTGCAGCACCAATGACGGCTTCAAAATAGCGGAAGAGGACCTCAAGCAGCGCGGCCCCGGCGACTTTTTCGGGGAACGGCAGCACGGCCTGCCGGAGCTCAAGGTGGCGGATCTCGCCGCCGATAGCCGACTGCTGCAAAAGACCCAGCAGGCCGCCGGCGAGCTCCTCGCTCGTGATCCCCAGCTGGATACCCTTCCCGCCCTCTCCCGCCGTGTGGACCGCCTGATGGCGAAAATGAGCTTGTAAAGCCGTCTGCCCGCCGGGCCCTGCTTTTCTCCGAAGAAAAGCAGATAAAAGATTTTCAGGCCAAGCTGGTGGTCGCCTGGCGGCGGGGCGGAGTCTTTTGCAAAGGCATAGTTAGTACGCCTACCCGGCGGGGGCCTACTTTTCTATGAAGAAAAGTAGGCAAAAGTCATTCAGGGCTCCGCCCTAAAAACCCGTAACGCGTCGGTACACCCCGTATAATCGGGGCCCCCGCAAGGTCGTAAGACCTTGTGGGGAAAGGAGGATGCACCGCAGCGGGGAGGGCTGCCCGAAGCAAAGCGTAGGGTCAGTCCGACTTAAGCGAAGATGTTATTTTAATTCGGTTTCTGCTGAATCCAAAATAAAATGCGCCGCAGGCACCTTGGGAGCGTATCTGCGGCGCCGTACGGACGATGCTTTTGCATCGTTCGTATCCAGCAGCAGCTTAGCGTTAGGGGGTCTTGGGGCACAGCCCCAAGTGTGTTTTGGTTCCTTTTACACAAGTAAAAGGAACGCCACGCCGGCGAGGCGTACTAGCTAAGCCTTGTAAAAGGCTCCGCCCCGCCGCCAGGCGATTACCATCTTGGCCTAAAAATAAAAATCTTTTGCCTACTTTTCTTCATAGAAAAGTACCCCCCCGCCGTTAGGCGAGATAAAATTATGTCATCAAATAAAAATCCCCTACGCGCGTGTACGCGTATATATGGGTACGCGATGGGTGCGCACCTGCCCGCGCGTGGGAGAAAAATCCCACCGGACGGCCGAAAAATCGCTGCCTAAAAATTTTTGCCCCAACCGCGAACAAATTTTCGTTTCCCTCTTGCAATCCCGGCAAAAATCGTGTACAATGGAATCAGAATACCATCACTTTGGGAGGAAATTGCATGGCCATCGAGAAAAAAGCAAAGGAAACCGCCCCCGCCCCCAGCGATAAGCAAAAAGCCCTGGAAACCGCCATCAGCCAGATCGAAAAGCAGTTTGGCAAAGGGGCTGTAATGCGCCTGGGCCAGAATGCCACCATGAATGTGGAAGCCATCCCCACCGGCTCCCTTTCGCTGGATATGGCACTGGGCATCGGCGGCCTGCCCCGCGGCAGAATCGTCGAGATCTATGGGCCGGAATCCAGCGGTAAGACCACCGTGGCCCTGCATGTGGTGGCCGAAGCCCAAAAGCGCGGCGGCTCCGCCGTTTTCATCGATGTGGAGCATGCCCTGGACCCCGTTTACGCCAAAAATTTGGGCGTGGATATTGACCAGCTGCTGGTCTCCCAGCCCGATACCGGCGAGCAGGCCCTGGAAATCTGCGAAGCGCTGGTTCGTTCCGGCGCGGTCGATGTCGTGGTCGTCGACTCGGTGGCTGCGATGGTCACCAAGGCCGAGATCGAGGGCGAAATGGGCGATACCCATGTCGGCCTGCAGGCCAGATTGATGAGTCAGGCCCTGCGCAAGCTGACTGGCGCCATCGGCAAAAGCAATGCCATCGTCATCTTCATCAACCAGCTGAGAGAGAAGATCGGCGTGATGTACGGCAACCCGGAGACCACCCCCGGCGGCCGCGCCCTCAAGTTCTACTCCTCCGTCCGGCTGGATGTCCGACGCACCGAGCAGCTCAAAGCCGGCGGCGAGGTCATCGGCAACCGGGTGCGCGTCAAGGTGGTCAAAAACAAGGTCGCCCCGCCCTTCAAGGAGGCCGAGTTTGATATCATGTACGGCCAGGGCGTTTCCCGCCTGGGCGAGATCCTGGATCTGGGCAGCAAGCTGGATATCGTGCAGAAATCCGGCGCGTGGTTTAATTATGGCGAGATAAGGCTGGGCCAGGGCCGTGATAACGCCAAGGAATACCTGCGGCAGAACCCCGAGCTGGCCGAGGAGATCGCCGCCAAGGTAATGGCCAACGCCGATAAGCTGATGGGCCGTACCGCCGCGGCCGCCGCCCCCAAAAAGCTGGGCCAGGTAAACCTGACCGCCGAGGTGGACGAGGACGAATAAGCCGGTCAGGTAAGAAGATTTGCCGCTTTTTGCCGTATGGACCGCGGCCCGCAAAAAGGTGACGACCCGGCGATGGAGCCCCCTGCCGGGCCCCGCAAAACTGAATTTCTGCCTCCCGGCGCCCCACGCGCCCGGGAGGTCTTTTGCTCCGGGGCGGTGTTATCCGGCGGGCGGGCTTTGGAAAAGCCGGCAAAAGGCACGGGGCGCCCGCAGGGC
>ENA-OUQH01002338-OUQH01002338.1-human-gut-metagenome-genome-assembly--contig:-NODE-2338-length-11863-cov-21.147696_pt1 | contig 11863 bp, 10 predicted proteins | sample MGYA00237948_ERZ548828 | MGnify/ENA primary metagenome ERZ548828 (study PRJEB26490, sample SAMN05194711) | human gut metagenome | biome: terrestrial biome; feature: human-associated habitat...
CCATCATGGGCAGCCGCGAGCCCAACGACCCCACCATTACCAGCGCAAAGCTGGCAGCGCAGATCCCCGGCTCCGTGCTGGTGAACAGCCTGCAGGAAGCCGCCGACTGGGTAAAGCAGAACGCCCAGCCCGGTGATCTGGTCATCACCCTCGGTTGCGGCGATATCTATAAAGCCAGCAAGATGATGGTGGAAAAGGATCAGTAAGCTGATTTAAATAATTATAAATACAGAAGCGCCCCGCAGTCATTCGGCTGCGGGGCGCTTCTGCGTCTCTATCTACGATTCTGGAAGGATGTTGGCGTTATCAGAACTTGAACAGGTCCACGATGCGCTGCCACAGGCGGGTGAAAATGTTGCCCTCCTTCACCGTCTCAGTCTCAGCCACAACATTGTTGGCAGCGGCCACGGTCTCGGCAGTCTTGTAGACAAACTTCACACTGCTCTCGGCGTCCTCGGGTGCACCGGCAAAGCTGGTGTAGTTTTCCAGCCGGTCGGTCATCTCGTCCAGCACGGTCTTGAGGCCGTGCAGCTGATCCTGATCCAGTGCGCCGGTCAGCTTGGAGATGCCCTCCTCGTTGAACTGGTTCAGACCATCGTTCAGCTGGTGGGTGCCGTCATTCAGCTGGCTTGCACCATCGCTCAGGGTGTTCACGCCGTCGTACAGGGTCTTGGTACCGGCGGCAAGCTGTGCGCTGCCGTCCTTGGCAGAATGGGCACCATCTGCGGCGGTCTGCACGCCGGCGGTGTACTGGCCCACGCTGGAAACGAAGTACTGGATCTTGGAAAGGCTGTCCTTCAGGGCACGCACATCCGCGATATCCTGACTGTTCTCTACCTGATACTTCAGCTCTGCCTTGGCGGTGTCCTTGGCTTCCTGACTGGTCAGCAGCTGCACCAGACCGCACAGCATGGAGGGGTCGTAGTTCTGCATCAGGTGCAGAGCAGCCTCCAGATCGTGGTTCGTCTTGGTAGCGGAAAGGTACAGCGCCAGATCCAGCTGGCTGTCTTTGAAGCTGGGAGCCTGCTCCCAGATGGTACGCACCATCTTACGGCGGCCGGCAGCCAGCGTCTTGTCGTTCATGGTCAGAATGTTGTCGATGACTGCGGCGTAGTTGTCCCAGGTCATATCGGTGTCGATCAGACCGCCCTCTTTCAGGGTCTTGTTGGCAGAAGCCAGCACACCGTCTGCCACCTGCTGTGCGCCGCTGTTCAGGGCGCTGTTGTTGGAGCTCAGGGTGTCCAGACCGTTGGTCAACTGGCCCAGACCCTTGTCCAGTGCGGCTGCACCATTGTTCAGGGTGTTGGCACCGTCCAGCAGTGCCAGCACACCGCTGGCCAGCTGACTGGTACCGTCCTCCAGCTGAGAAGCGCCGTCCAGCAGCTGGCTCATGGCGTCGTTCAGCTGGTTGATGCCGTCGGTCAGGTCGTTGAGACTGCTCAGGTCAAACACATTGTCAGTGCCCAGAGCTGCAGCGCTGGTGGCGCAGGCCATCATCACCTGCGGGCAGGTCAGTTCAGTGACATCTGCCTCCACCGTGATGGTGTCCTGCAGATAGTCCTCAATGGTGTCCAGTTCGTCCGGCAGCAGACCGGACAGGGAGTCCTTCACGCCCGGCAGGGTGACAAAGGCAGCCACATTGCTCTTGGCGGCGCTTTCCACCAGACCGTGGGCAGCCACCACGTTGGTGGCATCCTGCCCGAAGATCACGCCCACAGCGGTGACCAGCGGGGTGACGATGGTGCGGTCGGTGCCGTTCACGTTCACGGTGCCGGTCTCGTTGTTCTTCAGGGCGATGGTCATAGTCAGATGACCGCTCTTGCCGATCAGATCTTCCAGTGCGGCTTCCTGACCGTCCAGCGCGTAGGTGACGGTAGCTTGAATGGGCAGGGCGCGGTCGGTATCACCTTTATAATACACATCGGTATCATCGGTGTTCCACACCAGCTTTTCGCCGTCCTGTGTGAACTCGGCGCTGCTCTCGGTGTTCTGGATGTTGGTCAGGGTGCTCTGGTCGGTCACCTTGGACAGGCCGGAGGCGCTGTAAACGTGCTCGCTGACGGTGGTGCTCTGGATGGAGCCATCGGCGTTCATCACAGCGTACACGGTCTCAGACTTGGTAAAGCTGCTGCCGCCTGCGGCAAAAGCCGGGGCTGCACAGCTGGCGGCAAGGGCAACTGCCAGCGCCGCACTGGCGAAACGAAGCGATTTTTTCATAACGCATTACTCCTTTTCAGACTTCTTGGCGTTGGCAGATTCAGGGATCATCCATTTCAGGGTGGTGTGGCGGATGAGCCAGTCACACAGCATCAGGGCGGCGGGCAGCATCACCAGAATGACCAGCATACTGATCAGAGCGCCGCGGGAGATCAGCAGGCAGATGCTCCGCAGCAGCTCCATCTTACTGATGGCAGCCACGCCGACCGTAGCGGCAAAGAAGGTCAGGCCGCTGGTCAGGATGGACTGACTGCAATGCTCCAGCGACTGCTGGGCAGCTTCCTTGGGGGTGCGGCCAAAGGCGCGCTCCTCGTGATAACGGGTGGTCATCAGGATGGAGTAGTCCACGGTAGCGCCCAGCTGGATGGTGCCGATGACGATGCTGGCAATGAAGGGCAGCTGCGTACCGGTAAAGTACGGGATGCCCATGTTGATGGCAATAGCGGCTTCGATGCTGGCGACCAGCAGCACCGGGATGGAGATGCTCTTGAAGGAGATGGCGATGATGACCAGCACCGCCATGATCGACCAGACGTTGACGTTCTTGAAGTCCACGTCTGCCACCTCGATCAAGTCTTTGGTCATGGCACCTTCACCGGTGATGACGCCCTCAGGGTCTACGTTCTTGATCAGGCCGATCATCTTGTCCAGCTGGCTGTTGATGGCATCCGTGCCGGTCTTGTAGGAGCTGTTGGCCAAAATCAGCTTGTAGCCGCCGGATTGCAGAATCTCCATCACGCTGTCGGGCAGCAGCTCGGTGTCAAAGCCGGGGCCGGTAATGGAATCCAGACTTACCACCTGCGTGATGCCATCTACATCCTTCAGCTCATCGCACAGGTCGGACACCTGCGTAGCGGTCAGATCGTCATGCACCAGAATGAAGTGGCTGGTGGTCATGCCGAAGTCCTCGCCCAGCTTGTTGGTGCCCACGATGCCGGTCAGGTCCTGGGGCAGGGAATCGAACAGGGTGTAGTACACGCTGGTCTTGTTCTGCGCAATGGCAAAGGGAATAAGGATGAGGATAAAGACAGTCACGATGGGCGCTGCGTGCTTGGAAACAAAGTAGCTCAGCTTGGTCAGCCGGGGGATAACGGTGCGGTGTTTGTATTTTTCCACCCACTTATCAAAGGTAAGGATCAGGGCGGGCAGAATGACCACGGTGCAGATGACGCCCAGTGCCACGCCCTTTGCCATGACAAGGCCGATATCGCGGCCCAGCGTCAGACGCATGGCGCACAGTGCAAGGAAGCCTGCAATGGTGGTCAGGCTGGAAGCGGAGATGGAGGTCATGGTCTTGCAGATAGCGCTGACCATGGCTTCCTCATTGGTGGAGCGCAGCTCCTTTTCTTCCTGATAGCGGTGCAGCAGGAAGATGGAGAAGTCCATCGTAACGCCCAACTGCAGCACGGTGGCAAGCGCCTCGGTGATGTAGCTGATCTGCCCCAGCAGGATGTTGGTGCCGAAGTTGTACGCGATGGGGAACAGCAGACCCAGCATGAACAGCAGCGGGGTGATGGTGCTTTCCAGTGAGAGGAACAGCACCAGCAGGCTGGCGCCCACGGCAATCAGAATGTACAGGGGCATTTCCTGATTGACCAGCGCCTTGGTGTCCTGCAGAATAACGCTCATACCGCCGAAGAAGCAGTCCTTGCGCAGCAGCTTTTCAATCTGCTTGACGGCTTCCATGGTCTCGTCGCTGGCGCTGGGGGCGTCAAAGCGGACGATCAGCATAGTGGAATCGTTTTTGCCGAACATGAACTGCTGCACATCGGCAGGCAGCATGGCGGTGGGGATGCTGGGGTCGATCACATCGCTGAGCCAGAAGGTCTGGGTGACGCCGGGCACGGCTTCAATCTCCTTTTTCATAGCGATGAGTTCATTGGTTGGCAGGCCCTCTACCGTGATCATACCGGTGGAGGCCAGATGGAAATCGTCCTCAAGGGCTACCTCGCCGATCATGGAGTCCAGATCCTGCGGCAGGTAGGTGAGGATGTCATAATTGATGCGGGTGGCAATGGCGCCGATCGCGGAAGGGATCAACAGCAGCACGGCCACTGTTAAGATCAGCTTGCGCAGACGCACGATGCCTTGTGCGATCTTTTTCATGAGAACCCTCCAGAATAGAAAGTTGATTGGGAAAGCCCGCGAAACTGACCGCCGGTCATCTTCCGGGCAAACACTATTATATTCAGCCCGGGCAGTGTGTCAAGCGGAAAAAGTGACTGAAAGTCAGTTTTTTTATCACCTGCAAAAAATTGTATAGCAAACCGGGCTTGCACAAACGGCAAAGGACTGCTAAACTAAGGTACGCAGACCGGACGCAGCACATACCTGCGTCTAAATTCAGAGAAAAGAGGAATCTACCCAAAGCATGAGCACCGTGGAAGGGAAAAAGCAGGAAAAGCGCCGCGCCCTGCTGGATGCAGCCTACGAGCTGTTTCTGGAGCGGGGCACCGCCAAGACCAGCGTGGAGGATATCACCAGCCGTGCCAAGGTGGGCAAAGGCACGTTTTATCTGTATTTTCAGGATAAGGGCGCGGTGATGCAGGCGCTGCTGGGGCGGGTGAGCTACCAGCTGCTGAGCGATGCCTGCCTTGCGGTCGAGCAGCACCCCGAGCTGCCGGACTTTACCGCGCAGGTAGTGTTCGTCATCGACCATATCATCGAAGCTTTGCGGCAGGATGTGCTGGTGCTGCGGTTTCTGGAGCGCAACTTCGTCTGGCCCGGGTTGGACCAGATCGAAGCCAGCAGAGAGGCTGAGCCCCTGATGCGCAAGCTGCTGGCTATCGTGCTTTCCAGCCCGGAGATGGCCGGACGTAGTGAGCGGGAGGTCTACCAGCGCATCACCGCCTTGGGCAGTATGTGTATGTCAGTGTGCTATTCCAGCATTCTGGAGGGCAAGCCGGACAACATCGACGCCATGAAGCCGGTGCTGTACGATATCATCCGCCGGGCACTTTCGCCGGAAAAGTAAAAAAAGAACGCATAAAAAGCACAAAAGGTCTTGCTTTTTGCAAAAAGCTGTGGTAAACTATCCAAGTCGATATGACATGGACGGTTAGCTCAGCTGGTAGAGCATCTGCTTGACGTGCAGGAGGTCACAGGTTCGAGTCCTGTACCGTCCACCATACAGTTCGTACTCGAACCCAATTCTCTATGAGAAAGGGTTCGGGTATGTTTTTTGTTTACAGGAGGTTCTGCGGAGGGAGTACGCAGAGCGGTAAACGAGCAAAGGCAGGGTATCATCGTGGTGATGGTATCCTGCCTTTTGTTTTGCGGGATCAAGGTCGCTTTGTGCGAACTTGATCGTCCCCCTATATGGCGCGTTTGGGAGTAGTCACTGCGTACGTGCGTACACGCTCCGCAGGGATTCTAAGGGGCTTGACCCCTTGGCACACAGACTTTGGCACAAAGTCTAGTGTGTTACACCTTGTCAGAGGTGTACAGGCTCCCGGTACGCACGTACGCAGCGACTACTCCCAAACGCGCCATATAGGGGGACGACCAAGTTCGCACAAAGCGAACTTGATTCCGCAAAGCAAAAGGCAGGATACCACTATCATAGTGATACCCTGCCTTTGCTCGTTTACCGTTCCGAGTAGTCCTTCCGCAGAACCTCCGATAAACAAAAAACGTACCCGAACCCTTTTTCGTAAAGAATCGGGTTCGAGTACGAACTGTATGGTGGAGCTGACGGGAGTCGAACCCGTGTCCGAAAAGAAATCAGTTAGAGTATCTCCGGGCGCAGTGTGTTTATTAAATTTCCCTTGGTGCGGGCGAGCACACACGCACTACACCTTGGTAGCTTCATAAGTTCATGCCGGGCCGCAAAGCTTAAGCCCGTTCACGTTCAGTACCTAATCGACGCCCTGACCCTGTGCGGTACTAAAACAGGCAGGACGGTCGTGCCTAATTAGGCAGCGACGGCAACAGTATAATCGTTGTCAGTTAATTTTGTTTGGCACTTTTATCGTGGTGCACCGCCACGGCCCGCTGCTCACGCCTCTCTCTCCCCGTCGAAACCATTACAGCCCCGTATATTCGGCAGGCAAGCCCACCGGGAAAGTGAAGTAGAAACAACTTATCGCTGCGTTTTGAGTGCGCGGTCAATGTCGCGCTTGGCGTCGCGCGCCGCAGCAGACGCACGCTTGTCATACAGCTTTTTGCCCTTGCACAGGCCCAGCTCCAGCTTGACGCGCCCCTTTTTAAAGTAAAGAGAGAGCGGCACCAGCGTGTAGCCCTGCAGCTTGATCTGCTGCCCAAGACGGCGGATCTCCACCTTGTGTGCCAGCAAACGCCGCGGACGGCGCGGGTCCTTGTTGAAGATGTTGCCCTGCTCATAGGGGCTGATGTGGATGCCCTTGGCGATCAGCTCGCCGTCATCGATGTCTGCCCAGGAATCCTTCAGGTTGACCCCTCCGGCGCGCAGGCTCTTGACCTCGGTGCCTACCAGCTCGATGCCTGTTTCCAGTGCCTCGATGACAAAGTATTCGTGGCGCACCTCACGGTTGACGGCAATCATTTTTTTCCCACACTTGTCCTCTGCCATGGGGCACACCTCCTTTACTATTGTGGTAGGATATTAAGTATAGCGCACCTGCGAGGGAAAGTCAAGCATCCGCCGTCGGATTTATGCAGCACTTTGCGTGGAAAAATGCAAAATTGCAAAAATTATAATTTTTGCAAAACCCTGTTGACATTCTCCTTCAAATCCGCTATAATAATAAAGCTGATTCAAGACAGCCCGGTTGACCGGGTGTAGCGCAGTTTGGTAGCGCGCTTGAATGGGGTTCAAGAGGCCGTGAGTTCGACTCTCGCCACTCGGACCAAAGATGGCTGTCAAGGTCAGCAGGAGCGTCAAATCCGAAAGGATTTGGCGCTTTTTTGTTTTTACGGCTTCAAACGCGGCAGCGCCTGCTCTAAGCCGTTGGCAATGGAGCGCTTGCGGCGTATGTCCAGATGGCCGTAGATGTTTGCGGTCATCTTGATGTCCGAGTGTCCCAGCCACTCCTGCACGTCCTTCAGGCCGTAGCCCTCCGACAGAAGCATGCTGGCGCAGGTGTGGCGCAGGTCGTGAAAGCGGATGTGGGGTAGGTCGTACTTCTTTAGCAGCTTGTGGAAGGTGTGACTCACATAGTCGGGGGAGTAGGGGTGCCCGTCCTCCCAGGTGAACACGTAGTCGTTGTCTATGTAGTCCCTGCCGAAGTGGTTGCGGTAGTATTGCTCCTGTTGAAGCAGGATCTTGAACAGTCTAACCGCATCGTCTGTCAGGGGAAAGCTGCGGAAGCTGGACGCGTTTTTGGTTTTGTTCTTCTCCACGACCTTCGTGACCCGGGCCACGGTGTAGCGTAAGGATAAGGACAGGAGAGGACTTGCCCTTCAGACAGGCTGTTTGTTTCCGGCCGATAGGCGTTGATCTCCTTCATCCCGCAGGGCTCCAGCCCCCAGGCGTGGTCGATGAGAATCTCAGCGTCTATGCCGAACTCCTTATATAGTATCTCAGGGAAGTGAATGCTGGCTCTTGCCAGCTCACCCATCGTATGGATACCGTGCTTTTCCAGTCTGCGAACGGTGCCGGGGCCAGTCTGCCAGAAGTCCGTGAGAGGCTTGTGATCCCAGAGCAGATATCGGAAAGATTCTTCGTCAAGCTCTGCGATGCGGACACCGTCCTTGTCCGGGGCAGCGTGCTTGGCAGTAATATCCATTGCAAGCTTCGCCAGGTATAGATTGGTGCCGATCCCTGCGGTGGCGGTGATGCCGGTGGTGTACAGAACCTCCCGAATCATGGTCATGGCAAGGTCGTGGGCAGACATTTTATAATGAGTAAGGTACGCGGTGGCATCGATAAACACCTCATCGATGGAATACACCACGATGTCCTCCGGGGCAATATATTTCAGATAGATGCCGTAGATCTGCCGCGACACTTTTTCATAGTACGCCATCCGAGGCGGTGCCACCAGATAGGATACCTCAAGAGAGGAGTCTGCTGCAAGGGCGGTGGCATCGTAGGACGGTGCGGACAGTGTAGCCTTGCCATCCTTATACACAGCAGTGCGATTCTGGATGGCATCGCGCAGGCGACCGTTGTTGACTTCCTTGACGCGCTGCACGACCTCGAACAGTCGAGCGCGGCCGGGAATGCCGTATGCTTTCAGAGAAGGGGACACAGCCAAGCAGATGGTTTTCTCGGTGCGGCTTGCATCGGCCACGACCAGATTAGTGGTCAGCGGATCGAGATGCCGAGCAGCGCACTCTGCGGAAGCGTAATATGATTTCAGGTCTATCGCAAGGTATGTGCGCTTTGCCATGCTGTGTCACTCTCCTTCCATTAGGTTGTCCGCTCCACATACCAGCGTCCAAGCCGTCCGGTAAAGCGAGGGTCGATGTGTTCAAAGAACAAGTGTTTCTCCTTGCCCTGAATGAGAACCGTGAAGCAGTCACCGGTGCAGTCATTGTCTGCTGTGCCAGCCGGTCGAAAGTCTCGGACGGTCTCAATAGGAAAGGTTCTGCCGTCTGCCCATGTGATGGAGGTCGGCAGCATATAGCCGGTAGAATCGAATTCCGAGGCGACCTTCACATAGACGCGCTCGATCTTGGTTCGTTTTGGAATAGCCATGTGGGTCACCTCCCACTATTAAAGGTGCCCGGCATCATCCGAAATGACACCGAGGAAGTTTCGGTCGGGCATATCGGGAAGGCGGAAACGGTTGTCATCGTTCATCTGCTGTAGCTTCAGCAGCAGCAGGTTCACATTCGTGCCAAGCTGCCGAGCAATCTGGACGATGTCAAAGCCATCGCTGACCAGTTCCTCAATCGAATTTTCGTCGAGGAGCAGGTTGGCAGCGAAAAGGTTCGCTTCATATTCGGTTGTACTTGTAAAGAAAAATCCCCCAGCCGTGCACAGCTGGGGGAGAAAGAAGGTGGCCCGGAGGTCATCTTCCCGGTCTCAGACCTCGCAAGGTTACCGAAACCTGATCACTATTGAATTATAGCTGATTGGGTGAAGATAGTCAACCGAGTATATCGTGTTTACGAACCCTCTTCTGGGCAAGTTCATAAACTTCTTCATCTGCACGAACTCCGATGACAATTATCATCATGGATGTTTCAGTACGACGAAGTTGGTAAACAATGCGCAGACCAGCGGAGCGAAGTTTGATTTTCATTAAACCTGCAAGACTGGTGCTGCTATGATTGCCGAGAGGTTTTCCGTAGCCATTCTCATCGACAGGAAGAGGATTCTGCTGAACTTTCTTGATGGCTTTCAGGACAAGGAGCCGCTGGCTCCCGTCCAGAGCTTTCAGGTCTTTTTCAGCTTCGGGGAGATATTCCAGCGTCCAGCTCATTCGATGTCTACCTCGTCAAAATCAGCGAGGTCGGCGGCAGTCACGCCAAGGCGACGGTTCATTTCCTCTTCGGAAATCAAGGTAGAAGGGTCAAAGTGCGCCATACGTTCAGAGGCGACCGCCAAAAGGCGAGCGTCATTCAGTTCGTCCATCAGGCGGACATACTCGTCAGGAGAGATAAGGACACACTCCGCAGTGTTGTTCTTCATGACAACCTTTGCACCACACTGCTTAACCTCATCAAAAATCTTGCCGGCAAGCCCTCGATTAAACTGGGTGATAGGAACGGTATTGGTGATTGCACTCATAACAGATGCCATAATTGTCAACTCCTTTCTTCACTTGCATTATAGCATGGGTTTGCGAAAACGTCAACAAGAACATCAACTTATTTGTTTACAAATATATTGTATGCAAGTCGGTCGGATTTGATACTGACTATAATATTTCTTTGGCCTATTCGCCTTGTGCGGATGGGCCTTTACTTATGCCCCGAAGGAGGTGGTTATCCGCATGGCATCCAGAATCGCAGGCATTACCGTTGAGATCGGCGGCGATACTACAAAACTTTCCAAGGCACTGGAAAGCGTCAACAAAACCATCAAAACAACGCAGTCTGAGCTGAAGGATGTCAACAAGCTCCTGAAACTGGACCCCTCCAACACCGAGGCTGTCACCCAGAAGCAGAGGATGCTGAAGGAGGCTATCGAAGCCACCAAGGAGAAGCTCACCACCTTAAAGACGGCGGCAGAGCAGGCCAACCAGCAGCTTGCAGATGGCAAGATCACGCAGGACCAGTACGATGCACTCCAGCGTGAGATCGTGGAGACGGAGCAGAACCTCAAATCCCTGCAGGAACAGGCGGCGGTAACCAATACGACCCTTGCCAAGATCGATGCGGTGGGGGAAAAGCTCCAGACGGTCGGCTCTCAGGTCGAGGGTGTGGGTAAGAAGTTCCTGCCGGTCACAGCGGCGGTTACTGGCTTAGGCACAGCGGCGGTGAAGACCGCAGCAGACTTCGACCAGGAGATGAGTAAGGTCGCCGCCATTTCCGGCGCGACTGGCTCTGACTTTGATTCCCTGCGTGAAAAAGCCCGTGAGATGGGTGCCAAGACCAAGTTTTCAGCCTCCGAAGCAGCCTCCGCTATGGAATACATGGCGATGGCCGGCTGGAAGACCGGGGATATGCTGGATGGTATCGAGGGCATCATGAACCTTGCTGCTGCATCCGGTGAGGACTTGGCGACCACCTCGGATATTGTCACGGATGCCTTGACCGCCTTTGGTCTGTCGGCTGCGGATTCCGGTCACTTTGCGGACATCCTTGCGGCGGCATCGTCCAATGCAAACACCAACGTCAGCATGATGGGCGAGACCTTCAAGTACTGTGCGCCTATCGCCGGTGCGCTGGGGTTCTCGGCAGAGGATTCGTAAGATCGTATCTGCCGTGCAGCAGTTCGTGAATAAACTGAACAGCATGGATTGAATTTCAAAAAGGCGAAGTTGCCCATGATATTACATTGGTGAGCGTGATATAATATGGTCAACTGAGAAAAACTACGATAACTAAAGGCTTTTTTTACGGCTTGAGTTGTTCTTTAAAAGTTTTATTTGTTGAAAAACTGCAAGAAGGCCGTGTGACAATTGAAGAAGCAGCGGAAGATGCTGGAATGACAGTAGAGGAATTCAAGAAAGTGATGGAAAACACCTCTCTGTAGGCGGTCTAAGAAAAAACATATAGGGTAAACTGTTAAGCCCTACAAGGCTCAGATCGGTTCGATACCGACTGAAAGCCTTGTAGGGCTTATTTTTTTGCTTTTTTTTTCAAATTTATTTGTGAAAAATGTTGTCCAAGACTTGACATCGGGCGGCATTGATTGGCAGCGCGAGAAATGGCAATCAGGACTTGGTTCTAAGTTTATCCACCAAGGCGAAAAAAATGCTGCGAAATATGCGGACGAGGTCATTGTTCTGAGCAAGGGCGTGCAGGACTATTTTAAGGAAACTTATGGAAGAAAAACGCACTTTATCCCTAATGGCGTGAATAGGCCGCAGATTCGGGAAGCAAGTCTGATTACAGATAAGTTCGGGCTGAAAAAAGACTCATACATATTGTTCCTCGGTCGTCTGGTGCCAGAAAAGGGGATTCGATATCTGGTTGAGGCCTTCAAGAATGTCAAGACGGATAAAAAGCTGGTTATCGCAGGCGGCTCCAGTGATACGGATTCCTTTATGGAGGAATTGAAAGAACTGGCGAAGGGTGACGATCGGATTCTCTTTACCGGGTTTGTGCAGGG
>ENA-OUQH01002349-OUQH01002349.1-human-gut-metagenome-genome-assembly--contig:-NODE-2349-length-11827-cov-2.891777_pt1 | contig 11827 bp, 10 predicted proteins | sample MGYA00237948_ERZ548828 | MGnify/ENA primary metagenome ERZ548828 (study PRJEB26490, sample SAMN05194711) | human gut metagenome | biome: terrestrial biome; feature: human-associated habitat; material...
CTTTGTCTTAGACAATTCATCATCAGACATCATCCCTGTCTCTCTTAAAATCCGTACCGCACGGCCAGATGCATTAAACTCTACCGGCAAAGTGATCAGCTGGAACAGTACACCAAAGAAGAAGCACAGGAAGTAATCAAGACCATCCACGCCTTTTCAAATGATTTTTTGCAGCGGAAAGGGGTAAGGATGGCTTACCCGGCAGATGAATTTTTTCTCAAGGCAGAGATGCCGATACCGGATGATGCGTATTATGGTGAATACAACCAGCTGGAAAATGGCGTGGGGCTTTTATCCCTGTTGAGGCAGGAACTGTCCGACGCGCTGGAAGACTGGGAGGATGACGGCGTTTACCGCCGTGTAAGTCTGGCCACCGGCGAGGCACCGGCGAATTTCCTGCGGGAGCAGATTGATCGGGTACAGCAGCGTTTTCCGGGGCTGAACTGCACGGTCTACGCCATTCACAATGACTATTTCGGTGAAAATATTACAGTTGCGGGATTGGTGACGGCCACAGATCTCATCCGGCAGCTAAAAGGGAAAGATTTGGGAGAAGAATTGCTGATCCCCGGCGTGATGCTGCGCCATGAACAGGACAAATTTTTAGACGATCAGACAATCCAAGATGTGCAGCAGGCGTTGGGGGTTCCAGTGCGAACTGTGGATAACGATGGTACGCAGTTTTTACTGGCGCTGCTGGGTGAAGAAGACGACAATCCTGCTTATGTTTGGTAAAGCGGGAAAAATGTGGTATACTATCCACGGAATAAGCGGCTTAGCGCTGTTTAGATCGCTGCGCATGATTTGTTGGCAGGCCAGACGAAAAATAGATGTTCGTGTTATATTTCGGAAGATTACTACCAAAATCCTTTGAAAAGTGGCGCGCTGGTTTTTCCGGCAGAATTTTCGGAAGATGGATCCGATTGGTATGGTCGAAGAGAATCGATCGGCTCCACTCCGGCAGAAAGAAGGGGATTTCTATGTCAAAACCGCTGATTGCGGTGGTGGGAAGGCCAAATGTGGGCAAATCCACCCTGTTTAATAAAATTGTGGGAAAACGCCTGTCCATTGTGGAGGACACTCCCGGCGTGACGCGGGACCGGATTTACGCAGAAGGGGAATGGCGCAACAAAACTTTTCATATTGTGGATACAGGCGGCATTGAGCCAAAAACGGACGATGTGATTTTGTCCCAGATGCGCCGGCAGGCACAAATGGCGATTGACAGCGCCGATGTGATCCTTTTTGTAGTGGACATCCGTACTGGTATGACCGCCACGGATCAGGACGTAGCTTCCATGCTCCAGCGCTCCGGCAAGCCGGTGGTTTTCAGGAAATACAGTGCCAGCGCAATACCGACGAACAGTTTAATGAGCGACTCCAAAACCTGCGAGACCGCCGTCGGCGTCATGTTGGAACGCCCTTGGAAATAGCCGCGCAAACACGACGAAACGGACATGAAAAAGCACATCGGTGCCAAGGCTGCAATGGCGTACATGGAGCGGTCATTTTGGTTCATGAGCATCGCGAACTGACGGGAAAACACCGCCATGACGATGCAGCCGACAAGACCGATGCCGGAGAACAGTGTGAATGCCACGCGGAAAATTTTATCCGCTTCGCGCTTGCGGTTCTGTGCATACGCCACGCTGACAAGGCGCGAAATGGCGACCGGTGTGCCGGAAGATGCCAAAACACTGAAAAATACAAAAATGTCATACGCCGTGTTGAAATGCCCCATGCCCTCATCATCGAGGAAATTCGCAAGCGGAATAGAGAAAAATATATTGATGAATTTGACGATAAACGTCGCTGCCGTCAAAATTGCGGTACCCTTTAAAAAGCTCTGTCCTTTCTGTTCCGTCTTCTGAGACAAATTGAAATCACTCCTATATCAAAATCGTAAATTGCCGCATTGAAACGCATTTAGGAAGCCTGAATAGCACACAAAATACGTATAAAATAGTATACCATACTTTCCCCCTGTTTCGCAAGGAAACGGGCTTAAAATGTGCGCGATGAAAGCAAAGATCCCCTGTGCAAAACGCACAGAGGATCCAAAATCACCCGATCAGCATTCTGCCCTCCGGCAGAACGGAACCGCCTTTCTTTTTGCGCATTAAAATCGCCACGCCGAATGAGACAGGGCCTACGCGGCCGATGAACATCGTCAGCGTCAGGGCAAGCTTTGCAAGCGGATGCAGCGTCGGGGTCAGGCTTGCGCTGAGGCCGACCGTCGCAAAGGCGGAAACGGCTTCGATCATCGCATCCAATATGGAAACACCGTGGTGCAGCGCTAAAATGAGACTCACGTTCAAAACGGAGACCACAAGGGCGAACGCCACGACCGTAAGGGACTTGTTCACCATACCGGGGTCAAAACGGTGGCGCAGGAACGTAGTGGTGTCTTCGCCGCAAAGGGTGGATTTCACCGCCGCAAACAGCACCACAAGCGTCGTCACCTTAATGCCGCCCGCCGTGGAGCCCGGGCAGCCGCCGATGAACATCAAGAACGACGTGAGGAGCTTTGCACCATCCGTTTCCTGCTTAATGCTGACGGAAGCAAAGCCCGCCGTGCGCGTGTTCACCGACTGAAAAAACGCCGCGTTCAGCTTTTCAAAGAAGTTCAAATCACGGTATGTATTGTTGTACTCAAGGATAAACAGCATCACCGTACCGAAAACCAGAAGCGTCAAAGATGCACGCAGGCAGACCTGCGCGTGAAAGCTCAGCTTTTCCACATGCTGCCGGTGCAGGCGCGTCGAGACTTTCTTGCGGTAAATATCCTGAAACACCACAAAGCCCGTGGAGCCGATGATGATAAGCATGGAAATCGTCAGCGTGACGAGCGGGTCGCCGTTAAAGGCCGATAAACTCGAATTGCCGGGAATGAAGCTTAAAATATCGAAGCCAGCGTTGCAGAACGCCGAGACGGAGACGAACACCGAGGCCCATGCGCCGAGCCCGCCATAGAGCGGCACGAAGCGAGCCATGAGCAGAAGCGCGCCGAGAGCTTCCACCGCAAACGTAAACGCAACCACGATGCGCAGCAGCGAGATGACATCCAAATTGCTGCCGCCGGCGCTTTCGCGGGCGAGTACAAGGTGGCGAATGCCGATGCGGCGGCGGACGAGCAGCGTGAGACCCGTTGCAAACGCGGCAAGGCCGAGACCGCCGCACTGAATGAGCACAAGCAGAACGCCCTGCCCGAAATACGACCAGTGTATAAACGTATCATACACGGAAAGGCCCGTGACACACGCGGCGGAGGTCGCCGTGAAAAGCGCGTCCACAGGGTTTGTGAACTGCCCGCTTTTCGCCGAGATCGGCAGCGTGAGCAACACGGTGCCGATAAAAATAAGGATCAAAAAGCTGACGACGAACATGCGCGTGGGTGACGTACGCTTTACTATTTTTTGTAATCTGCTCGTTTTCATAAACTCCGACCGACTTTCTCCGGGCGCGCCCGGAACAGATTTATGCCAACATGAGTTCGCTGATTTTCGTGCGGCGCAGCGCCATCATCAGCGGCACGCCAAGCACATAGCAGACGATGAGCTCGCCGATGCCGACCGAAACGGCACCCGCGATGAAGCCTGCAAGGGAGAGATTGCCGAAAGCAAACGTGCCGTTATCCGCAAGGCAAGCCACTTCAAAGCCGACAATGAGGGCGTTGAAAATGACCGGCGGCAGCGGTGCCAAAACCGGGATCTCCTTCCAGCGAATGTTGCGTACAAGGTAAGAAAAAATGCCCGCGAGCAGCGTTGCAAGCGTGCCGAACACCCAGTCTACGACGCCGAGCGGACTTGCAAGGTTCGAGATGAGGCAGCCGACGGCAAGCCCGGGGATAGCGGCCGGCGTAAAGGCCGGAAGCACCGTTAAGGCTTCCGAAAAGCGGAACTGCACCGCGCCAAACGCCAGATTCATGGCGGCAGCGGCGTAAGTGAGGACAGCATACAGCGCCGCAATCACGGCGCTGAGCGCCAGAAAGCGGACTTTTGAGGTTTTCTTATTCATTTCAGCATTCCTTTCCGCGGTCCGGGAGCCGCCCCGGCCGCGCTAGTTTTGTTTAAGGTCAGGATGTCACGACTGACCGTGCTGCACAAATGGGCGTACAGCAACAGGATATAGCATAAGCAATTTAGGACGAAAAGTCAAGCGTTTCGGGGATATTCTACCGATTATTGAAAAATGGCGGATTTGCAATCGAAATTTTGTTCGTTTTTGAGCATGGACAGGCGGTTTTCATGGACATTGTTGATTACATAAACGAAGTTGACCGCAGTAATCGTGAACAGGAAGCCGCTTACCATGTGACGCTTTCAAAGCGGGACTTTCGGATTCGCTGTGTGTTTTATGCTCTCCACCTCTTTTACGCCGCGGCTTGCTTCATTTATACCACATCACGAGGGATTACAACGAAAATATACACTTTTGTTGGTTATCACAGAAGCGGGACGGTTTCTATATGCAAAAAGCCCCTGCCCGCAGTGAAACGCGGGTAGGAGCTTTTTGCTGAATTTACTTTAAATTACTCTTTAGAGATGTCGGTGCCGAAGTATTTTTCGGAGAGAGCGGTAAGGGTGCCGTCCTCGCTCATTTCCTTCAGCGCGTCGTTGACGGCTGCGAGCAGCGTTGCGGTATCGTCGCCCTTGCGGATCGGAATGGCGACCTTTTCGACTTCATCGGAGAACGTAGCAATCTTGATGTTCGCTTCCGGGTGCTCCTTTACGTAGTCTGCGAATACGACTTCTGCATTCAGCGTGGCATCGATACGGCCGGAGAGCAGAAGCTCGATGGTCTGGTTGAGGTCGTCCACGCCCGTAACCGTTGCGCCGTGGGCTTCTGCCTGCGTTGCATAGGTGCTGGAAATGGTGTTGGCGGTCGTTTTGCCCTCGAGATCTTCCATGGAGTTGATCTCATCGTAATCGCCGCGCACGATAACAGCGGTGCGGTTATATGCATACGGGGTAGAGAAGTTGTACTTTTCCGCGCGCTCTTCGGTAACGCCTACGCCGTTGTCCATGATGTCATAACGACCGTCATCAAGACCGGCAAGCAGGCCGTCCCACTCGCCCTCGACAAAGTTGACCTCTACGCCGAGCTTTTCTGCGATGTTCTGCGCAACTTCTACGTCATAGCCGACAAGGTTATCCTCGGCATCGTGGTATGTCCACGGCGCCCAAGTGCCTTCCATCGCGACCGTGATGGTGCCCTTTTCCTTGATCTGCGCGAGCAGGTCGTTTTCTTCCGCTGCGGAAGACTCGCTTTCCGCTTCGCTCGATGCAGAGGAAGCATCGCTGCTGCTTGCCGCACCGGACGTTGTGCCGCCCGAGGAGCAACCCGTAAGCACGACTGCCGTGAGCATCAGCACAGCCATAAGTAAAGAAAGTGTTCTTTTCATGTTCTCTTACTCCTTTGCTTAAGTAGGATAAATATGGATAACGGACTGACAAAATCAATCCATGTCTCCCTGAATGGTGCGCAGGAACGCTTTTGTGCGTTCCTCCTTCGGGTTCTCGAAAAATTCTTTCGAGGAGCCTTGCTCGACGATAACGCCGTCTTCCATGAAGATGACCTTGTTTGAGACCGTGCGGGCAAAGCCCATTTCATGTGTGACAACAAGCATCGTCATGCCCTCATTTGCGAGGTCGCGCATGACGGAAAGCACTTCGCCGGTGAGCTCCGGGTCAAGCGCGCTCGTCGGCTCGTCGAAGAAGATAATCTCCGGGTTTGTCGCAATGGCGCGGGCAATGGCAACGCGCTGCTGCTGGCCGCCGGAAAGCTGTGAGGGGTAATAATCGTAACGGTCGGAAAGACCGACCTTGTCGAGCGCTTTTTTGCCGATCTCAATGGCTTCCGCCTTGTGCATTTTGCGGGCGACGATGAGACCCTCTGTGACGTTCTGCAGCGCTGTTTTGTTCAAAAACAGGTTGTAGTTTTGGAACACGAACGCCGTTTTGCGGCGCAGGCGCGCAATCTCTTTTTTGGTGATCTTATCGAATTCAAATTTTTCGTTATCAAAAATCAAGGTGCCGCTGTCGGCTTTTTCGAGGAAGTTTATGCAGCGCAGAAGGGTTGTTTTACCGGAGCCGGACGGGCCGATGATAGCGACCACATCGCCCTGCTCCACGTCGAGATTGACGCCGCGCAGCACATGCAGCTCGCCGAAGGATTTTTTAATGTCCAGAATTTGCAGCATAACTCAGCCCTCCTTGTGTCCGTAAGACGCGAGCTTCTTTTCGCCAAAGCGCTGCACCCAAGTGAGCACCGTGGAGAAAATGAGGTATATAAGGCCGACCTCAAGGTATAAAAGCAGCGGCTCATACGTGCGCGCCACGATGCGCTGTGTGACCATGAACATTTCCGTTACGGTGATGTTCGCCGCAAGGGAAGTATCCTTGACCATGGAGATGAGCGAGTTGGAAAGCGGCGGGAACGCCGTGCGCATGGCCTGCGGCAGCACGATGCGGAAAATGGTCTGGAGGTAGGTAAGCCCCACGCACTGACCGGCTTCAAGCTGACCCTTCGGCACGGATTCAAGCGCAGCGCGGATGGTCTCGGCACAATACGCGCCCTCATTCAGGGAGAACACGATCACTGCCGCCGGAAACGGATCGAGCAAAATGCCGATGCGGGAAAGGCCGAAGAACACAACAAACAACTGCACAAGCAGCGGTGTGCCGCGGAAGATCCAAATGTAAAAACGCGCAATCTGCTTTAAAACCTTCACGTTTGCGAACTGCACCAGCGCCATAATGACCGCGATAATGAGTGCAAAGGTGAACGAAATGACAGTGAGCGGAATGGTGACCGTCAGGCCGGGGATGAGAATTTTCGGAAAGGAGTCTATAAAGAGCTCCCATAAACGTCCGCTGAACATAGCTTTTGTTCTTCCCTCTTTCTGAAAACAAATATCAATACAAATATACGCCCTGTACTTTACTTGAAGTTTAGTATACCCGTGATGGGTTAAAATGTCAAATACTTATAATGGATTGAACCACATGCTTTTCGGGCATAGTATACCTTTTTCGTATGGTTTCAAATGCAACTGAAAAATATTGAAAGTTTTTGATCGACCTTTTTTCAAAAAGGTCGTGGGGTCTTGGGGCAAAGCCCTGAGTCGAGCTCCGCAGAGCTCGAAATCCTTTTGCCTAACAGAAGATCAGGAAAATAGCAAAACCGTCCAGTGGACGGTTTTGCGCAAGAAACCCTATCAAGGGGGTTCTTGAACGGCGAGGAAAGCGAGCCGTTAGAAAAAGTTTTACACATGCAAAAAGGGACAGCACAGCGCTGTCCCTTTTCGAGTATTCAACTTTTGAATTTAAATCGGTTTAAAACTCACACCGTGTAAAAACGGAACCACTTTAAGGACGTCTGCTTTGTGAAGACGATGCGCAGCTCGATGAGTCCGGCTTCGGCGGTGACATCGCACGTAAACGATGTGAACTTTGTGAGGCTTCCGGTGCCTGTGCCGCCCGCTTTGCCGAGAACTTTTCCGGTCTTGTTATCCGCAAGGAGGATCTCCACATCGCCGGAGGGCGCGCTCATGGCGCACTCGAACGCGTTGCAGCCGGTGAGATCCATGTTCTTATATACGAGGAAGCTGCGGAAATCCTTCGCTTCCACATACGTTTCGCCGTCGCGCTTATCCGTGAGGAACGTGACGCCGCTGTAATCATCGGCATCGATGGCTTCCTGCTTGAAGAAGCCCGGTCGACCCGGGAACGCTTCGCCTGCAATCTCCACGTCGGCGGTAAGGCGGATATCGTCGCTCGCCGCGCCGATTTCCATTTTATACACGCCGCTTTCGACCGTGTAGATCTTTCTGCCGTTGCACCAAACGGCAAGGTCGTCGATCTTGAAGTTCAGTGTAACGGTGACGGTCTCGCCCGCCTTGATGTGCACGCGCTTGAAGGCTTTGAGTGCATGGATGGGACGCACACGCAGGGAGCCCGGCAGGCTCATGTAAAGCTGCACCACTTCGTCGCCGTCAAGAGCGCCGGTGTTCTGCACGTTTACAGTCGCGATGACTTCGCCGTTTTCCTGCTTAACGGTCAGATTGCTGTATGCAAAAGTCGTATAGCTGAGGCCGTAGCCGAACGCGTAGAGCGGCTTGCCCCTAAAATAGAGGTACGTCACATGGTTTTTCGCGATGTCGTAATCGTCAAGCGCGGGGAGATCACGAACAGAACGATACCATGTGGTCGGGGTGCGGCCGGCGGGATTGTTTTCGCCGAAGACGGTCGCGGCAGCAACATGGCCGAGGCACGGGCCGAGGTGCGTGGAGCACAGCACGGCTTTGGCGGTGTCCTTCTCCTTGTTGATGGCGAACGGATAGCCCGTGACGAGGTACAGCAAAGTACTCTCATTTGCAGCTGCTGCGGCGTTCAGGAGCGCGGTCTGGGCTTTCGGCAGGCGGATATCCGGACGGTCATACTCCTCGCGCGCGTTGATGAGCGGCTGGTTACCCGCGCAGACGATGACGTGGTCGGCGCGTTGCGCGAGCTCTGCCACACGCTCTGCGCCGGAGGAAACGACTTCCAGTGTAAACTGCTTGCAGGGGCAGTCACCGGAGCCGGCCTTTGCAACGAGCTTATTTTCGTCGTTTACGGCCACAGCACGGTGCTGCCAGGTATCGAGGTACAAAACGCCGTCTTCTTCCTTGGCGTACAGCAGTTCTTTCACGAACCAGCCGAATACCACGTCTGCCGTGCAGTTCATGCCGGGGTCGATGGTGACGGCGTTTTCGTCCTGCGGGGTCTCGTCGAAGAAATTTTTGCCCTCGGTGAGGTACTTGCCGGTGCGCACGCTGCGCAGCGTCCATGCGCCGAAGTCCCAATCCGCGCGCTCAAAGAGGTCGGCGGTGTTCTCGTCGGCATCGGCATACACCGCGCCGTTTTCGGCGATGCGCAGGTACTTGCCGGTTTTTTCGGAGCGGATACGCACGCGGTCAAAGCCTTCATCGAACAGTACGCGGTCTTCGCCGAGCTTTTCTCTGAAGCCCTTGACGACCGGCGTTTGGTTCGGTGCATAGCCGCAGTACCAGCAGGTGTAGTTTTCATTTGCGAGCGGGCCCACGACCGCGACGGTGCACTTGCCGTCGTCGGTTAAAGGCAGCATACCACGGTTTTCAAGCAGGATGACGGACTCCTTTGCCGCTTTTACGGCGAGCGCCTTGTGCGCGGGGCTTGCGAGCTTTGCGGGGTCAATGTGCGCATAAGGGTGGTCTTCATCGAAATCGCCGAGCTTAAAGCGCAGCAATAACGTGGAATACACGGCTTTATCGAGGTTTTCTTCGGTGAGGTAGCCTTTTTCGAGCGCTTCGCGCACGGCAGGGTCAACCATGGAGCGGCTGTCGAGCATCATATCCGCGCCGACGCCGAGGATGTCGCCCATAGACTGCGCGTGGTTTTCATACGTGCGGTGCGCGGCGACGTTCTGGCCGAAATCGCCGCCGTCGCTGACAGCGAACGTCATGCCCCACTCTTTTTTACAGATTTCCGAAACGTCCGGGTTGTTGACGCCCTCTACGCCGTTGATGCAGTTGTACGCCGTCATAAGGCCCGGCGCGCGGCCTTCGCGCACGGCGGGCTCAAACGCTTTTAAGTAATACTCGTGCTTTAAGCGCGGGGTGATGTTCGCGTTCGTCGTCTGGCGCTCGTTTTCGTAGTTGTTGGCGTAGAAATGCTTGAGCAAAGGCGCGGTCTTCAAATACTTCTCGTCCTTGCCCGTAAGGCCGCGGCAGTAGGCGGCGCTCATTTTACCCGTAAGGCACGGGTCTTCGCCATAGGCCTCTTCGTTTCTGCCCCAGCGCGGGTCGCGCTCCATATCGATGGTGGGTCCGAAAAGCTCCAGAGAGGACGGTCTTTCTTCCATATCGTGCGTGATGCGCGTTTCGTCGCCTGCCATGTCTCCAAGCTGCTCCATGAGGGCATCGTCGAACATGGCCGCCATGCCCCACGGCTGCGGCAGAATGGTGGTCTCGCGCTTCTGGTCGCGGTTTACGACGCCGCGCGCGATCTCGGTGCCGATGTGCGTCTTTTTAATGCCGAGGCGCGGAATATCATCGAGCTGCGACGTGATCATGCCGACCTTTTCTTCGCGCGTTAAGCGGGAGAGCAGGTCTTTTGCGCGCTCTTCAAACGGCAGGGTGTTATCTTGAAAACGGTATTTCATGCGAAACTTCTTTCAAAACTCGTTATTTTATAGAAAGCATGCCGCACAAAGCGGGCTCTATGCGGCAGCATTTCAGTACGTATCAGAACCAGGAATCCGTATAGCTGGCTTTTTTCGTTTCTTCGCTCGGGGTGGGTGCGGCAACGTGCAGCACAGGCGTTTCCGTGCAGTTTTCCACACGGAGCGTCTTCGGCTCATTCGGGTAGAGCGTAACGTAGTTATCATCGTAATGCACACGGTCGTCGCTCGTCATGAGGTACGCAAACGGCGTGTACACGCTCGCGCGGATCGTCACGAGCAGATCGTTGCCGTCCTGCTCCACCTTTTCAATCTTTGCGTCGCTTTCCGGGAAGACGTAATCGCGGTAATACGCACGCAGGCTGTCGGCGGTGTCGAAGCCCTCGGCGCTTGCAAAGAAGAAGCCGTGCTTCAAATCATTGCAGACAGAAATGTGGAACTGCTGCATGGAGTGCGGAGCGACCTTGAGCGTCTTTGTGCAGAGACTGTCGGTCTCGCCGGTAAAGGTCATATAGCCGCAGTGAATATCCGCCGTGAACGCTTCGGGCGTTTCGTTGATGACAGTCACTTCTGCGCCGCCCTCACACGCGCGGATGATGAGCTTTTTCGTTGCAAACGCGCGCTTTAAGAAATAGAACGAGATCTTTCTCGTCAGGTAATAATCGATGATCGTCCAGCCTGTCTCCGGCCAGCAATCGTTGTACATCCAGATGAGGTCGCCTGCGCCGTACGGCTTGCGGCGCATGGCTTCGGCAAGCTCGGCGTACAGAAGGCCCTGCATGATGCCGCTGTACAGCAGATAGCCGTGTTCATCGAGGGTTTTGAACTCCGTCAAATGGCGGTCAATCGCGCCGTCGATGTTGCTGCGCTTGCGGTCAAACTCGCCGTGGTGCTTCCAGATAGGGTTATCAAAGCGCATTTCGGTGCCGTCGAGATAACGGCGAACGGTGCTTTCCATCTGTGCGCCGAAGAAGCCGTATTCACTGGAGAAGCGCGCCGGGATGCGGTCGAACGCCTCAAGCTCATAGACAAACTTGAACTTCGTTTTCGGGTGACGGCCGAAGAACGACCATGCGTGTACGTCGCCCTGTTCGCTCTCGTTGGCGCGGTCGCCGAAGTACGGCGAGGACGGCATATACGGAACGAGCGGGCTGTTGCGGTGCACGGCACGCGGCTGAATATAGTTGAATATTTTCTCGCCGTAGAAGCGCTCCGGCTTGATGGGCGCCGGGAACCAATCGGTGTAGGATTCCGCAATCTCGTTGTTGCCCGTCCAGATGGCCATGCAGGGATAATGTGCAAGGCGCTTTGTCTGGTACTCGGCTTCGCGCTCCGCCTCAAAGAGGAAATCGTTTTTGTGGTCGGGGTAGAACGCGCAGGCGTACATAAAGTCGTGCATCAGCAAAATGCCGTACTCCGAGCAATATTCATAGAAGCAGTCCGGCTCATACGTGCCGCCGCCCCACATGCGGAACATGGTGAAGTGCGCCGCCGCGCCCTCGCGCACGAGGGTTTCGTAGCTTTCCCTCGGGGTGCGCAGATAAAGGGAATCCGTCGGCACCCAGTTGCCGCCCTTGCAGAAGATGCGCACGCCGTTCACCTTAAAGAAGAAGTTGCGGCTGCCGTC
>ENA-OUQH01002355-OUQH01002355.1-human-gut-metagenome-genome-assembly--contig:-NODE-2355-length-11795-cov-3.698722_pt1 | contig 11795 bp, 3 predicted proteins | sample MGYA00237948_ERZ548828 | MGnify/ENA primary metagenome ERZ548828 (study PRJEB26490, sample SAMN05194711) | human gut metagenome | biome: terrestrial biome; feature: human-associated habitat; material...
TGATCCAGTTCTTCGTCCACAACACAGTTTACAGATTCTACTTCGTCACACAGCAAAACATCTGCGGAAATATGCAGACTGTTTACAATTTTAATAAGTGTTGCCATACTGGGAAGTTTCCGGCCGCGCTCTATCAAGCTGACATAATTTTTAGAAAGACCAATCATTTCAGCCAATTGTTCAATCGTCAGCCCCCGTTTTTTTCGTTGCTGGCGAAGCCGCTGTCCTAATAAAGCATTTGTCATAGCATTCTCCCAGAAATATATCTAATAGTGATACCCAATTACTATTAGTATAGGAGCGATGCTTTTCACGATAAACAAACCAATAGTGTCGTTTGTTCCCGACGGTTTGACTTTTCGCAAAAATAGTGTTATCGTAAAAATATATGGACGAGTTCAATGAACTTATGCGTACACAAAAAAGTATCCGCTATTATTTGAATAGCGGATACTAAGAAAACAAGATCTATGATTGCTTGTAATGAATTGTTAAAGATCAGAAATTATGATATCATCGCTTTTCTTTAATAGCAAGGGTTGATTTGTTGATTTTCCACGAATTCAGTAAAAAACGGCAATTTGCTGCTTTTTACCATATCGTGAAGTATTATTTCGTCCATATTGTTGCCTCATGCGAAAACACTGCTATTGTTTAAGTTGTCAAATCATAGTCAATGAATGGAGGCTGCAACAATGGCAAGACATGGAGAAAATATCCATAAGCGAAAAGATGGCCGCTGGGAAGGGCGCTACATTAAAGGTCGAAGTGAAACCGGAAAAGTAATTTGGGGCTATGTATATGCGTACAGCTATGTCGAGGCAAAATCAGCATTGATTCGGAAAAAGGTAAAAGCAGGTGATTACAAGGTTCCGCTTGGGGCACAAGAGCTTACATTTTCGGTTCTTTCGGAACTATGGCTTTCAACGCTGAACGACTTAGAGGAGTCTTCCATAGCGCATTATCGTTATTCAATTGAGCATTATATTTTGCCGGTCATCGGGAACCTACGAATTTCACAGCTTTCCGGTGCAAAATTGGAATTATGCGTTTTACAGATTATTTCTCCGGTTGGTGGAGAGCATAAACCTTTTGGAGCAAGCCTTTCACGGGAATGCATCAGCCTTGTCCGCAGGCTATGTAAATACGCATACAAACTACATTTAATGCCCATGATTGAACTGTCAATCAAGCCCGTGAAAGAAACGAACGAGTTTCCAGAAGCGCTTTCTCTTGAAGAGCAGGCGGCTGTCAGCCGATTCGTTTTTAAGAATCCATCCCCACGAAAGGCAGGCATATTATTTATGCTCCAGCTTGGGCTTCGGATCAGCGAGGTATGCGGCCTGCAATGGGGCGATATCGACCTCGTGCATAAGGAAGTCCATATACGCCGCGGCGTTCGGCGTATTGCCATTGGAACGGGGAAAACCTCGGTTGTAGTACAAGCACCTAAAACAGAAAGTTCCAAGCGAGTATTACCAATCCCGCCAAAGCTTTCGGTTCTACTCCAAATGCTGTACCAGAAAAATACATTCGGCAGTGATGTGTGGTTCTTATCATGCAGCAGTAAACCAGTAGAGCCTCGTTGCTACAGAAAGAGCATTCATGGTTATCTTGCAAAGGCCAGTGTACATGATGTGAATCCACATATGTTACGCCATACATTTGCTACAACCTGCCTGCAGGCAGGTTGCGACATTAAAACACTCAGCGAGCTTATGGGGCACTCTAATCCCAATATCACATTACAGCGCTATGTTCATACCAACATGGAGCGAAAACGACTTGCTATTGAGCAAATATTTGGCACTGAATAGAAATTTGTGGTCAATTATCAGTCTGCTTATGCTACCTTATGCCCATTGCTGGGGGATTTATTGCGAGGGTATCTGCTATTCAAATAATGGCAGATACTTTTCGCAACAAAACCCAGTAAATTCGTAGGCAAAACGCAATGCGAATTTACGCAAGCAGCCTTTAGGGGTTAGAGGAATCTCCAATGCGCCATCACTCTTTTATGAGATGGGCATCAGCTACGATGGCGGCGCTGATGTTCTTTCAATGCACAGCACCGGTCGCTTTTGCAGCAGGTGGTACTATCTTAGCTGAAAGCAGTATAGCTGTTTCCAGCGCCGACTCTGAAAGTGTACCTGCAGACAGTGATGCAGGTTACATCCCGGAGCAATCTCCGGAAAATACATCGGTTGATTCTTCAAGCATGAATGCGGCTTCTTCTGAGCCTTTGACTGGGGATTCTTCGGCCTCTTCCGATTTGCCTGAAGATGCCTCGTCAAATAGCTCAGTAGAGAGTCAGCCGGAATCTGACACCGATCAGATTTTCACCTCGGACGAGACAATCGATTCCGAGCTTGCTGAATCTTCATCTGAGAACACGGATGAATCGGCCAAATCTCTTTATCAGGACGGAAAAATCCTGATTTATACTTATGACCAGTTAGCCGAAATCGGCAGCGGGCAAACGCTGACCGATGCAAGCGGGACTGCCGTGACCGATGAAAACGGCGCGGAAATCACCTACGCTTTGGACGCACAATATGCCATTGCTGAGGACATTGAGCTGACAGGCGATATGCTGCTATGGCAACTGCCGGAAGATTTCACGGGCAGCATCACACCGCTGACAGAAACCAGCGATGACCTAACGCTGTACGATGCGCAAAGCGACACTCTCTATCTTTACAACCCGTACCAGTTGGCGGTGCTGCATGAGGAGAACCCAGACACAGAACCGGTCATGGATGGCGATGCACAGGCGGAGACCTTTGGCAGCGGCCAGCTTATTTACCCCGATGGGGAAGGCAACCCATATCTGACATACAGCCTAGACCACCGCTATGTACTCTCTACGCAGTTCAATTCGGATACCTCTGTACAGCCATACTCCATGGTTACGGATGGCAAGGCAGATGGCCGTGATTTTCCGGGACAGGTCATCAAGGAACTCGGTGGAAAAACCTATATCTTGATTGGCAATGAGCAGCAGCTGCGAGCAATCGGCACAGGTGCTGAGGTAAACGGCGCGGTATATCAGGCATACAAGTCAGGACTTAAATGGTATGTTGATACCGGCACAGACGGCAAGCCCATAATGCTGTACGGCGGCGATGCAGATCTGACCGCAGCACAGAATGGGAGCAAGGAATTTACATTTGGTGGAATTCTGGATGCAAACAGGAGCCTGAGTAGTCATCAAGGGCTACTCATCAGTCACGGTCGCTGTGGTGTCAATCAAAAAACGGGCGAGATCGACCCCAATTTGGATATCGACAAGGCGACAAATCAGAAATATGCCGCCAACGCCAACTATATCATCTTCCGAGACATTGACTTAAGCAGTGGGAACTGGACACCTCTGACCTTCCAGGGCACCATGATCGGTGCCAAGCTTGGTGCTAATGCGGCGACAGACGCACGTCTCTGGGATAACACTGAAATCGTTACTGCGGAAAAGCCGGTGATTTCCAATGTGACAGTAGATCAATCGAGCAGGATAAATGTCGGCGAACAGATGGGCGTTGGGTTCTTCTCCACAATCTCCAGCGAGGTAAGCGAGAATGATATTGGTCTTAGCAAGGGACTGGTTCAGGTTTCCAATCTCAAATTCCAGAACATTTCTGTTCAAACAACGACCAGCAAAACTTATTATCCCGAAACACTTGTCAGTGAATTGACAAGCACATTGGGTAAGCTGCTTGGTGGCGTGTTGAGTGGTCTGACCTTCATTCTGACCTTTGGACAGGTGAAAATCGACTTAGGTAAAACTCTGGGAGATGTTCTCGACGCCCGAAAGAAAGACCCCACGGCCTTGGCAACCGGTGCCATCGCCGGACGAGTGGAGGGTCAGGTGTTGTTTTCCGGCATTGAAGTGGTCAATGCCGATGTGAAGAATGTGAACAACAACACCGGCGGATTTGTTGGGTATACTGTTGGCGTGACCGAGTACGATGGACTTTCAAATGCATTGGGCGGCCTGGTCAAGCTGCTGTCCAACATTCTGAATGTGATTCCCGGCTTGGGATTGGGCGATTTGATTACCATTTTGCTGGGCAATGCCATTCCCTTAGACAAGCTGATCCCTACGGGCTATATCAATGCAAAATTTGTCGATTGCAGCATTGACGGTCTGAACATTTCCCCATCGAATGAAAAGGACTACGCAGGCGGCTTTGTGGGGCAGCAGTCCGGCAGTATCATAGAAAACTGCACTGTCAAAAACAGCAGCCTTTCCCTGCAGGGAAAAAATTTCGTGGGCGGCTTTGTGGGCCTTGCCCGCGACAGCATCATCAAAGGTACCTTGTCCGGCGCACTGGATATTGAAACCAAGCTGCCTAAGATGAACACGGAAAGTCTGCTTCTGGGCTGTAGCTTGAGCGATACCTCGGTAACTGTCAATAGTGTGAACTATGCAGGCGGTTTTGCCGGTGGACTAGCCAATACGGCGGCGGTGAACTGTAGTGCTACCGGGTCGTTTGCCGTTTCCGCTACCGAGAGCAATGCAGGCGGCTTTTCGGGTATTGCAACCCTAGGCTGGGCGGCAAATCTGGGCAAGGAAGATACGAAGAAGGATCTGCTGGGCGGCGTGGTCGATCTGGTGGTCAAGCTGCTCAGCAGCAACCCTGGTGCGGCATCTTCGCTGCTTTCTCTGGCAGGCGTGAACCCTTCGTATATCTTAGGGTGCACGGTGGATGCACCGCTTACAGTCAACGGCACCGACTATGTGGGCGGCGTTACCGGGCGCGGTGATGGCGTATATATTGCACCATCCAGTGCGGATTATCTCAGCAAAGTTTCCTATTGGCGTAACAGTACCTATACCGCAGGTACAATCACCGCACGGAACGTCTCTTTTACAGGTGTAAGAAGCATCTCCGGCCACGATTATATAGGCGGTATTGCAGGGTCGTTGGGAACCGCCAGCGTAGCAGGCTTATTAAACACGACCCTCGGCGTTGCCTCTTATCTTGCGTTTACTGTAGACAGTGTAACGCTGAACGGAGGTAACGACGGCTTTTCCGTAAGCGGAAACGAGCGTGTGGGCGGCGGCTTTGGTGATGCCATTGGCGGCTCTATCAAAAATGTCACCATTGACCGGCTCGCCTCCGTCAATGGTAAAAACATGGTAGGCGGTTTTATCGGCCTGTCCGGTCCCGGTGAATTGGTAGGAACGGACGGCGGTTTGACAGTCAATCTGCTTGGTCTGAATTATCTCTTGAAACTCAACAATCTGCTCTCTTTGGGGCAGGCGGTGGAGGTTACTATCACAAACGCCAATGTGAACGGCATTGGCGATGGCTTTACGGTAGAGGCCACCGGCGTTCGTGAGGAAAACTCAGTCCGGGATTATACAGCTTCTGGCTTTATGGCCCGCAGCAACAGCACCAAGGTGGAAAATGCCCATGTTACGAACCTGAAATCCGTAACAGCAGCTAATGACGGCGGCTATGCGGCAGGCTTTGTGGCGATTTCCAAAACAGGCGGTCTGGCGGAGGTTGGCGATGATAATTCCGTGAAATCCCTGATTGAAGCCAACGGACTTGTCAATGCCATCGGCTATTTGATTCCCAGTTACAAAAACTGTACGGTTGCCTATGTGGATGGCGGCAGTGTTACCGGTGATATTGCCGGCGGCTTTACAGCCGACTTCCAGAGCGGAACGGTGAATAACCAAACCCGTGGGGAAAGCGATTACTACGCTGTCTATAATCTCGGCTCCGTAAACGGTCAATCTTATGCAGGCGGTTTTGCCGGGCGGGTATACTCCGGCGCTTTGGCCGATGCCTCTAAGGGTATTAGTATCCTAGGCAGAGTTACCGGGCTGAACATCAATTTGAACGATCTTCTCAGCGTGATAAACGCCTATGTGCCGTACATCCAGTATGCAGGCGTGAAATCCGATGGCGGCTTTACCGTTACGGCAACTAAGCTAACAGAGGATATCACCGTAGGCAGCGCAGGCGGCTTTGTAGGCTATGCCAGCGGTGCGCAGATCTCCTATTCGGATGTAACCAAGCTGAAACATACGGTAGTTACTCCCCCGGATAATCTGGAAGATACATCCGCGCCTACCTACTATGACAATACAAAAAGCACCTATGCAGTCACAGGCGGCCGCTATGCGGGCGGCTATGTGGGTGAAATGGACATCGGCAGTGCAGCCTCTGTGGGCGGCGGTCTGAATATTCTGGGCAAAAGTATTGAACTTACCGGACTTTTGGACGCCCTCTCTGTGGTCGTGACGACCATTGAACACTCTGATGTCACTGGCGGAACCGGTGGGTATGCCGTTCTGGCAACCGGTGATTTGGACAACAGCAAGGGCAAGGTCGGTATGGCTGGCGGTTACGCTGGCGGCATATACGGCGGTCACATTCAGGACAGCCAAGCAGTCAACTTCTCGTACATAATCGGTGAGATTGCCGCAGGCGGTTATGTGGGTGAAATGCAGCCCGGCGATGTTGCCAAACTGCTGGACAATGCCAGCGTTTTGAGCAAGGTGCTGAACATTGACACAGTGCTTGCCTCTGTCTTACAAAGCTTCGTTCCGTCCATCCGCAACAGTTCTACCAACTGTGTGCCCTGCGGCGGCGCAGTACGCGCCAATGCTGCATCGGACGAAACTGTGCAGCGCGGTATGGCTGGCGGTTTCGTAGGTCATAACATGGGCGGCACCATCCACGGCTTTGATACATCTCTCTGGAAGAAAGAATATGCCGAGGATGACACCAGCAAAGCCTACAACGGCCCCATGAGCCTGTGCAAGGCCGAGCGCATCCGTTCGGTCTACGGGCATGAGTACGCGGGCGGTTATACAGGTCTTATGGAACCCGCAGACACCGCGAAAGTCGGCGGACTAAAGGTTCTGGGCGGCTTGATCAGCGTCAATAACATTCTTGGCGCGTTGGGCGTTATCTACCCGGTGCAAACCAACACAGCGGTATATGGTCCCCTCGCCGGTCTGGACGTGCAAACATGGAACGACTGGGTGGAATATGTGGGCAAATATGGCGGCTACGGATATGAGCTGGCAAAAGCCGGTAAAGTCAATTCGCAAGCCGAGCTGGATGAAAAACTTGCTAACTACATCTACGGCTACAATGTCGTTGCCGGACGCAGTGAGTTTAACAATATGCTCTACGGCGGCGATGCAGGTGGCTATGTGGGCTGCATGAACAGCGGCACATTAACAAACTGTATGGCCTACGATGCCAAGCTGGTCAGTGCCCTGCACAGTGCCGGCGGCTTTGCCGGGCAGATGAAGACCGGCGGCGCTGTGGAGCTGGGATCGGTCAATATTCTGGGCCGCCTGAACCTGAATGTGGGTCAGCTGCTGAATATCGCCCAGCTGTTTGTTCCTGCGGTACGCAATTCCTCGGTGCAGGGCTACCAGTCAGGTCTTACGGTACAGGCTACCGGCTCACCGGATAACCATTGCGGATATTCGGGCGGTTATGTGGGAAGTGCCTACGGCGCACAGATCCAGCTGAACGGCGAGGACAAGCTGCTATCCGCTGACCAATGGATGCCTACCGACAAGTATGCCGCGCCTGTGGCTTCCTGCAATGCTACCAACCTGCGCCGTGTTACAGGTCGCATTGCGGTCGGCGGTTATGTGGGTCTTGCCTCGGCAGGCAGTGTGGCGGGGGTGAACACCAATGCCTCCAACGGTCTGCTGCAGGGCATTTTGGATCATTTAATCGCCACACCCGGTGATTTGGCCACCGTGCTGAAAGCCACCGCCACCACCATCCATGTGGCAACGGTTTCGGCTGCGGATAAAGAATGGGGCTTTGTGGTAGATGGCGCTTATAAAGACGGCGGCACCGTAAAGTATGCTGCTTATGCAGGCGGCTTTGCGGGTTCGTTGGAAGCCAGTGCGGTGGGCGAAAAGGACTCTACCGCCAAAAAGATACAGGTACAAAATCTGCGCAGTGTAGACGGCGGCCTGTATGCGGGCGGATTCTTCGGATTGGCCGATGTAGCTGGTGTGGCACAGGTATCCGGTAAAGACCCGAACGGCAGCGAAACAAAGCTGCTCAGCGGCTTGATTAAGCTGGGCAACACCTCGGTGCTGGACGCATTCCGTACTTATATTTATGATTCCTCGGTTACGGGTGTTCAGGACGGCTTGACGGTACAGGCGCACACATCGCAAGCGCCAGAAGGCAATTTCACTGAAACTCGCTATACCGGCTGTGCAGGCGGCTTTGGCGGCGGTATGATGGACGGCAGTGTGAAGAACAGTGCTGTTTCCAATCTTGCCAACGTAGAAGGACTCAACTACACAGGCGGCTTTGTAGGGCACTTGGGCAAAAGCGGCGTAGCTGACATTGATGATCTAAGCGTTCTTGAAAAGCTGCTGGGCGGCACCGTGGGTGCGCTCGATTTGTTCGGCTCTCATGTGGATAACTGCACTGTGACCGGCTTTGGGCTGGGCACGGTGGTCGAGGCTAAAGGCGGTGAACAGCCCATTGCGGGTGGCTTTGCCGGGTATGCTGACCTTGCCAAAATCAATGGCTGCAGCACCACGGCGCTGAAACAGGTCACCAGCAGCAAAATCGCAGGCGGATTTATCGGCAAAACCGATATGAACTATGTGGTTTCCGCCAAATTGCAATCCAGACTGCTGAACATTGTCTTTACCATTGTCAATAAGCTGCTGAGCATCCTGTATGTGGGCGACTTGCAGAATCTGGGTGTATTGGATGTTGATTTGGGCTGGGTGCTTACAGTTAAACTCTTAGCCGATGGCAAAACGCTTGCCGTTTCTTTGCTTGGTTTGCAAATCGGCGTTGCACTCAACAAGAAGGCGGGACCCGGTCAAAGCGACCTTGCCATTATCACCATCGGTGACTCGGTCATTGAACTGCCATGTACGGAAAACGGCATAGATAAAGACAACATCCCCAATGTAAAAATCAACCTCATCAAGGGCAACCGAACCGACATTAACGGCTGCAGCGTTACAGGCATTTCTTCCGGATACGATGTATTTGCAGGTGGTGCCGGAAATGCAGCAGACGGCACAGACAAGGAAGGTTATTCCGGTGGCTTTATTGGCCTGAACCATGAAGGTCAGGTCAAGAACAGCACCATGACCCTCTGCGATGTGGTGCGCGGCACAGAAAATCTGGTCGGGCCCTTTACCGGCGTGAATGATTTGAAGTCGGTTTACAGCTTTAATACCATCAAGTCGATTGAGGGCAACAACAACTACTATTCCATCTATCGTGCCTTTGATGCAGTGCTGAATCAGGTTGTTAAAGTAGATAACACGTGGTTCGGTACAGCCAAACAGGATACATCTACCGGCACAGATTACAACCGATATGATGTAAAACATCTGGATATCATCAACGCATATGATGATTTGAAAGATGCGAAGATGGAGGATACCACAGCATCCAAGACCGCAGACCTTGCGGCTTATGAGAGCCCGGCGAAAGCGGTATTGATGCTCGATACCCCCACAAATGCAAACCCCGACAGTACAACTACCGAACCTGCCGATACCGCAGACCCCTGCAAGAAATATGTGGATTTAACCATCAGCAAAATCTGGAAAGACTTTGCGAATATCGATGGCAAACGCCCCAATGAAATCACGGTCAACATTTATCGGCAGGAGTTTAAGCCGGATGGCACTGCGGCTGTTGACAAGACCCTTTACAAAACCATTACCATGACCAAGGACGATGTAGAGTCCGGCCATGCTTCTACTTGGCGCACGGTGCTGAAAAATGCCCCCGTGCTGAAGTATCAGACGGCTGCCGATGGCACCGTAACGGATACGATTGAAGCCTACTATGTCTATTCGTTTGAGGAAGAAGCCGTTCCGGGTTATACCCTGACGGGTTCCACCTATGACGAAAAGACTTATCATGCAACTATCACCAACACCCATCACCCCATGCTGCCGGATACAGGCAGTACGGGCGACTGGCTTTATGTGGTAGTTGGTGTAGGGATTCTGCTGCTTGCGCTTTCTGTACCACGCAAGCGCAAGGGCAGAAGGGAGGCGCACTGAGTAAAGAGGAATGGACGAACGCTACAAACCATGTATAAACTGAAAGGAAGTTTCGTATGAAACACATTAAACGCGCAGCCGCATTGGTGCTGGCTGTTATGTTGTCTCTGTGCCTGTCTTTGACGGCATTTGCTGCACCTGAAACCACTGGTACCCTGACCGTAACCGGCAAGGGCTTAACCGGGAAAACCGTAACCGCTATTCGTATGTTTACTGCCAATGTCAATGATGGTGAGGGAGAGCAACTCAACGGATTTGACAGCTATTCTCTGGAGGATGCTTGGCTTAATTTCTTCAAGGATGCTTCTCGAATTGAGGCCGTCAAAACTGCTGGCAAGATCACTGATGCTAATCCGTCGGATCAGGATATGAAAGATGCTGCTGTTGCGTATGTAAAGAGTTTGAATGATACGCAGCTTGCCTCTTTGGCACACGATGCTCAGAAATGGGTGCGTGATGCTCAGCACAAGGACTCTTTCACGGCTCTGACTACTACCTCCGCAGCAGCCATTGCAGATACTAACGACAGCACCAAGGGTGTTGCAACCATTACCAACCTGACTTCCGGCTACTATCTGGTTTTCCCCGAAATGGGTTCTACCGGCGACAACACTCGTGGCACGGATGCAATGCTGGTAAATATCCCCAAGAATAAGGGCAACACTGCTGCAACCATCAAGAGCACCTATCCCACGGTTGATAAGAAAGTGCAGACTACTACAGACGGCGAATTCAAAACCGATGGCAATGCTCAGATTGGCGATAAAGTGACCTATCAGCTGACTGCGACCGTTCCTGATATGACGGATTACACCAAATACACCTTCAAATTCGTCGATACGCTGACAAAGGGTCTTTCTTATGTTGATAACTCCGTGAGTGTTAAAGTTGGCGATACTGCAATCACTACTGGCTATACCGCAACCTATGATACTGATTCTAAAACCCTGACGGTTGCATTTGAGGACTTGAAAACCACAAATAAAGGTGAGAATGCTACCGTTGCCGCAGGCGATGTGATTACTGTAACCTACAATGCTTATATCACTGCAGACGCAGCCGTTACCGACCCCGCAACCAACACTGTGCATCTGGAATACAGCACCAACCCTGATGGAAGCGGCAAGGGTGAATCCACTCCTTCTGAAAGCAAAGTCTATACCTATCCCATCGAGATTTTCAAGTTCTATAAAGAAGGCGAAACTGAAAAAGGCTTGGCAAACGCAACCTTCAAACTGAGCATCAGCGAGGATTCTACCGCGGCAGGAATTGAGCTTGTAAAAGATACAACTGCTGAAAATTCTTACCATGTAAAGGGCGAAGGCGAGACATCCACGACTACCGAGGTTACTACCCCGGATGGCGGTAAAATCACCATCAGAGGTCTGAAAGCCGGCACTTACTATCTGCACGAAATTACCGCACCTACCGGCTTTAACAAACTGACTCACCCTGTCAAAATCGAAATCACCGCCGATGAAAATGACCAGAGCAAGGCAACCTATAAAATCAATAATGTGGCAAACACCGGAGCGAATAGCCATCAGGTCAAAGTTGAGAATATGAAGGGCACCATGCTGCCTGAAACCGGTAGCTTTGGTACCATCGGCCTGACCATCTTGGGCGTTGCCGTGGTTCTGCTGGGTGTGTTTGCCCCCAAAAAGAAGAAGGAAAACCGCTAAATGAAAGACAGGTTGCGCGGGCTTGCCCGTCTGCTCCTGAATGTCCACGGGGATGCCGCGGCCGTTAT
>ENA-OUQH01002357-OUQH01002357.1-human-gut-metagenome-genome-assembly--contig:-NODE-2357-length-11791-cov-2.876704_pt1 | contig 11791 bp, 8 predicted proteins | sample MGYA00237948_ERZ548828 | MGnify/ENA primary metagenome ERZ548828 (study PRJEB26490, sample SAMN05194711) | human gut metagenome | biome: terrestrial biome; feature: human-associated habitat; material...
TCGCTTCGGAGACGCCATTGGGCTCTCTCCCTTCAGCCCATCTCGCCGAAAACGAGGCAGTCGTGGACAATAATTGTCGATATGTGAGGAGTTTCCTACTACTAACTTTCTTCCATCAATTACGACCTGGGCAAACGTAGAGCGAAGAGAGAAGAACCCTCCCCGCCCTCAGATTTCGACTCACATATCGACGATTTTTGTCCCCCGACAAAACGTTTTCAGCGAGGCTTGCATGGAGAATCGCTCCTCGGCACCGCGCCTCAAAAACTTTTAAACCGGCGTGCGATCGCTCACCTTCGGAGGCCCACGCCGTGCTGCGAGGAGAATAATACCGATTGCGCTGCACCTCCACACGCTCGGCTTTTGTTATATTTCACAATAAGCTAAGTTGAATCTCCTCTTTTCATTATTGCTAGATAAAGCTATCATTTTTGATAGCTTTATCTAGCAATAATAATAGATGGGGTGAATATGTTTAGAAGAGAGCTGTCGCGAACACTCGAAGAACGACTCCGCGAGCCTCGCTCGTTCATCCAGGTCGTTATGGGGCCTCGGCAAACTGGCAAAACCACAGCAATCAAGCAGGCTGTCAAAGCGGCGGGATTGCCTGTTCGAGTTGCGAGCGCGGACAGCTCAATCGAGCTAGGAGCCGATTGGATCGAGCTGGAATGGCGCCAAGCAAGAAACATGACAGAGCCTGGCGCAAAAGCGGTACTCGTCCTTGACGAAATACAGAAAGTTGCCCAGTGGTCGCAAACCGTTAAGCGGCTGTGGGATGAGGATAGCTGGAACGATACTCCGCTTTTGGTAATTCTATCAGGCTCATCAAGCTTGCTTATCGGCAGTGGTCTTTCCGAATCGCTTGCAGGAAGATATGAGCTTATGCGTTCAACGCATTGGAGTCTGTCCGAAATGTCCGAAGCGTTCGGCTACAACCTTTCCGACTATCTCGAATTCGGTGGATACCCTGGTGCCGCGATCCTTAAGAGCAACGAAGACCGCTGGCGCGAATACATGCGAGACTCCATCGTCGAGTCGACGATTTCGCGAGACGTCTTACAGATGGAAAACGTAAGAAAGCCTGCGTTGATGCGCGCACTTTTCGAGCTCGGTGCGCAATACTCTGCGCAAGAGCTGTCGTATCGAAAGATACTCGGCCAGCTCGACGACAAGGGCAACACCGACACCATCAAACACTACCTCGACCTCCTGTCAGGAGCAGGGATGATAAGTGGCCTACAGAAATTCGACGACAAGCCTATAAGGGCAAAAGCCTCTTCACCACGGTTGATGGTTCACGACCCCGCACTCATGACCTCGATGTGGCACGGAAAGAGAAGTCTCCTCGAAGATCCAGACCTCTACGGACATCTCGTTGAGACGGCGGTCGGCGCATACCTTATCGCACGCTCGGCGTTAGACGGCTTCGACCTTTACTGGTGGCGCGAAGGCGACATGGAGGTTGACTTTGTCCTAAGGCGGGCGCGCAATATCACCGCAATCGAGGTGAAAAGCGGGCGCATAAGCAAAAGCGGCATGGGGGCATTCTGCAAAGCCTATCCGAAGGCACGCCCGATAATTGCTGGCGATCGGAATACTCCCCTCGAAGACTTTCTACGGGGGAAAGTGCCTCTCTTTTAGGTTGAATCGCTGGAGTAAAACCCGCAGGCAACCGCACGCATCTCGCACACGGTTTACGCGGGGCGTCTATTCACTACCGCAAAACGCCTGACGTCGTCGCATACTTTCTCGCGAAATTACAGTATTATGTAAATTTGTATTGCGCGGCGGCAACCAAGCCCACGCGCAATAACTTGGTTGGGATTATCAGGGGAAAGGCACATATGGACTTCAACGCATGGCTCATCGACGTCAGCGGGCAGATCGACGGCTTTCTGTACACCTACATCTTGCTCGCCCTGCTCGTCATCGTGGGCATCTACTACACCATCCGCACCAAGGCGGTGCAAATTCGCTACATCAAAGACATGTTCACCCAGATCACCGAAAAGAAACATGTCGAAGGGAAGCGCTCCATCTCGTCGTTCCAGGCGCTCATGGTATCGACTGCGAGCCGCGTGGGCACGGGCAACATCGCAGGCGTCGCCACTGCTCTTGCTACCGGCGGCCCAGGCGCTGTGTTCTGGATGGGGCTTATGGCCATCGTGGGTGCAGCCTCCGCGTTCATCGAGTCCACGCTCGCGCAGATCTGGAAGGTGCGCGGCAAGGACGGCGAGTTCCGCGGCGGCCCCGCATACTACATCCACCAAGCACTCGGCAGCCGCGGGCTCGGCGTGCTGTTCTCCGTGCTGTTGATCTTGTGCTTCGCGTTCGGCTTCAACGGCCTGCAGGCGTTCAACGCCACGAGCGCGCTCGAGTACTACCTGCCCGGCGAGGCCATGCCGAAGGCCGCCATCGCGTCGGGCATCGTGCTCGCCGTGATGACCGCCGCCGTCATCTTCGGCGGAACGAAGCGCATCAGCGTCATCACGTCGATCGTGGTTCCTATCATGGCCATCGCCTACATCGCGATCGCGCTCTGGACGACCATCACCAACATCACCTGGCTGCCCCAGGTCTTCGCACTCGTCTTCTCCTCGGCATTCGACTTCCAGTCGATCTTCGGCGGCTTCGCGGGATCGGTCGTCATGCTCGGCATCAAGCGCGGCCTGTACTCCAACGAGGCCGGCATGGGCTCCGCACCGAACGCCGCCGCCACCGCAAGCGTGTCCCATCCGGTGAAGCAGGGCCTCGTGCAGAGCCTGTCGGTCTACATCGATACGCTGCTTATCTGCACCTGCTCGGCGATGATGGTGCTCGTGTTCTACGTGCAGGACCCCGCAGCCGCCGCGAACCTCAACGGCATGCCGCTCGTGCAGATGGCCGTGAACAACTCCGTCGGCGAGGCGGGCATCCACTTCATCACGTTCGCCATCTTCGCGTTCGCGTATTCGAGCCTTATCGGCAACTACTTCTACGCCGAGAGCAACCTGCGCTTCATCAAGGGCGATAGCAAGGCGCTGCTCACGGTCTTCCGCATCGTGTGCCTGCTCGTCATCTTCTACGGCGCCACGAACAGCTTCGATTTGGCATGGAACTTAGCCGACATCTTCATGGGCCTCATGGCAATCATGAACCTCATCGCGATCCTGCTGCTCGGCAAATGGGCGCTCGCCGCGCTCGACGACTACTCGGCGCAGCGCAAGGCAGGCAAGGACCCTGTCTTTGTCGCCGACAGCATTCCCGGCATGCCGAAAACCGACTGCTGGCATCTTGAGGAGGTGCGCGACTTCGGCGAGCCGCCCGTGAAGGAATACCTCGACGAGGCGATCGAGACCGATTACGTCGGCCTGAAATAGGTTATTCCCGAACTATCGGGAAACGGAAACATCCTTAAACGAAAGGGCTCCAGTTCTTATAATTTAAGGCGCATATTGCTCGCGCCGTATCAAAGGAGGCTGACAATGGATCGTGCAGAATTCATGGCTCTGGAGTCCTCAAAAAAGGCCGAAGTGCTCAACGCGCTCCTCGACGAGGGGAAAAACCAGAAAGAGGCCATGGGCGCCGTCGGCGTCACCATCAAAGACCTCATGGTAACGCAGGTGTTCTTCTCGAAGACCGAGGGTCGCTTCAACGCGAACGCCGTGGGCGGTTACTCGAATTTCCACAGCGACTCGACGGGCGAGGCCGCAAAGTAGCCTAGCGTCACAATCACCATCAAATCGAAAGCGGGGACTGCCGCAGGCACGCGGCGGCCCCCGCTTTGTGTGACGACATCGACGGTAAGTCTTTCCAGAAGCGAAGGGGGAGGACATGCTCGGCATAGGCGTCGACATAGGCTCCACGGCAACGAAGATTGCCGTGCTCGACGAGAGCGGCGCAGTCGTCGACGTGGACGTGCGCCCCAGGCACTATTCGCCTGGCTCTGAGGCGACTTCGCCCATCTTCTCCAGGTTATCCACGAAGTCCGCAATAAGCGCAGCGGACTGCTCGCACACGAAGACGCGCTCGCGGTTGTCGATGACGACCTTCTTCACGATGCCCGCCCTGACCAGCTGGCGCATCGCCTCGTTCGTGGCGCCGTAGCTCTTCCCGATGCAGTTGGCGGCATGCCGCGTGGCAAGCTGGGGGACAGCTAAAAACAGATCGAGCAGCCTGTCGGTCGCCGAGTTCGCGGGGATCTTCAGCCCGCGCGACCTCCAACTATTGCGAAGCTTGCTCACCTTCGAGATGAACATGTTGGCGATGACAACGCCCATCGAGGTGTTGCGCGCGTTATAAGCTGCCCATTGCTCCTTGTAGACCTTATGGCTCTCGCTCGTCAGCTCTTTTCGGCTCGCATCCTTAAGGATCCTACGGTATTCTCGCTCCAAAGACGCGCCCCAGCAGATGGGAACCATGAGCTCGTTCGCGAAGAGGCCGCGCCTGAACATGGGCATGAACGCGAACAGCAGGCCGGTCCGGTCGATCATGGAGTCGAACGGCACGATGCGCTCGAAGGCATGGTGGATCACCGACGCCTGGCCCAAGGGGGAGAAGTACTCGCCGTTGCAGAAATCGCACAGCCTCCTCATCTCGCGAGGAATCTCAAGAGGGACCGATCCTTTCTTGTATGGCAGATAGGTCCTCCTGAAACCGTGGTCGCGCTCGTCGGAGTTGATGCCGAAGAGCAGAATCTCGTTGAGCCGCACGACCGTTTCCAACGTCGCCTCGAAGCCGGGCTTCGCGATGCTCGAGACCCACTCGAGCGCCTGCATGTAGTGCAGGGCCTCGATGACAGTGCTACTCGTCTCCTCAGGCAACCGCAGCATCGACCGCATCGATGCGAGGCATCGCTCGACATCGTCGTCGAACTTCCAGCCCGCAACGTCGAAAAGAACGATCAGAGGCACGGGAGGAGGCGCGACGTCATGGACCATGCGGATGGCGAACACGGCGTCAATCGCGAGCATCGTGTTCTTCAGATATTCGGCATGCGGAAGCTGCGCCGCCCGCTCCCCGAAGCGGATCATTTCCGCCTCGGGCTGAAAAACGCCGCTTGCGTGTCAGCCGAGAACGGCTTGAAGTAGTCCATGATTCCCCCTCGAAATCATGTATGTCCCCTGCAAGGATAATATAGCAGCCAGCAGGCGTGAGGTGGGAAGTTAGTTCTTGCGGTCTCAAATTGGGGACATGATTGTCCTGAATTCCCACAATTCAGAAATATTCCACGACTGAAACGTGTCCGCTTTCACGGGAAACTGAAACGCCCTATGCAGGCGCCTGCCGCGCCCTGCAGAATCATCTTGGGAGCCGCGCATTGAGGACGCGGCAGCTCCAAGCGAGCTCGTTCCCTATGGAGAAGGAGGGGCCATGTCAAGAGATTCGTTAGTCGAGAAGTACAACGAGCGTCACGAGGGTGTCGATTACTTCTACACCACGTGCCACAACAACGGCTGCTGGGATGCCACGTGCTTGATCAAGTGCGGCATCAAAGACGGCAAAGTCGTCTCGATCGAGCCCGATGATTCCGTGAACGCGGGCATCGCGCGCGAAGACGACGACGAGAACGCCGTCCAAACCGGCATGCTGCAGGCCCGCGCGTGCCCGATGGGCCATGCGTGGCGCCAAGAGCTCTACTCCGAGAACCGCCTGCTCTACCCGATGAAGCGTGTGGGCGAGAAGGGCAGCGGACGCGGTCACTTCGAGCGCATTTCCTGGGACGAGGCGCTCGACACCATCGCCGAGAAGATGCGCGTCATGGCGAATGAAAACCCCGACCATCCCTGGCTGTACTACTGCTACTACGTCGCGTTCGAGAGCTCCGACTTCCCGTTCGCGTCGTACATGCCGGGCACCATCACCGGCTGGGGCGACCACTCCACTTCCGGCAGTGCCGCCGCAGAAGACTTCCATCTGGGCGTTCGCCTGACAGATTGCCTGATCAAGGGCACCTCCGATGCCTATCCGGGATTCGAGGCACCTGACCTTTTGAACTCCAAGCTCGTGGTCCTTTGGGGCTTCGACCCGATGGTCTCCTGGTTCGGCATGGTTCCGTTCTACATGAAGCTCGCGCAGGAGCGCGGCACCAAATTCATCCTCATCGACCCTGTGTACAACGTGAGCGCCGAGGTCCTAGGCGCCCAGTGGATTCCCATCCGCCCGGGCACCGACACCGCGTTCGGCCTGGCCGTGGCCCATGTCCTCTACACCGAGGACCTCTACGACCACGACTACGTCGCCAAGTGGGTCGAGCCTGAGGGTTTCGAGGAGTGGCGCAAGTACATCGTTGGCGACGTCGACGGCGTCGTGCACGATCCCGAGTGGGCCGAGCCCATCACCGGCATCCCCGCCGAGACCATCCGCGAGTTCGCGCGCTACTACGCGAAGATGAAGCCCGTCCATCTCCACCAGATGTACGGCGTTTCCAAGCGCAACCTGGGCGACTACGCGGCAGCGGTCGCGATGCTACTCCAGGCGATGACCGGCAACCTGTCCATCCCCGGCGGCTGCGAGGGCGGCGGCGCCAACCTGGTCACCCAGCCGCGCATCTTCGCGCCTGTCCCCAATACGGGCCAGATTCCGGGCGATGTCGTCAACCCGATCACGAACAACAACAACAAGGTGACCGAGCTCATGCACTGCCAGAAGCTCTACGCGGCCGGCGAGATCACCGAAGACGAGTTCCGCCGCCGCATCGGCTGCCCGCCCGACAGCCCCTTGCCGTGCCTGAAGATGGCCATCATCCCCAACAACTACATCAACAACCAGCACAACGTCGCCAAGCGCATGAAGGGCTTCGCCAACATGGAATTCTCCTGGGGTTGGCAGTACTTCAACGACCAGCCGTCCATGGAATTCCTCGACATCGTGCTGCCCTCGCCGATTATCCAGTTCGAGTCGACCGACATGCACTTCTTCGGCATCAACCGCTTCTGGGGCTCGCCGTCAGGCATGATGAACTACTTCCTGTTCGCCGGCAAGGGCGTGAACCCTCCGGGAGAGATTCGCTCGAAGGACTGGGTCTGGATGGAGCTGGCGCGCCGCCTCGGCTTCGCGGACAAGTACAACCCCAAGATGCTCGACGTCACGGATTGGCGCGAGTGGGACGAGCAGGTCATCGAGCGCATCTACAAGCCCGCCTACGAGGAATGGGCGAAAGACGAGACGGGCATCTTGGCCTACAACGGCATCGAGCCGCGCCCGTGGGAGGAGTTCGTGAAGCTGCCGATCGTGCGCGTTCCCGGCGAGCCAGGCGAATGGTTCTATCCCTTCAAGAACACCGTTGAGTGGGACCGCTCACCGTTCAAGACTCCGTCCGGCAAGATTGAGTTCGAGAGCTCGTATGTCAAGAACAACGACCTCACCAAGACGCGCTACGGCGGACTCTACGACGCCTACCCGCGTTGGCAGCCGACCTATCAGGACCTTCCCGCCAACGACAGCTACTACCACCCCTGGACGCAGAACTATCCGCTGTCCATGGTCACGCCGGTTTCCACGTATCGCCAGCACTCCGCCAACGACCAGAACCCCTGGCTTAAGGGCGACTGCTACGAGCACATGGTTCGCATGTCCCCGGCAGACGCCGCCGACCGCGGCATCAAGACGGGCGACCGCGTGCTAGTCTACAACCAGTTCGGCGAGGTCGAGATCACGGCATACGTTTCCTCCAAGCTGCTCCCTGGCACGGTTTCCATCGCCCATGGCGAGTGGTCCAAGTTCGACCACGTACGCAAGTCGAAGCTCATGCCCTACGGCATCGACACCGCGGGCAACTGCAACATGCTCATCGGCGACACCCATCTGCCGCACATCGTCGGTGCGCTGCTGACGGCAGGCTTGGTTGAGATCAGAAAGGTAGGGGAATAACCATGACCCAGTACGGATTCTTCTTTGACCAGAGCCGCTGCTATGGCTGCAAGGCATGCTCCGTCGCATGCAAGGACTGGTACGACATCGCGCCCGGCCCTGAGAAGTGGATGAGCGTGTACATGTGGGAGAAGGGGCGCTTCCCCAATCCCTCGATTGGCATCCTCGCCTTCAACTGCGGCCACTGCGACAACCCCGTTTGCGCTGCGGCCTGCGAAAACGGCGCCATATTCAAGGAAGATAAATACGGTGCCGTCCTGATCGACCAGGACAAGTGCAAGGGCGATCGCCATTGCTTCGAGGCCTGCCCCTACGGCGCGCCCAAGTTCGCCAGCGACGAGCCGGGCACGAAGATGAGCAAGTGCACCATGTGCATCGACCGCCTGGAAAACGACCAGCTACCGCTGTGCGTGGCATCGTGCCCCATGCGCGCCCTCGACTTCGGCCCGATCGACGAGCTGAGCGAGAAGTACGGCAACGTGAGCCAGATCGAGACCATGCCGAGCCCGAGCCTGACCAAGCCGAATTGGGTTGCGAAGGCCAACCCGCCCAAGGAGCAGCTCATTCCTTACGATGCCGTGAAGGCCATCGAGCTGACGAAGCCGCGCACCGGCACCGACGACGTGTTCGAGGGAGACCTGTCGAGCGTCACCGAGTTCGATGCTGACGTCGCGTGCATCTCCGAGCTTCGCATGAAGAACGCCACGGTTGCCGAGGTCATGGCAGCCACCTCGAGCGACCAGGGTTAATCCCCCTTTAAGCAGCGGTGAGGGAGTGCGGGATCGCACGTGCGCGGCCCGCACTCCCCAAGCCGCCGAACAATTGCCGCCCGCCTCGACCTCGGGCGGCGGAATGGAGTTAAAGATGGAACTGACACTCCAACATGCAGGCATCTATTGTCGCGATATCGACGAGTCCATCGCTTTCTACGAGGATGTCCTCGGCTGCAAACTCCTCTTCAAGTCCGACGCCATGGAGGGCGACAAGCCGCTCAAGATGGCGTGGATGAAGGGGATGGGCACCGCGTTCGAGCTGCTCGAGTGCGAGGATAAAACGACGTGCAATAAGGCTTGCGAATGCTTGAACCACCTGGCGCTTCGCGTCGCGAATATGGACGAGTTCGTTGCTTTCCTGGGCGAGAAGGGCATCGCTATCGAAGCCGGCCCCTTCGACCCGCCGCTCGAGTTCGACCGTCCACTCGGCTCCGGTGACGACGACCTGTTCACCGTCTTCGGCGATGCTGGCACGCAGCTGCGCATCATGTTCTTCCGCGGCCCTGGCGGCGAGCGCTTCGAGGTCCTCCAGGACAACATCAAGCCACTCTAACCTTAGGCGGAGGGCGAGCGCCGAATGCTGCCTCGTCCTCTTCCCCGATTCCCTCCTAATTAGAACCCTATTAGACGTTGGGCCAGGATACCTGCACCCGCAAAGGGCAAGGGATGGAGCTATCTTGACCCAGCACTTCTCGAAGAGAAGGGAATTCCTATGGACACTAAAAAGAAATACGCGAATTGGGCACTCATAGCCATCGCCATGCTGCTGTTCGGCACGGCCATCGCAACGGTTCAGTACAAGGTCCCCGTCGTCATGGGCGACATCATGACCAAGATGAGCATGGATGCAGGGTCCGCCTCATGGCTCATGTCGATTTTCACCTTTGTGGGCATCATCTTGGCGCTTCCCACGGGCGCACTCGCCAAGAAGTTCGGGCCGAAGACGATGCTGCTCGCAGCAGCCGTCGTCGTGGCAATCGGCTCGCTCATCGGCGCCTTCGCGGGCAACGGCACCATCCTCATCGTGTCCCGCGCGATCGAGGGCGTGGCGTTCATCTTCGTCACCATCTGCGGCCCTCTGGCCGTGCAGAAGTACGTCGCTCCCGACAAGATCGGTTCCGCGACGGGCATCTGGGCCCTGTGGGTCTGCCTCGGATCCGTCTTGGGCGGAGTTCTCACCCCGACGCTCTACGCCGCCACTGGGTTTGTGGGCGTGTGGATTATCTACGCAGCCGTTGCCGTCGTCTTCGCGATTGTCGTTGCCGTCATCGTCAAGTTCCCCAGCGGCGAGGCGCTTGATGCGCCCAAGGCCGCAGCTTCCGAGGAGAAGGTGAGCTACTCCGAGCTCGTCAAGCCGAACATCCTTCTGTTCTTCTTCGCGTTCCTTGTGTTCAACCTGACGCTGCTCGCCGTTTTGGGCTTCGCGCCGACGTTCATGCAGCAGCAAGGCGTCGACCCCACGCTCTCCGGCTTCGTGAGCACCCTGCCGATGCTGCTTGCGGTCATCTCCTCGCCGCTATTCGGCTCGCTTTCCGACAAGATGGGCCGTTGCAAGCCGCTCTACCTGCTCGCCATGGTCGTCATGGGGCCGTGTACGCTGATTCTGCTCACCCAGACCGGTCCTTTGATGTGGGTCGGCGCCATCGTCATGGGCCTTGTCGGTCTCGGCGGACCTGTTATGTGCCTGACCTCCTACATCAACGTCCTCGGTCGCCCCGAGCTGATGTCGATCGGCATGGGCGTGCTCATGCTCGTTCAGAGCTTGGGACAGTTTTTGGGCACGTGGCTTGTCCCCATGCTCCTCGGCCCCGAGATGTCCTCGTGGATGTTCGCCGGCATCGTGATGTGCATCATCGGCCTCATCGGCACGGGTGCCCTCGCCCTGTGCAAGTTCAAGTAAGGTTTGGGAGGTGCCTCGGGGCACCCATCCTTCTGGTTGCGCGCGCCGCGCATGACGATTCCCTTCGCTGAGCGAACATCCTCCGCGCACAGGTCGACCGTCATGCGAGCTGGTCGGGAGCGTGGCGCCTCGGTTTCCCCCACATGGAGGTTGAACCCGCTATCAGCGTAACCAAACAACAAGCAAGCAAGATTCCCCTGAAAGCTCACATTCGAAGTGCCCGTTGCGAAACGCAGCGGGCACTTCAGCGTTTTCGTTTGGGGAGCGACAAAGCTGGAAACGTGAAGTCGATCGAGAATTGCGCGCCATGGAGATTGCAGGCGCGAGGTGGGAGAGCGGCACGGCGGCGGGCGGAAAATTACGCACATGATGTTTTTTCCGCGACGGGGCAAGCCGTCCCTGAGAACTCTTTGCTCGATGCATCGCAAATCGGGACGCGATCGGAAAACCGCTCGTAAAATATCTGCTTGCTTTATCACTCTACTGTGGTAAAGTGTGAGCCGTTCGAAAGAGGCGCGAGGAGAAACCGCAAGGCCTCGAAACGATGCAAGTAACGTGAACGCAACCTTTGAAAGCGAGCGAGCGTTTACAATGAGTTGCCGCAGAACGCGGGCGGAAGGTGCCACGTCGCCGGTCCTCACCGGAGGAAAGGCGTCGCCAAGCTTGCCGCACGATGACGAAGGAGAAGGTACGACCGTGAATTACACAACGCCCTCGGGGTTTCGCGACATCTTAGCAGATGAGGCCGCGCGCCGCGAGGCAGCTGCGTTCGACGTGCAGCAATTGCTCTCGAAAAACGGCTACGTTCCCGTGGAGACGCCCACGCTCGAGATCATGGACGTCATGAACGCCGGCGGGCGCGTGCCGGGGACCCCGTTCAAGCTTTTCGACTCGCGCGGCGACCTGCTCGCGCTGCGCCCCGACGTGACGCTGCAGATCGCGCGCATGTGCGCAACGCGCCTCGCAGGGCAGCCGGGGCCTTTCCGCTTCCGCTACCAAGAGCGTGTCTTCCGTGAGGCAGAAGGCCGCCCGCAAGCAGAGGCGCGGGAGATGACGCAGGTGGGCGTCGAGCTCATCGGCGAGGCTGGCCCCTCCGCAGACGCCGAGGTCATCGCCTTGCTCGCCGAGTCGCTCGAGCAGATCGGGGTGGGGGACTTCCGCATCTCGGTCGCCACAGTGGGCGTGCTGCGGGCCTTGCTCGCAGGATGCGGCGCCGACGAGGCGTGGAAGTCGGGCGTGCTTTCCGCCTATCACGCCAGCAACTTCG
>ENA-OUQH01002358-OUQH01002358.1-human-gut-metagenome-genome-assembly--contig:-NODE-2358-length-11783-cov-7.214956_pt1 | contig 11783 bp, 7 predicted proteins | sample MGYA00237948_ERZ548828 | MGnify/ENA primary metagenome ERZ548828 (study PRJEB26490, sample SAMN05194711) | human gut metagenome | biome: terrestrial biome; feature: human-associated habitat; material...
TAATCCGTGCGCTGGCGGATGCGCTGCGCCTCGAGGAGCTTGCCCTGCTGCTCAAACGTTTTCACGCGCGCATCGCACTCGGCGCGGATCTCGCCGATGGCGCGCTCCATCTTTTCATGCGTCGTGACATAGTGCGACGCGGGATAGATCGCCACATGGCTGAGCGTGCGGATGGGCGCGCCGGTGACGACGTTGATGTCCGAGATGCGGTCGATCTCGTCGCCGAAAAACTCCACGCGCACGGCATGGTCGGACGAATAGGCCGGAAAAATGTCGATCGTGTCGCCGCGGACGCGGAACATATTGCGCGCGAAGGCGATGTCGTTGCGCTCATAGCGGATATCGATGAGCTTGCGCATGAGCTCCTCCGGGTCACGCTGCTGACCGGTGCGCAGCGAAATGACCATGTTGGCATAGTCGATCGGGTCGCCGAGACCGTAGATACACGACACGGACGAGACGACGATCACGTCCCGCCGCTCAAACAGGCTCGACGTGGCCGAGTGGCGCAGACGCTCGATCTCATCGTTGATGGAGGCGTCCTTTTCGATGAACGTGTCCGTGTGCGGGATGTACGCCTCCGGCTGATAGTAGTCATAGTAGCTGACAAAATACTCCACGGCGTTGTTCGGGAAAAACTCCTTGAACTCGCTGCACAGCTGCGCCGCGAGGATCTTGTTGTGCGCGAGCACGAGCGTCGGCCGCTGCACACGCTCGATGACCTTGGCCATCGTGTACGTCTTGCCGGAGCCGGTCACGCCGAGCAGCACCTGCTCGTCAATGCCGTTTTCCACGCCCTGCGCAAGCGCGTCGATCGCCTCGGGCTGATCGCCCGACGGCTCGTAGGGCGAAACGACTTCAAAATCCGGCATGGCACGGCCTCCTTTTACAAAATTAGAATCAGAATATTATACCACCATACGCCCTGTTTCACAAGCGAAAAGCGCCCGGAAGCAGCTGCTTCCGGGCACATACGGTTTCCATCTGCAATTATTCGCCGAAATCGAGCACGCGGCGCATGCGGATGAGCGTCAGGCGGTTGCGGATGGCAGCCGAAACGCTGAGCATATCCTCCGACAGAGCCGGGTCGATACCGATCTGCTCGGGCTTGTAGAACGCGCCGAGCTTCTCGCACAGGGCGGCAAGCTCCTCGGCCGAGGGGATCTCGGCGATGATGGCGCGGATCTCGTCCCAGTGGTCAACGATGTTCTGCGGATCAAAGGTGCCGAGCACGTCGTTCTCGTTCTCCTTCATGATGCCGTCGGCGAGGGGGCCGAATTTCTCGTCCACCCATGCGCGGGTCAGGGGCTCGAAGGGCTTGGCCTTCGGCGTCGGGAGCGAGGCAAGGTAATGGTACTCCTTGGCGCACAGGTACGTGCCCACACCGACGCACTGGCCGTGCATGCCGTGCGCATTTTCAAAGCGCGGCGGCTTCATCTCCACAAGGTGCGCCATCAGGTGCTCGGCGCCGGACGCAGCGCGGGAGTGGTTGAGCAGCTGCATGGTCAGGCCGGAGATCATCTGCGCCATGGTCATGGCCTCAAAGTCCGGCTTGCCGCCGGCCGCCATATCATCGGCAGCCTTGCGCATAATGGTCAGCGCCTCCTCGGCGAGATCGGCGACCATGGGGCAGTAATACTCGCCCGAGACGAGGTGTGCGATCTTCCAGTCCGCGAGCGAAATGTACTTTGCCAGAATGTCCGAAATGCCGCTCACGGTCAGCCACAGGGGCGCACCGGAGACCACGTTCAGGTCGCAGACGACGAGCGCCGCAGCCTGCATGGGGATGGACTTTTTCTGACCGTCGATGATGATCGAGCAGATGTTGGCCGTGAAGCCGTCAGAGCTCGCAAGCGTCGGCACGGCGACGAACGGGATGCCGAGCTGGTACGCCGGGTAGCGGCCGAAGTCCATGATCGTGCCGGAGCCGACCGCGACGATCACATCCGGATGGTCGAGCTGGCGCATCATGTCCTCGATCATGCCCTTTTCGGAGTGCAGGCCCTCGGCGTTGAGGACGATCTCCTGATCGGCGCGCACATGCTTGAGCGTCGGAAGATTATACGTGTTCGTGTCATAGATGACAGCGCGCTTGCCAGTCAGGCCGACCTCGTCCATATACTGGTCGAACTTGTCGAGCGCGTCATACTCTACGACGACCTTCTTCGTCTCCAGGGTGTGCTCGCGGCCGCACTTACAAGGGCCGACATACTTGCTGCAATCGAGAATCATGCAAAAATCGCTCCTATCTAAAGATTGAATTTCTGTTTACCAGCATATTGATTTTTCACGCCAAAGTCAAGCCCCGCAGCAGAATAACCGGTTCAAAATACAGAAAACGTTCCATTTTTGTTTTTGATAAAAATCGTTCATTCAAAACTTTAAGGGTCCGCGCGAATGTTAACGGTTGCAAAACGCATGCACGGGGTGTAAGATGACAAAGTCACTTTTCACTTTACACAGATTTTAAGTGCATTTTACATTCCGGCGAGCTTTTCGCCTTTTTCAAAAGCTATTCTTTCTATCCGGACGGTGATTTTTTATGGAACTGACTGCGATCGCGCAACGGCTCAACACGGCCTTTGCGGGCTATGACTACACCATTTTGCAGGCGCTGCACAGTTTGGCCGGTACGGCGGGCGGGGTTTTTACGCCGCTGTGCCGGGCCATCACGCTGCTGGGCGAGAAGGGCATTGTCTTTCTCGCGCTCGGCATCGCGCTGATGCTCTTTCCGAAAACGCGCAAGGCGGGCATCTGCATGTTCGGCGCCGTGTGCTGCGGCGCGCTCATCACGAACTTCTGGCTCAAGGACTTTGTTGCCCGGCCGCGCCCGCTGACGGTCGAGCCCTTCCGCACCTGGTGGCAGGCCGCCGGCGCCTATGCCGAGAGTGAATACTCCTTCCCCTCCGGCCATGTGACGGCCGCAATGGCCGGCGTGACCGCGCTCGTGCTCACGGGCAAAAAGCCCGCGCGCTACTGGGCGTTTCTGTTTGTGCCGGTGATGGGTTTTGCGCGCAACTACCTCATGGCGCACTACCCGTCCGACGTGCTCGGCGCGATGATCGTCGGTCTGGTCGCAGCCACGATCGCCTACGCGATCACGCTGCTCATTTACCGCATTGTGTCCGCGCACCCGGACAACGGCTTTTGCCGCTTTGTCCTGCACGGCGGCATCGGCAGCAAAAAAGATCGGCAGGCCGCCTGAGTCTGCCAGAAGAAAGAGCCCGCCCCGCACGGCTGTGCGGGGCGGGCTTTGCTATGCTCTTATGCTTCGGCGGGCGGATTCTCCGCGGCCTTGGCGCGGATATCATCGATGACCTTGCGGCAGCGCGCAGCGTTGTACACGACCGGCACAGGGTAGTTGGGGTTGGCCTCGGCCAGCGCCCACTCGATGATCTGCGGGATATCTTCCTCCTGAATGAAGTCGAAGCCCTTCGGGATGCCCATGCGCTCGTTCATGGCATAGATCTCCGCGATGAAGGCCTGCGCCTTCTCGGCATCCGTGCCGTCGGTCTTGACGCCGGCGATCTCGCTCAGGCGCGCAAGTTTCGGATATACGGCCTCGCCGTAGTCCTCCAGAACGATCGGCAGGATGACCGCATTGGCAAGGCCGTGCGGGGTGTTATACAGGCCGCCGAGCGTGTGCGCGATGGCGTGCACATTGCCGACACCGGCGCGGGAGAACGCGAAGCCTGCCTTGAAGGCGGCGATCATCATGTTCTCACGGGCCTTGAGATCATCGCCGTGCGCATAGGCGACCTCGAGGTTATCGAAGATGAGCTTGACGGCCTCTTCGGCGAGGCGCAGGCTCTCCTTGGTGTTGTACGTCCAGCTGATGTACGCCTCGATCGCGTGGGTGAGCGCGTCCATGCCGGTGGTCGCGGTCGTGCGCGGCGGCAGGCCGACGGTCAACTCCGGATCGAGAATGGCATACAGCGGCATGAGCTTGAGATCCATGAGCGCGTACTTGTGGTGCGTCTCGCTGTCGGTGATGACGGCGGCGATCGTCGTCTCACTGCCGGTGCCGGACGTCGTCGGAATGGCGACGATCGGCGGCACGGTCTTGCCGACACGCATGACACCGGCCATGTCGTTGCAGCTCTTTTTCGGGCAGGCAACGCGGGCAGCCGCACCCTTGGTCGCATCCATCGGACTGCCGCCGCCGAGAGCGACGAAGCCGCTGCAGCCGGTCTCCACGTACTGTGCGCGGATCTTCTCGACCGTGGTCACGGAGGGGTTGGCCTCGACCTCGCTGAACACCTCGTAGGGCATACCGGCCTCCTCGAGCGCAGCAAACAGCTTCGGTCCGAGCGACTTGACCACGTGCGAACCGGTGACGACCATGACCTTTTCCACACCGCACTTGCCGAGCACGTCCGGTACCTGTTTAAGACAGCCGGCGCCGGAGAGCACGATCGGCTTGCGCCAATGCAGGCAGCGCATACCGATGTCAAACACCTGCTGGTAGGTGCGGTAATAAGCTTTTTTCAATCCATCCATAATGTGTTTCCTTCCCTCCGCCGCACCGGCGGATCTATCAATTTTCCATCCCTCTTATACTACTGATTTGCAGGAATTTGTCAAGCGTTTTGTGTAAAAGATGACAATCCTTCCGTTCACCCGCACATCAGAGCATATCCGCGAGCCTGCGCCCCATGAGCACGCCCATGGCCGAGGCCATCATCAGGCCGCGCGTCCAGCCGGAGGAGTCGCCCAGGCAGTGCAGACCGGGCACGTTCGTGTTGAGCGCGTCGTCCATGGCGATGCGGTTGCTGTAAAACTTCAGCTCCGGGGAGTACAGCAGCGTCTCATACGCGGCGAAGCCGGGCACGACCTCGTCCATGGCCTTGATGAAGTTGATGATGTTGAGCATGGCGCGGTACGGCATGGCGGACGTGATGTCGCCAGCGACGGCGTCCGGCAGCGTGGGACGGACGTTCGACTGCGCTAGCTCCTTCTGCCACGTGCGCTTGCCGTCGAGGATATCGCCGAAGCGCTGCACCATGATGTGCCCCGCGCCGAGCATATTCGTCAGCTCGCCGACCTTCTGCGCATAGGCGATCGGCTGGTTGAACGGCACGGAGAAATTATGCGAGCAGAGGATCGCCACGTTCGTGTTGGGCGACTTGAGCTCCTTATACGCATGACCGTTGACGACGGCGAGATCGTTGTCGTAGTTTTCCTGCGAGACGAAGCCGCCGGGGTTCTGGCAGAACGTGCGCACCTTGTTCTTAAACGGTGCGGGATAGCCGATGAGCTTCGACTCATAGAGCACGCGGTTGACAGACTCCATGACCTCATTGCGCACCTCGACGCGCACGCCGATATCGACCGTTCCGGGCTTGTGCTCCACACCGTGCTCGAGGCAGACCTTTTCCAGCCAGTCCGCGCCGCGGCGGCCGGTGGCGATGACGGTGTGTCTGGCCTCGATGGTATAGTCCTGGTGCCCATCGTGTGCCACGACACCGCAGCAGCGCCCGTCGCGCATGATGACATCCTCGCACGTGCAGCCGAAGAGCATCTCCACGCCATGCTCGCGCAGGTAGTTTTCAATACCGAGATACACCTCGTGTGCCTTTTCCGTGCCGAGGTGACGGATCGGGCAGTCTACCAGACGCAGGCCCGCGCGGATGGCACGTGTGCGGATCTGCTTGACCTCCTCCGTGTTCTCCAGCCCTTCGACGTGCTCGTCCGCGCCGAATTCGAGATAGATGCCGTCGGCATAATCAATGAGTTCCTGTGCCTTCTGCTCGCCGACAAGCGTAGGCAGGTCACCGCCGACATCGCTGCACAGTGAGAGCTTCCCGTCCGAAAATGCGCCCGCGCCGGAGAATCCGGTCGTGATGTGGCAGTACGGCTTGCAGTTCATGCACTTGCCGGTCTTGGCTTTCGGGCAGCGGCGGTTTTCAATGGCCTGTCCCTGCTCGATCATGACGATCTTCTCCGGAGCGCCGCGGCGCAGCAGCTCCAGCGCCGTGAAAATACCGGCAGGACCGGCGCCGACGATAACAACATCTGCGTTCATGAAGGGTTCCTCCTTAATTTGATCCGATCGGTGTTTGTGATCCGTTCCTTGATATCCACGCGCTGCGGACGCAGCAAAGCACAGCAAAAACACCGCACTTCGTGCGGTGTTTTTGCTGTGTGTGGTTCTCAATCTGGAGCGGGCAACGAGATTCGAACTCGCTACCTCCACCTTGGCAAGGTGGCGCTCTGCCAAATGAGCTATGCCCGCATTTCGTGAATGCAAGCGTTATTGTACCACAAAAAGACGGCTTGTCAAGCGTTTTTTCTCTTTTTTCTGATTTTATCGTGTCAGAGCTTCTCGCCCTCGCGCCAGATGAACGACTGCGCCGCGCACGTCGGGCAGCTGTCAGCCGTCCACTGGTAGGTGCCGCGCATGCTCTCGTCGCTGCGCAGCCACAGCGTCTCCGACTGCATGGACAGGTCGAGATGATAGTAATTGCCGTTGACCTGCACCACGTTCCAGCAGCGGTCAATGCCCTGGAAGCGGCCGCTCACGACCTGACACGGAATGTTGAGCGCGTCGCACACCGCCTTGTATGCCATGGCCAGCGCGCAGCTGTCGCCCGAGCCGTTGACGAGTGCGTCATAGGCGGTGCGCACGGTCGTCGTGCGCTGCTCACAGGCACGCATGACGACGAAGGCCGCCTGCAGCGGTGTCTCCTTCTCCCCCGCCGTGAGCGAGGAGAGCAGTGTGCGCACGCGGCCGTCAAGCTGTGTGCGGCGGTCATTGACCACGGACGCGCCAAGGTCATAGCGCAGCGTGACGCCGAAGATCTTCTGGCTGCTGCCGCCGCTGTAGACCGTGACGTCGATGACCGGGAGATCCACCACGAGCTGCGGCTGATTCAGGCACGCCGAGCGCACAAGCGCCGCGACGTCATCCGTTTCGAGCGTGCTGGTGCTGATCTGGATGGCAAACTGCGTCCGCTGCCGGTCGAGCGCATCGACCACGCAGTCGAGGATGCTCTTTTGCGTCTGGGCACTGTAGATGGAGCGCACCTCGCTCTCCGGCCGGTTGTAGGCGATGGTGATGTTCGCCTCACAGTAGGCGACCACCTGCTCGGTCTCATAGGTGACACTGTCGATGCAGTATGCGCCGATGGCCGTACCGGTGCGCAGCTCCTCGCAGGCGGCGGCCAGATCGTCGGCAATGATGCCGTCATAGTCGCCGAAAGCCAGCACGAACGAGCGCTCGTACTGTGCGGCCATCGCATTGAGCGCGCGCATGAGACCCGCATAGTTGCGGATCTGCGTGGTGTCAGCATCCGTCAGCAGATTCGACGGCTCCTCATACGGGCGCACCGACAGATATTCCTTGTCAAACACGGACGTGCATCCACACAGCGACACCAGCAGTGCCGCCAGCAGGATGCCGGTGATGCAGCGTTTGCGCATACCCCGCTCCTTTCAATCGTCGCCGTAGATGTTTCCAAAGCCGCGGCCAAAGACGTCCTTGGCCTCGGACACGATGACAAATGCCTTTCCGTCCACCGAGCGCACGACCTCGCGCAGCTGCGCGATCTCCGGCCGCTTGACCACGCAGAGGATGACCTGCATCTCTCTGCCCGACCACGCGCCCTCGCCGTTGAGCAGCGTGACGCCGCGGCCCATCGTGCAGGTGATGGCGCTCTTGATCGCGCCGACGTTGCTGCTGATGATGTAGCACACCTCCGACACACCCGGCCCGTAGAGGACGAGGTTGACGACCTTCGAGCTGATGAACATCTCGATCATGGTGTACATACAGCTGTCGTATTTCTTGAACAGAAACGCGAACGTCAGCACGACGAGCACGTTCATGCCGAACAGCAGCGTGCCGAAATTTATGTACGGGTAGCGCCGGCGCAGGATCTTGGCCAGAATGTCCGTGCCGCCGCCGGTCGTGCCGGTGGTATAGATCAGGCCGTAGCCCGCGCCGTTGATGACGCCGCCGTAGACAGCGCCGAGCATCGGCTCATCCGTCGCGACAAGCTCGGTGATCGCAAGCAGGTCGATGAACACGGAGATCATCGCCATGACGCACAGCGCCAGAATGAGCCGGCGCGTGCCGAGCCGGTGCCGCCAGCCGAGACAGAAGATCGGGATATTGATGAGGATCGACAGCACGCCGACCGGGATGCGCGTCAGCAGATGGATGATCTGCGCGATGCCGGTCACGCCGCCGGAAACGATGCTGTTCGGGAAGGTGAAAAACTGAAATGCCGCGGCCACGAGCGCCGAACCGACGATCAGCTTCATATAATCAAAAGCGGAAAAACGATGCAGATCCATAGTTTCCTCCTCAGATCAGGCTCATTTGCTCCTCACCGCGGTCGTCCTCGCGCAGCAGCGCACCGGCTGCCGGCAGGCTCTTGGCGCGGTAGCGCGCATGGTTGTGGATAAGCGTATCGGGCACAAACTGTGCCTGCGTGACGACGGCCTTTTTCTTCAGCGCCATGACGGCGACGCCCTGCGTCGTGCGCGATGCCTTGAGCGCTATCGCCTCCGGCGGGAAGAGCAGCGCGCGTCCGTCGGACGCAAAGACCGCGACCTCGCTGCCCTCGTAGAGCGGCAGCACGGCGATGAGCGGGCTCTTGTCCGAGTACGCGCCGGTCAGGCGGCGGCGGTTCGTCTTGGTCTCATAGGCCGCCACGGGGATGCGCGCGGCCTTGCCGTTTTCAAACACGAGCAGGAGCTCGCCGCGATAGTCGCCGGGGTCGACCATGCACAGGACGTGCTCTTCGGCGTCCATGGACAGCACCGTCGGCAGGTACACGCCGAGCACGGACGCCTTCGTATCCGCGAAGTCGCAGAGCTTGGCCTTATATACCTGTTGACGGTCGGTGAAGATGAGAAGTTCCCCGCGGTTCGTCGCGCCGAAGCTCTGGCTCAGCTCGTCGCCGTCCTTATACTTCTGCTCGCCGCTCATGCGCAGCGACTGCGGCGTGATCTTCTTGAAGTAGCCCTCGCGCGAGAGGAACAGCTGCACCGGGTAATCCGGCACAAGGTCCTCCGTCGGCAGCATCGTGACGCTCTCCGCCGCGACGATGCCCGTGCGCCGCGGCGACGGGTACTTGCGGATGATCTCCTTGAGCTCGCGGATGATGATGCTGCGGATGCGGCGCTTGCTCTCAAGCGTCGCCTCAAGGTCGGCAATGTCTTTTTCCAGCGCATCGGTCTCGGCCGTGCGCTTGAGGATGTACTCGCGGTTGATGTTGCGCAGCTTGATTTCGGCGACAAAGTTTGCCTGCACCTCATCGAGACCGAAGCCCGCCATAAGGTTGGGCACGACGTCGGCCTCCCGCTCGGTGTTGCGGATGATGGCGATGGCGCGGTCGATGTCGAGCAGGATCCTGCCGAGGCCCTGCAGCAGGTGCAGCTTGGCGCGCTTTTTCTGAAGCTCGAAGAACACACGCCGCCGGATGCACTCCATGCGCCACGACGTCCACTCATCGAGGATCTCGCCCACGCCCATCACGCGCGGATTGCCCGCGATGAGAATGTTGAAGTTGCAGGCAAAGCTGTCGCACAGCGGCGTGAGCCGGAAGAGCTTTTGCATGACCTGCTCGGGATCTGCGCCGCGCTTGAGGTCGATGGCGAGCTTCAGACCGCTGAGGTCGGTCTCGTCGCGCATATCGGCCACCTCGCGCAGCTTGCCCGCCTTGACGAGCTCGGCCACCTTGTCGATGACAGCCTCCACGGTCGTGGAGTACGGGATCTCATAGATCTCGATGATGTTCTCCTTCGGCAGGTGCCGCCAGCGGGCGCGCACCTTGAAGCTGCCGCGTCCGGTGCGGTAGATCTGCGCCATCTCGCTGCGGTCGTAGAGGATCTCGCCGCCGGTCGGAAAATCCGGCGCGGGCAGCGTCGAGAGCAGGTCGTGGTTCGGATCCTCGAGATAGGCGATCGTCGTGCGGCAGACCTCCTCAAGGTTGAAGCCGCAGATCTGGCTCGCCATACCGACGGCGATGCCGAGGTTCGCCGACACGAGCACGTTCGGGAAGCGCGTCGGCAGCAGCGCCGGCTCTTTCATCGAACCGTCGTAGTTATCGACAAAGTCGACGGTGTCGCTGTCGATGTCGCTGAAGAGCTCGGCGCAGATGGGCGCGAGCTTCGCCTCCGTGTAACGCGAGGCGGCATAGGACATATCGCGCGAAAACACCTTGCCGAAGTTGCCCTTGGAGTCCACAAACGGCGTCAGCAGCGCGCCGTAGCCCTTGGACAGGCGCACCATGGTCTCATAGATCGCGGCGTCGCCGTGCGGGTTGAGGCGCATGGTATGACCGACGATGTTGGCCGACTTCGTGCGTCCGCCCGAAAGCAGGTTCATCTTGTACATCGTGTACAGCAGCTTGCGGTGGCTGGGTTTGAAGCCGTCGATCTCCGGGATCGCGCGCGAGACGATGACGCTCATCGCATACGGCATATAGTTTTGCTCCAGCGTCTCGGTGATGGGCTGGGAGATGACCTCCGCCTTGAGCCCGACGACGTTGGGATCGACTGTTTTCTTGATTTCCGGTGCTTTTTTTCTCGGCATAACGTTACCGTTCCTTTACGCAGGTTTTTCTCAGGAAATATCGGCCAGATCGAGAAACTGGCTGCCGCACTCGGCGATGTGCGCCTTGCGCCCGGCCAGATTATCGCCGAGCAGCAGATCGAACATCTGCGCCGTGCGCTCGACATCCTCCGGCATGACGCGGATGAGCTTGCGCGTGTCGGGGTTCATGGTCGTGAGCCACATCATCTCGGGATCGTTCTCGCCGAGACCTTTCGAGCGGTTGATATCCGCCTTCGCGCCGCCGAGACCGTCAACGATGGCCGCCTTCTCGCGGTCGGAATAGGCGAAGTAGGTCTTGCCCTTGCTCACGATCTCATACAGGGGCGACTCGGCGATGTACACATAGCCCTCGCGGATCAGCGTCGGCGCGAGGCGGTAGAGCATGGTGAGGATGAGCGTGCGGATCTGGAAGCCGTCCACGTCGGCATCGGTGCAGATGATGATCTTGTTCCAGCGCAGGTTCTCGAGGCTGAACGCCGAGAGGTCCTTGGCCTGCTTGCTCTGCACCTCCACGCCGCAGCCGAGCACGCGCATGAGGTCGGTGATAACGTCGCTCTTAAAAATGCGCGCATAATCAGCCTTGAGGCAGTTGAGGATCTTGCCGCGCACGGGCATGATGCCCTGAAACTCCGCATCGCGCGAGAGTTTGCACGCGCCGAGTGCGGAGTCACCCTCCACGATGTAGATCTCGCGGCGCGAGACGTCCTTCGAGCGGCAGTCGACGAATTTCTGCACACGGTTGGCGAGGTCGACGCTGCCGGTGAGCTTTTTCTTGATGTTCAGGCGCGCTTTTTCCGCCGTCTCGCGGCTGCGCTTATTGATGAGCACCTGCTCCATGACGCGGTCGGCGTCGGTCTTGTGCTCGATGAAATAAATCTCCAGCTGCTCGCGGAAAAACTCCGTCATGGCCTCCTGGATGAACTTATTCGTAATGGCCTTCTTCGTCTGGTTTTCGTAGGAGGTGATGGTCGAAAAGCAGTTCGTGACCAGGATCAGGCAGTCCTGCACGTCCTGAAAGCTGATCTTGCTCTCGCTCTTTTGATACTTGCCCTGCTGCTTGATGTAGGCGTCGATGGCGGAGGTGAAGGCGCTCTTGGCCGCCTTTTCCGGCGCGCCGCCGTACTCCAGCCAGGACGAGTTGTGGTAGTATTCGATGTCGTTGACGCGGTTGGAAAAGCAAAACGCCGCTGAGATCTTCACCTTGTATTCGGGCTTATCC
>ENA-OUQH01002360-OUQH01002360.1-human-gut-metagenome-genome-assembly--contig:-NODE-2360-length-11780-cov-3.232239_pt1 | contig 11780 bp, 11 predicted proteins | sample MGYA00237948_ERZ548828 | MGnify/ENA primary metagenome ERZ548828 (study PRJEB26490, sample SAMN05194711) | human gut metagenome | biome: terrestrial biome; feature: human-associated habitat; material...
CACCACTCTCGGCCAGCACATCGGTGAACCAGTCGATGGTCTCGCCGCTGCGGTCTGCCCACACCTGGGCCAGACTGCGGCGGGTGTAGCCCTGGCTCCAGTCGCACAGGTAGCGCACGGCGTCCTTCTTGGCAACGTCGTCGCCGTCCTCCTGCTGCTGCTTGGAGCCGCAGGCTGCCAGCGTGTCGCGGATGCCGCTGGACATATCGTGGTTGAACTTTTCAATGAGGATGGTCTTGGCACCGGCTTCCGCAGCGGCGGCAGCGGCAAAGCAGCCGGAAGAACCGGCACCGACCACCAGCACTTCGCAGTCCACAGTGCTCTTGATATCGCTCTCGGCCACTTCCGGCTCCTCTCCCAGCCAGTCGGCGGTGGCAGAAGCTTCCTCGGTGGGCTGCTGGGCGGGGTTGATGACGCCGCCGCTGGCCTGCTGGATGCAGTCGGCCACGGCGTTCTGCACAGCCTTGCTGGTGACAGTGGCACCGGTCACGCCGTCGATCTGGCTGGTCTGGGCGTTCAGCACCTGCTCGATCAGCTTATCCTTGGCGGCCTGGCCGATGCTGTCGGTCTCGCCGGAGAGGTCCAGCTCCACCTTGGTGATGCTGGTGGCGTCGAAGGTGACGGTGGCGGTGATCTCGCTCATGCCCTTGGCGGTGGCGGTGTAGGTGCCGGGGGTGTAGATGCCGGCGGCACCGGACGAAGCAGCGGTGGAGCTGCTGGCGACGTTGCAGGCGGCCAGACCGGCGGCGGTGACACCGCTCATGGCAGCTGCGGCGGCGATCTTCAGAAATCCTTTACGGGAGATCTTTTCCATGGTGTGTGATTCCTTCCTTTTCTTCTCTTTTTGTGCGGGTGAGCAAAATTCCTTTGCCTTTCTTGTTAAATTTATCACATTTACAGGAAAAGAAAAAGGAGTTATAATATCCCTATAAGTGTCAAGTAAAACTTACGTTTTGCGAAAAGGAGCACACCATGACCATCCAGCAGCTGCGCTATTTTCTCGCCCTGTGCGAAGATCTGAACTATACCCACGCCGCCGGGCAGCTTTATCTGTCCCGGCAGGCTTTGCGGCTGAGCATCGCCGCGCTGGAAGAAGAACTGTGCGGCCCGCTGTTCACGAACCGCCGCAACCGCCTTGCCCTCACCGCAAAAGGCGAGCGCTTCCGGGCGCAGGCCGCGCCGGTGGTGGAGCAGTTTGACCGCATGTGTACGCAGGCCTATCAGGACATTCAGGCCCCGCCGCTGCGGCTGGGCATCAGCGTGGCGCTGGTGCCGGACTACCTGCCCCCGCTGGGCGACGCCCTGGAAGCCTTCCGGCAGCGGTACCCGGGCATCCCGCTGGAAGTTTCTTCCCTTGCCAACGACGAAGTCCCGGCCCAGCTGCAAAGCGGCGCGCTGGACGCAGGCCTTGTGATGGACCTGGGCAGCTGTGCCGCCGTGCTGGCCCGCACCGCACTGACGAAGCACACGGCGGCCCTGCTGGTCTCCCGCCGCAGCCGGTTCTGGCAGCGGCAGGCCATCTCGCCTGCCGAGCTGGACGGCGGCGCTTCCCGGCAGCGACCCGCTGAGTGAGATGCTCGCGGAAACCGTGCTCTCATGCGGCTCTGAGGTAAATAAAATATCGGATATTGACCCGGCGTTTCATCATGCTCTCGACGATGAGAACATTAAGAGCGCCGCCATATGCGAGGTCGACCTCGGCACCGGGCGTGCAACGGTAGATATTAAGCTCGACGACGGTCTGTATTTCTCGGTATTGAGCAAGCTGTCGGGGAAGGAGATCTCGAGCGATGAGGAGTTGATGCAAGCGCTGCTTGAACTCGCTGCGGTCAGCGAGAGATACGAAAAGGTCGCGGCTGCGCTTGCCGAGGTAGAGGAAAAGGGATACGGCATAGTTACCCCGGATGCCTGCGACCTCGAGCTCGAAGAGCCGGAGATAACCGACGGTCCCGGCGGCTACGGTGTCCGACTGCGTGCAAGCGCGCCGTCGATACATATGATGAAAGCAAATATCGAGACAGAGATAAACCCCATCGTCGGCTCGGAGGAGCAATCAAAGGAACTGGTGCAGTTTATGCTGCGCGAATTTGAGGAGGATCCTAAAAAGATATGGCAGTCGAATATGTTCGGAAAGACGCTGTATGAGCTCGTTACCGAGGGACTGCACGCAAAGCTCGACCGCATGCCGGCGGAATCGAGAAAGAAATTCTCCGAGACGCTTGAGCGTCTTATCAACGAGGGCAACGGCGGTATGATATGCATCATTCTCTGAGGCTGATATGAACGGCTACTGCTCCGGCTCGCTACAGGATAAAGAAGTTATAAATATCTGCGACGGTAGCAGGCTCGGTTATGTCTGCGACCTCGCCGTGGATTCGGCAACGGGAAGGATAATATCTATCAGTGTTCCCGGCTCCGGCTCACTCTTTCAGCTGCACTCCGAGGTAATAGTGATACCGTGGGAGTGCGTCGAGCGTGTCGGAACCGATGCGATACTCGTCAGCATTGCCTCAAAGGAAAAGTGTTCATGCAGGCCGCCGCAAAAAAAGCCGTGGTGGAAATGCTTTTTTGAATAATAAAAGAATCACGCTCTGCAAAAAACAGAATCACACCGGCACAACCGGCGCAAATATAATTACTGCCCCGCCGTATGGATAACACCGTGCGTCGGGGCAGCAGCTTTGCTTGGATCTTGTTCGGGTCTTGCCCGTGATAAAGCATAAGCATATAAAATTCAGACAGACATGCTCATAACAGAACGGCGCGCAGTCTGCCGAGAGCACCCTTTTCGAGACGTGAAACCTGCGCCTGCGAGATACCGATCTCGCTCGCGATCTCCATCTGCGTTTTGCCTGCATAAAAGCGCATCGAGATTATCTCCCGCTCCCGCTCCGGCAATTCGGTCAGTGCCTGACGCAGCGCTATACTCTCGATCCATCCCTCACTCGCTCTCGAGCCGTCACTGAGCTGATCCATGACGAGGACCGCATCTCCTCCCTCGCCGTACACCGGGTCGAAAAGTGATATCGGAGAAGCTATAGCCTCGAGCGCCGCACCGACCTCGGCGGCCGTGACCTCGAGTCCGCGTATAGACAGCGCCGCCGCAAGCTCCGCCTCTGTCGCATCGCGTCCCTGTGCCTTTGCAATAGCCTCACGCGCGCCGAGCGCCTTATATGCAAGATCACGCACCGAGCGACTGACGCGCACCGAATTATTATCGCGCAGATATCGTCTGACTTCTCCTATTATCATCGGCACCGCATAGGTGGAAAAACGCACGTCGAGCGAAAGATCGAAATTATCTATCGCCTTGATAAGTCCTATACATCCCACCTGAAACAGATCGTCAAGACTATCGCATCTGCCGGAAAAACGCTGAACGACACTAAGCACAAGGCGCAGATTACCGCCTATCAGCTCAAGTCGAGCATCAGCATCTCCCTGCCGCGCCCTGCCGAGCAGCTCCACCTTTTTTTCCTCCGACATCTGCGGCAGCTGCGCCGTATTTACACCGCATATCTCTACTCTGCCTCTGTACATCGTCACCTCCGTGCCTTTCGGCTATAAGGAGTATTGACATATATAGGTATGAGGTATTCGGTATTATAAAATGCAATTTATGGTAAATAATCGTACAGCTTGCCGATAAAAATACAGCATCAAGCTCTCATGATCAACGAGGCTTGATGCTGTTATAGCACAGCGCCGCAGCGGCAGCACACGTCTTCAGTTATCACATACAGCAGACTGAAGGCTGGCTCAATCCTCGGAGAGCACATGCTCCGGCTTCGATGCGCCGAGAGCAACACCGAGCGCGAGAAACAGTGCGACCACAGACGAACCGCCGTAACTGATAAACGGCAGCGTTATGCCGACGACCGGCATAATCCCGAGGCACATGCCGATATTCTCGACCGACTGACAGATAATAATGGCGGAAACACCCGCACATATAGCCGCGCCGGTGCGATCAGAATGCCGACCGAGTGACAGCAGTGCAAAAACAAGCACAAGATACCCGGCGAACAAAACAGCCGCACCTATCGCACCAATCTGCTCCGAGAGCACCGCAAACGCCATATCGGTATGACTCGCGGGCAGAATCGGAGAATATTCAAGCTCGAGAAAACGTGAACCGAACGGATAGCCCGCGATCACCGCACTGCGCGAGAGAATGACCTGATAGCCGTAGCCGAGCGGATCCGATTCGGGATTGATGCCGACCGTTATCCGAGCCTTTTGATAATCGGAGAGAAAATGCCATATTACCGGCGACATGACGGCAAGTCCGAGACCGCCGAACAGAAAATACCGCAGCGAAAGCCCGGAGGAATAGCATATCATCAGCGCGATAAAGACATATACAAGAGCCGAACCGAGGTCATGCTGAAGCACGACAAGCCCGCAAATAACACCGAAGTGGAGCAACAGCGAGGCAAAGCCGAGCGGTGAATCCATCCGCTCGCCGAGTAGGCAGATATGTCCCGCAAAGGCGACGATAAACAGCGCCTTGACAAACTCAGAGGTCTGAACAGAAAGAGATGTCCCCGGGATGGCGAGCCAGCTCTTTGTCCCGTACGGACCGCTGCCGTAGACAAGCGTTACAGCAAGAATACCGAGCGCAAGAACAAGGAACAGCCACCACAGCCGCCTGTACAGACGCGAGAGCGGCATACGCGAGAGCAGCAGCATTCCCGCCGCTCCGAGCAGAACGGCAGCCGCTTGTATCCACACCTTGGATATGCCCTGCGATGCCTTAAGCGTGCTCGTGCTCACGACAACAAATACGGTAAATATCCCGATAAGCGCAAGCAGAAGCGCGGATATTATCACCGCACGGCGGCAGAAATTATATCTGCGCAGGTCAGCCGGAGAGGAAAAATGCCCGAGGGCACTGCTCTGCTCTCGGGCGACGCGCCGCCCGGTGCCGTCTTTTGCACGGCATTGGTTGGAGCGATTATTTTTCATAGTACTATTTCCGTTTCGCAATAATATTCCGGCACGTGCGTGTTAAGCCGCAGCCGGACGCACAATCAAATCAATAGCGTGACAACTTTCAGATCAATATGCCTTGCCCCAGTAAACGAGCTTCTTCGCGGGTCTGCCGCAGCAAACGCACTTGTCCGAGAGCTGCTCCTGATCAAAGGGGATGCAGCGCGAGCCGACCTCGGTCAGCTCCTTGACCTTATCCTCGCACTCTGGATCGCCGCACCACATGGCGCGGACAAAGCCGTCGCCGTTCTCGCGGAGCTTCTGCTTTATCTCGTCGAGCGAGGTGCAGTCGTATGTATGAGCCTGACGGTTGGCGAGAGCCTTTTCATACAGCTCGTCGCGGATAGCTGCGAGCTTTTCGGCAACGGCATCCTCTACTCCGTCGAGCGAAACGATGGTCTTGGAGCGGTCAACGCGGGAGACAAGCACGCACTTGCCCTCTGCAATATCACGCGGTCCGAGCTCTACGCGGAGCGGAACGCCCTTCATCTCATACTCGGCAAACTTCCAGCCGGGGGAGTTGTCGGTGTCGTCCAGCTTCACGCGGAACTTTGTCTTCAGGGATTCATACAGCGCGTTTGCCTTGTCGAGCACGCCGGGCTTATGCTGTGCAATCGGGATGATTGCCAGCTGGATCGGCGCGACCTTCGGCGGCAGTACAAGACCGTTGTCGTCGCCGTGTACCATGATGATGGCGCCGATCATGCGGGTGGAAACGCCCCAGGAGGTCTGGTGCGGGTGCTGCAGGGTGTTGTCGCGGCCCGTGAACGTAATGCCGAAGTTCTTTGCCCAGCCGTCGCCGAAGTAGTGGCTCGTGCCGCCCTGCAAAGCAACGCCGTTGTGCATCATCGGCTCAATGGTGTAGGTCGCCACAGCGCCCGCAAATTTTTCTTTCTCGGTCTTCTGGCCGGTCACAGCCGGAATGGCGAGCACGTTCTTGTAGAACTCCTCGTAGGTGTGCAGCATGCGCATGGTCTCTTCCATGGCTTCTTCTGCGGTTTCGTGCATGGTGTGGCCTTCCTGCCACAGGAACTCGGAGGAGCGCAAGAACGGACGCGTCGTTTTTTCCCAGCGCACAACGGAGCACCACTGGTTGTAGAGCTTCGGCAGGTCGCGGTAAGAGTTGATGATCTTCTGGTAATGCTCGCAGAAGAGAATCTCACTCGTCGGGCGTACGCACAGGCGCTCACTCAGCTTCTCGCTGCCGCCTTCCGTTACCCAGGCCACTTCAGGCGCAAAGCCCTTTACGTGGTCTTTTTCCTTCTGCAGGAGGGATTCCGGGATGAACAGCGGCATGTAAACGTTCTGGTGACCCGTCGCCTTAAAGCGATCGTCCAGTTCATGCTGAATGTTTTCCCAGATCGCGTAGCCGTACGGCTCGATGATCATGCAGCCTTTTACGCTGGAGTAATCCATCAGCTCGGCTTTTTTAACAATATCGGTGTACCATTTGGAAAAGTCAACGTCCATGGAAGTGATGTCGTTGACCATCTTCTTCTGATTCGCCAAGAAATTCAGTCCTTTCACGATTCGTGCGGCAAACGCTGTGCCGCCGGGCCCAAAGCGGGCATATTGTTTCTTATTATACAGGGAATTTTCCTGAAAAGCAAGAGCGGCAGCCATCTTTATGCGGGCCGCCTAAGATTTTATTTAAAAAAACAGAAAAGAAGGTTCGTTTCTTCTTTCCTTGTACGATTCGGTGCAATTTGTACCAAAGATACTTATACATAAATAATTGAAAGTTAGCTTAAGCTAATTTACAGAAACCGAGTACCAACAAAACAGCTGTCCATCGGAATAAATTAAATCAGCGAAAAAAACACCGGGAACAGCCAGAAAGCCGCTCCCGGTGTTTTCATATCGTTTTGCACAAGGCGAAAAATTTCACGCAGAGCGCAAAAATTACTGACCCTGATGTTCTTCGATGAACTGAACGATTTCGCCAACCGTCTTGAGGTTTTCAACTTCCGTATCCGGAATTTCTACGTTGAAAGCATCTTCGATGGACATGACAAGATCAACAACAGCAAGGGAATCTGCGTCCAGATCCTCAACCAGGTTGGAATCCTCGGTGATCTCGGAGGGATCTACGCTGAGTTCCTCAGCAATAATATCGATAACTTTCTCCAGAACCATTTAATTTTCCTCCTATCGTGTAGTATTTGTCAAGTACTGCACCGTCTGCCGTATGGACAAAACGCCGCAGGCATGATACAATCGGGGTGTACTTCACATACATTGTATGGATGCACGGCTTATTTGTCAATAGCAATTCCGCATTCCGTGCTAAATTTTTCTGTTTTTAAAGGAGAGCCTTAAAATGCAGCTTCGCCGTTTTGCCGTCATCGGGCACCCCATCGGGCACACGATGTCGCCATTTATCCATGATCGCCTCTTCTCCCTCACAGGCCATAAGCCGGAATATTCCGTGCTGGATGTACCGTCCCTTACACAGGCGCTGCCCGCCTTGCGCACGCTCGACGGCTTCAATATCACCATCCCCCACAAAAGCGACATCATTCCCCTGCTCGACGGTATCGACGAAAAAGCGAAGCTTTTCGGATCCGTCAACACCGTGCGTGTCGAAGACGGCAAAATGACCGGCTACACAACGGACGGTGTCGGCTGCAAAAAGGCCCTTGCGCGCTATGGGCTCGATTTTAACGGCGAGCTTCTTCTGCTCGGCCGCGGCGGCGCGGCGCGTGCCATCGCATTTGAAGCCGTGCTCACGGCCGATGCACCGCATCTTGATATCGTCTGCCGCGAAAGCTCGCTCGAAAAAGCACAGGTGCTCAGCGATGAACTCGCGGAGCTCTGCCGCACGCGCAGCAAAACCGGCGTGTTTCGCGTGCTGTCTTATGACGAGCTCGCCAAGGAAACCGGGCACTACGATCTCGTGCTCAACACCACAAGCCTCGGTATGTACCCCAAAACCGGCGTCAGTGCTGTCGGGGAAGACGTGCTCTCCCGCTGCAAAGCCGCGTTCGACGCCGTCTATAACCCCGGCAAAACGAAATTTTTAAAGCTTGCCGCAAGCTGCGGACTCAAAACTGTCGGCGGCATGGGCATGCTCGTCTGTCAGGCGGTCGCCGCGCACGAGCTCTGGTACGGCGCGTCGTTTAAGGACAGCGATATCGAACAGCTCATCTGCGATGCGGAAGCGGAAACGGCACGGCTTTTCCGCGCATAACGAACCGAAAGAAACGGGGAACGGGAAATGGACAAAAAAGTAAAAGGTGAAATCATAAAATCGGGCAATATCGTTTTAAGCGGCTTCATGGGCAGCGGCAAGACCACGGTCGGCCGTCGCTTGGCCATGGCGCTCGATATGCAGTTTGTCGATATGGACTTGTACATAGAAAAGAAGACCGGCATGACGGTCAAGGAGATTTTCGCAGAATACGGCGAGCTGCATTTTCGCGCGCTCGAGACCGAGACCGTAAAGGAGCTTGCGCAAAGTAATCATTTCGTCATCGCCACGGGCGGCGGCACGCTGATGCAGCCGCAGAACGTAGAGGGCTTCCATCAAGGCGGCGGTACCATCTATTATCTCGACGTACCGCTGGCCGCCTTGCAGGAGCGCCTCAAAAACGATAAACGCCGCCCGCTTCTGCAGACGCCGGACCGCCGCGCGGTGATTGAGCGCCTTTTAAACGAGCGCCGCCCGAAATACCTCGCAAGCGCGGACGTCATCGTCGACGCCGGCGCGCCCACGGTTGTCGTTGTAGAGCGCATTTGCGCCCTGCGCGGCGAGCCTATTGAAAAAGCGAAGCGTAAAAAGCCGGGAAATACCTCCGAAAAGGAGCGGCCTCAAAAGAAGCGCTTCCGCAGAAGAAGACGCAAAAAAGGAACTTCTCCCGGAACACCGCAAGAAAACTCTTGACAAAGCGCCCGCGCGGCGGTATGATTTTAACACGGCGATGCAGGATAGATAAAGCAAACCTGCAAATCGCAAAGCAAGAGTCACATATAGGATGGTTCAAACTATGCAGTCCGTTTTATTCACAAGACGATTTACAAAGTATTTTAGCGCACGATTTTATACCGTGTGCTTTTCGTCGTATGTGAATATACCGGGCAACGCTTGAAAACGCGCGGAAAATTTCTGCGCGGAGGAATTTGAAGTATTCTGAGCAGTATAAAACCAAGCGGAGCCAATGGGCTTCGCTTTTTTTGTGCCGAGAGCGGCAGCGGGGCACGGCTCCTATACAAAGAAAGGTAAGGGAAAGAACATGATCATCGTACTCAAAGCCAACCGCAGTGAAGAGCAGGTCAAAAATCTCATTACGGACATCACAAATCGCTATAACGTCAACGTCAACACGTGGGTTGGCCCGCACGCCACCGTGCTCGGCCTTATCGGCGATACCGCTGCGGTAGACAGCGAGTACATCGCCGCGCAGGATATTGTAGAAAGCGTCAAGCGCGTGCAGGAGCCGTATAAAAAAGCAAACCGTAAGTTCCATCCGGAAGATACGGTCATCAAGCTTCCTACCGGTCAGGTGATCGGCGACGGTTCCCTTGCGCTCATCGCGGGTCCGTGCTCCGTCGAAAGCGAAGCGCAGATTTGCTGTGTCGCAGAGCGCGTCAAGGCCGCAGGCGCTACGTTCCTGCGCGGCGGCGCATTCAAGCCCCGCACCTCGCCGTATGCGTTCCAGGGTCTCAAGGCAGAGGGTCTCGAGCTCCTCAAAAAAGCCAAGGAAAGAACCGGCCTGCCCATCGTCACCGAGATTATGAGCATCGGACACCTCGACCTCTTTGAGGACGTCGATGTCATTCAGGTCGGCGCAAGAAACATGCAGAACTTCGAGCTTTTAAAGGAGCTCGGCCACGTAAATAAGCCGATTCTCTTAAAGCGCGGCCTTGCCAACACCATCGAAGAGCTTCTCATGAGCGCCGAGTATATCATGGCGGGCGGCAACGAGCAGGTCATCCTGTGCGAGCGCGGCATCCGTACCTTTGAAAAGTACACCCGCAACACGCTGGACCTGTCTGCCGTGCCCCTCATCCACGAAAAGACCCACCTGCCCGTCATCGTGGACCCCAGCCACGCCACCGGCAAGGCAAACCTCGTGGAGCCCATGATGATCGCCGCTGTGGCCGCCGGTGCCGACGGTCTGGAGGTGGAGGTGCACTATGACCCCCGCCACGCCTGGAGCGACGGTGCCCAGTGCCTGACCCCGGACGCCTTTGCACAGGCCATGGCCAAGTGCCGCCAGGTGGCATGGGCCATCGGCCGCGATATGTAACGGCCTATGCTGGTAACCATTCATTCTTCCCGCCCCATCGGCGGGAGCATCACAGCCCCGCCCAGCAAGAGCATGGCCCACCGGGCCGTGCTGTGTGCGGCGCTGGCCACAGGCAGCTCCCACATCACGAATCTGGAATTCAGCAAGGACATCTCCGCCACGCTGGCCGCCGCAGGCCAGCTGTGTGCCCGGGTGACCACCGGCCCCGCAGATGCTGTGGTGGAAGGGCTGGGCCGGTTTGCCCCCCTCACTGCCCCGGTGGACTGCTGCGAGAGCGGCAGCACCCTGCGGTTCCTCATCCCCATTGCCAGCCTCACCGGGCAGGAAGTGACCTTTACCGGCCGTGGGCGGCTCATGGAGCGGCCCCAGTCGGTTTACGAAACGTTGTACCGGGAGCAGGATCTACGGTTTGAACAGACCTCTGCCGGTCTGACCGTGGCCGGTGCCCTCACACCGGGGGAATACCGGCTGGCGGGCAACGTGTCCAGCCAGTTCATCAGCGGGCTGCTGTTTGCCCTGCCCCTGCTGGACGGCGACAGCACCCTGCACCTCATCCCGCCGGTGGAAAGCCGCAGCTACATCGACATGACCCGCGCGGTGCAGGCCGCCTTTGGGGTGACCAGCCGCTGGCTGGATGGGAATACGCTGGCCCTGCCGGGCCGCCAGCACTATCATCCCTGCGATCACGCCGTAGAGGGCGACTACAGTCAGGCGGCCTTCCCGGCGGTGCTTGGGGCTGTCTGCGGCGGGGTGACCGTCACCGGCCTTTCCCCGGACACCCTGCAGGGCGACGCGGTCATTCTGGATATCCTGCACCGGTGCGGCGCACAGTTCACCCGTGAGGGGGACACCGTCACCTTTGCAAAGGCGCCCCTGCACGGGGTGGACATCGACCTGGCCGACTGCCCGGACCTTGGCCCTGTGCTCATGGTGCTGGGCCTGCTGTGTGAGGGCACCACCGTCATCCGCAACGCCGAGCGCCTGCGCCTGAAGGAGAGCGACCGCATCGCCGCCATGGAAGCCGAGCTGCGGGCCTGCGGCGGCGTGCTGGAAAGCGAGGGCGGTACCATCACGGTGCACGGCTGCGCCGAGCATCTGCACGCGCCGGAAGGCATTCTGCACGGGCACAACGACCACCGGGTGGTCATGAGCCTTGCGGTGCTGAGCGCAGCCGCCGGGCTGCCCCTGACTGTGGATGACGCCGAAGCCATCCAGAAGAGCTGGCCGAATTTCTTTGCAGCCATCCGGCCTTTGGGTGTGGAGGTAGAATATGCTTGACAAAACAAAACGTTATCTCGTGGTGGGTCTTGGTCTGCTGGGCGGCAAGTATGCCCTGGAGCTGACCAAAGCCGGTTTCCATGTGGACGGCATCAACCGCAGCGAGGGGCACCTGCAGTATGCCCTTGACCACGGCTACATTGCCAGCGGCAAGACCCATGATTTTGAAGATCTGGTGCAGCAGGCCGACCACATCATCTTCGGCCTGTACCCCACGGCCCTGCTGGAGTGGTTCAAAACCTACGGGCATCTGCTCAAGCC
>ENA-OUQH01002381-OUQH01002381.1-human-gut-metagenome-genome-assembly--contig:-NODE-2381-length-11726-cov-9.318053_pt1 | contig 11726 bp, 16 predicted proteins | sample MGYA00237948_ERZ548828 | MGnify/ENA primary metagenome ERZ548828 (study PRJEB26490, sample SAMN05194711) | human gut metagenome | biome: terrestrial biome; feature: human-associated habitat; material...
CAGCGGAGTTGACGATGGGCTTGCCGTTCGTGCGGTTGTAGACCTTGATGCCGGCCTCGATGGCGCGCTTGTTGGCGGTATCGAGTGCCAGAGGCACGTTGTTGAAGTTCTCCTGCAGCAGCTTGACTGCCCAGGTCATAAGCTCGGGGCCGTTGGACTCGGCCGGGCCGATGTTGACGTCCAGATACGTTGCGCCGGCCTTGATCTGCTCGGCAGCACGCTTCAGGATGGGCTCGGGGTTCATGGTGTTCATGGCCTCGCGGATGACCGGGGAGATGCAGTGGATACGTTCGCCGATGGTGACGAACTTCGGGGACTCCGGATCACGCTGCTTGTAGCTCACACCCATGTCGACGACCTCGATGGCCGGGATGGACGCAGCGATCTTCTCGAAATCGAGCGGCGCGTTGGCGTCGGCAGCTTCCTTCTTCTCCGCGGCGGGAGCCTTGGAGGCAGCGGCAGCCTCGGCGGCCTTGATGTGTTCGCCGTCGCGCAGGTACTTGACCAGCTCGACCGCCTCACGGGTGCCGACGACGACGTTCCACTCAGGCAGCTTGTCCTGGATCTCGCCCTTCATGACGGCGACCTTGCCCGGAATGATGAGGGTGCGGTTGTTGATCTTGGAGGCGATATCGAATTCGTCAAAGAACTTCTTGACGGAGGTGGAGGAGAACTTGCCTGCAGCCCATGCCGTCAGAACGGACATACCGGATGCGTCGGTGATGAGCAGGTTCACGGGAATCTTGGAGCGCTCGAGTTCGCCGGAGACCAGGAAGTAGGTCAGCGCGAAGTCGACCGTCAGCGCGCAGGGATCGTCGGGCGTTGCGCCGTTGATCGGGTAGATGCCGGGCGCGACCTTCATCGGCTTCTGCGGGTCGGTGAAGATGTTCTGGCGCAGGCCGTAGAGCGGCAGCGCCTCAGCGTAGCCGACCTTGTCCATGACGATGATGGAGCCGTACTTGACGACGAACATGGCGGCCAGAGCCGTCTCAAGATGCTCGTCATGGTTGCACAGAACGCCCAGATTGACAATGGAGGGATAGCCGAACGTGCGGTCGCCGTCCTTGATGGCGGTGCGGCGGACGAGCACAGCGTTTGCGAACGTCTCCTTGATGGTGGGAGCGGTCACGTCGAGAATGAGGTTCTTGTTGCCGGCCTTTTCGAGTGCGGCAACGGTATCGTGCAGCTCGGACAGATCCGTGCCGCTGACGCCCAGAACGAGGCCCGCCGCCTTGGCGATCTCGTTCATGTCGTTGAAGTTGTCCTTGTTTGCGCCGTTCAGGATGGGCTTGCTGTCCTTGATGGCCTCGACGGCAGCCTTCGCCGTCTCGACGTCCTTGGTGTCGATGATGACGGTGCGGTCGGGCAGAGCGGCTGCCTTCTTGCAGAGCTCTACGAACTTCGCGCAGTCGCCTGCGTCGTGAACGAAGACGCACTCGACCATTTCGCGCTCGCCGATGCGCTCGTAATCGACCTTCTTGATGCCCTCAAGACGAGCCTCAACGGTGGCGTCATCCATGCAGGTGCACAGCGTCGCCGCAAACAGGTTGCGGTTGACGAGGGTCTTCTCATGACGCATCATGACGGTCTCGCCGCCGAGCTTGTGCGCGCCGACCGTGATGGTCTGCATGGGAGGCGCGGTGGCCTCGGACAGAAGGGCGATCGCCTCTTCGGACATATACGGGCACTTGGTGATGGGAACAGCGCCCTGTGCGACCTTCATGCAGAATGCCATGCAGGTGGGGCTGCCGCATTCCTTACAGTTTTTCTTCGGAGATAATTTGAAAATGTCAAGACCTTTAACTGCCATAGTATGGTTCCCCCTCTCTGCTTACATCAGCGCGTCGATCATCTTGGCGATGGTCTTTACTGCTTCCGGATGGCGCAGAATGACTGCGTCGGAGCCGCCGGCCAGAACGGCGGCAGCGGTCGTGATCTCCATCTCGATGCCGCGCTCTTCCTGGCTGCCCCATTCGGGCATGTCTTCCTCGGACATAACGGCTTCCTTGACGCCCCAGGTGTCTGCGGAGACAGGGGTCATGATGGGCATTTCGAGCATGGCGTCCGCCTGCTTGAGCGCTGCGTCCTTCACACGGTCGAGCGTGGAGGCGACGTACTCATAGCCGTAGCCTGCGGCGGCCGAGCCGACGTTCATGACGATGGACTGCGCATTGAAGCCCATCTGGGTGATGACGGTGTTGAGCTGCTTGGCGAGGTTGATGTCGACGGCAGATTCCGCGCCGACCTTCTGGCCGTAGGCCATACCGGCGGAGGCGACGACGGTCTTGTAGTCCTCGTCACGCGCGGACAGAACCAGAATGTTCTTCCCGGCCAGCGCTTCGGAGATCTTGTTGAACAGTTCGGTGTCCTTTTCAATGTTCTTGCAGCCCATGATAACGAGCGGCAGGGTCGTCGCGTCGGCGACGTCCTTGGCAAGCTGGACGCACTCTTCCACGGACTTGTTCAGACCGTTGGGATCTGCGCCCTCGAGGTGCAGGCAGATGAAAGAAGCGCCCTCGAGCGTTTCTGCACGCTTGGCCATTTCGGCCACGGTGGTGCAGCCGGCGTAGAAGGCCTTCTCGCCGGGCATGGTGTATTCCGCCATGCCGAGGTCGGTCAGCTCAACGCCGATCTTCGGTGCGTTCTTGATCTCAGCGTCAAACGTGTGGAACGGAAGCACGTTCTGACCGCCGATGGCCGTGGCCTTGTCGCCAACGCCCAGCACAACTTCATTGATGTGCGCATTGAACGCCTGTTTCTTGGGAACGAAAGGCATAGTTGTGAATCCCCCTATAAAAATATTGTCTTTTGCTTACAGCTTTAAGTCCCGCATGACGGCGGCGAGCGCCTTCTTGACGGGCGTATCGTCCGGCACCTGCGAGCTGGGCTTTCCTTCGCAGTCGTACTCGTAAACAGTCTCATCCTGCGGAAGAACGCCTGCCAGCTGGAGGCCGTACTTGTTTATCTCTTCCATGACGCCGGGGTTCAGAACCCCGTTCGGCGCACGGTTGACGATCAGCTTCATTTCGCCGGGCTTCAGATCCATCTCGCGGATCATCTCGGCGATGCGGCCCACGGCCTGAATGCCGCGGCGGGAGCAGTCGGAAATGAGAAGCATGGTGTCGACATGCGGAAGCGTCCCGCGGCTGATATGCTCCAGACCAGCCTCGTTGTCTACCACCATGTAGCGGTAATTGCCGACATATTTGTCGATCTGCGTTTTTAAAACGCCGTTGACAAAGCAGTAGCAGCCCTTGCCCTGCGTCCGGCCCATGACGAGCATATCATAGTCGTCCTCCTCAATGAGCGCGGAGTTGAACTTCATCTCGGCATAGTCGGCCTTGGTCATGTTGGCGGGCACGGTGCCCGTCTGCTCGGCGTGGGCCATTTCCTCGCGGATATCGCCCAGCGTCGTCTCGACCTCGACGCCCAGAACCTCGTTGAGGTTGGAGTTCGCGTCGGCGTCCACGACCAGAATGGGGCCTTTTTTCTGCTTGCACAGATAGTCAATGATCATGCCGCAGGTCGTCGTCTTGCCGACGCCGCCCTTTCCGGCAACTGCAATGATATGGGTTTTGGCCATAGAAAATCGCTCCTTGGAACGTGGTTCCGGCAGGCGGACATACGCCCGCCTGCCGAATCGGGATGCAGTTAAACGAGGTCGATCAGACCGGCTTCCTTTGCGATGTAGGCGACGTCATCGTACTTGTTGAGCGCGTACAGATGGATGCCGTCAACGCCGCAGGCGCGGTACTCGTCGATCTGGTTGATGGTGTATTCGATGCCGGCCTTGCGGAAGCTTTCCTTCTTGCCGGCGACGTCTGCGTCGAACGGCTCCTTGTCGAACGGGTTCGGGAAGATCCAGTTCTTGGAGATGATCTCGCAGAGCTTGCGGTCCATGACGCAGCCGTTGCGGCTGAGGGCCATGTTGATGGTTGCAGCCTGATCGAGGATCGGCATGATGCCCACGTCGACGGGCAGCCAGATCCCGGCGTTGCGGATGGCCTCGAGCCAGTAGCGGAACGCGTCCATATCCCAACAGAGCTGGGAGATGATGAAGTCCGCGCCGTTGTCCTGCTTCTGCTTCAGGAAGGCGATGTCGGCTTCGAGGCTGCGGCACTGGATATGGCCCTCGGGAGAGCCTGCGACCGCGATGGTGAACTTGTCGCCGAACTCCTTGCGGACGAACTTGACAAGCTCGGTTGCGTAGTGCAGATCGCCGTTCGTGCCGGTCCAGCCGAAGGGCAGGTCGCCGCGCAGGGCGAGCATATGGTCGATGCCGTGGTCAAGGTAAGTCTGCAGCTTTTCCCTGATGTCTTCCTTGGTGTTGCCGATGCAGGTGAAGTGCGTCACAGGGGTGCACTTGCCGTCCTTCTGGATCTTGTCCAGAACTTCCAGGTTCTTGCCGACGTTGGTGCCGCCGGCGCCGTAGGTACAGGAAATATAGTCGGGCTCAAGGGTGTAGAGCTTGTCCAGAACTCCGTCCTTGCCGCACAGCTTTTCCATGCCCACGTCCGTCTTGGGCGGGAAAACCTCGAAGGAGAATGTCGCTCTCTTTTCATAAATGTCCGCTACGCTCATAATTGCCTCCATATCCAAAATAGATTGCCTGAGTGGCTGCATACCGGCGCAGAGCCGGTATGGATTCGATACAAAATTATCGTATCACACTTGACCGGCAATTACAAGACCTGCGGCGCGCAAATATATGAAAAAAAGCATTTCTTTTTACATTCTTAGCATGGCTGGCGCGGGAAACTCAGATCCGCGTCATGAGAAATTTCTGGCTGACGCCGCCGGAGACGGCATAGACGGTCAGATCGCCGTTTTCCTTTTCGTCGACGGTCAGCTCCACGTCCTTCCCCTTGAGAAAGCCGCGCACCCATGAAACCGGGTCGTCCGTCTCGATCTCCGCAAAGAACACGTCGCGCATCTGGTTGTTGCCGCAGAGGTTCTGCACCTCGCGCACGACTTCGTACTCGGCCATATCAGTCTTTGACGATGACGGCGGTGTTGCCGACCAGATCGATGGTCGCAAGCCGGCCCTCGACGCGGGTTTCGCGCTCGAACAGGTCGTAGAGCACAACGAAGCCGTCTTTGCAGTCGATGCGCTGCACATTGGACAGGATCAGGTTTTTCTGCTCGACGCTGTTTTCATAGACATTGGAAAGGCACATAACGTTTTCGCTCCTTATGCGTTCGGGGCCTGCATGGACGCCAGCACGGTGGACAGGCGCAGGTTGCCCTTTTCAAAATCGCTCACGGCCAGCATGATCTGGTCGTAGGCCGCCGTTTCGCCCATCTCCTGCAGCTGCTTTGCGAGATTCGCAAGCTCGTTGGCGTGGGAAGCGTTGTGGCCAACCATGTATTTCATGAGCGCCATCAGCTCCTCCTTCGGGCTGTGCTCACAGCCGCCGCAGGCGTCGCAGTGGGTGTGCGCGCAGTCCTCGTGGGAATGCGTATGCTCGTTTTCATGGTCGTGCGCGTGGGCGTGCGTATGGGTGTGGGTCGTGCCGTCCGCATGGGTATGCGTATGGCTGTGGACGGTTTCGTCGTGGTCGTGGTCAAGGTGCATGGATGCTTCCTCCAGACTTTTTTTCTTGCTTGTATTATAGCTTTTCCGTTTGATTTTGTAAAGCAGTCGGGCGCACGTCTGTCTGTTTTTCCAAAAACTTTTTCAGGCATTTCCCGATTTTAAGTGGAATTTCCATGTGAAATATGATACATTACAAGTAATTTATGATATAAGGAGCGTTCCCCCATGGAACACGAGCATTCTCACGACCATGCGTACCTGCATGAGCACAACATTCCCCACCTGCACCACGAAACGGATACCCACGACGAGACGCACAATCATACCCACAGCCACGACGCCGCGAACGGCCACGGCCATGTGCACGAAAACACGCAGGCCGTCCTGAACCGGCTGTCCCGTGCCATCGGCCATCTGGAGTCCGTGCGGAAGATGGTCGCCGACGGCCGGGACTGTAGCGAGGTCCTCATCCAGATCGCCGCCGTGCGCGCAGCGATCACGAACATCGGCAAGGTGATCCTGCAGGACCACATCCAGCACTGCATCGTCGACGCTGTCGAGCACGACGACGAGCAGGCCCTCGACGCGCTGTGTCAGGCGATCGACAAGTTTGTGAAATAATAAAAGCACCGCCGGGGCTGTCCCACGAAGCGGCGTCCCCAAAACACAAAGGGGCTGCCTCCCGAAGAGACAGCCCTGCTCTTATTTTTATGGGGCTGCTTTGCGGCAGCCCCGCTCGGGTTTATATTCAGCGGCTCGAACGCCGGATCAGACGGAGCTTTGCGAACTGCTGCCCTTAGCCGTTCACGTTGTAGTCTGCGGAAAGCCGGTTCATGGCCGTCAGCAGCTTGTGGGTGTAGATAAACGGGCCTACGAGGATCAAAGAGCCCAGAATGCCCCAACCCCAGAAGGTGCCTGCGCCAAATTGATAATCGATGCCGCGGCGCGTCAGCTCAGCGCCGATTCGGTCGGAAATCTTATGGTTCCAGACAAGGGGCACAATGCCCAGCGTCAGCCAGGAGAAGATGAACAGAACCAGGCAGTAGTGCATGGTTTTCTTGCCGTCGTATCTGCTTGCGATCGTATTGATATCCGTGCTGACGTTTGACATCACCACGATGCCGTTGAAGCATCAGCTGCTTAATAGCTGCTGATGGGGAGCGTTTCGTCGTCCGAACCCTTCTGCACGTCGCGGATGACGATGTCATAGCTGTAAGTCTCGTTCACATGGACAGTCACGCGGTCGCCCTTTTTGTGACCCATGACGGCCTTGCCGACGGGCGATTCCTTGCTGATGAGGCCCTTGAGCGCGTTCTGGCGGAGCGTGGTGACCAGCTCGATGGTCTGCTCCTCGTCGTCCTCCTCGATATAGATCGTCACCTTGTCAAACAGGCCGATCTCGTCCGGGTTCGAGCTGGCGTCGATGACCTTCGCGGTCTTGATCATGCGCTCAAGATAGCGGATGCGGCTGTCGTTGCGGCTTTTTTCCCGCTTGGCTGCCTTGTATTCAAAGTTTTCGCTGAGATCGCCGAACTCGCGCGCGGTCTTCACGTCCTCAAGCAGCTGCGGCCGCAGCTGCAGGCGGCGGTACTCGACCTCCTGCTCCATTTTTTTGATATCGACGGCTGTCAATTCGTCATGCATATCGTTTGCACCTCCTGTGCAGCTTGTATTTTACGCGTTTTGCGTGAAAAAGTAAAACGGATTTTGCATTTTTCTGTTTCTGTGATACAATTTGACCATGACTTGCAGGAGGCCCGCCATGAACATCGAACCCATTGCCCGTATCCATACCGATTTTCCGACCAAGTTCGGCGTTCCGCGCCAGTCGGGGCTGGCGTCGGGGCTTATCTCGACGATCGTGTTCGAGCTGCCGTACCGCAATCCGGACTGTCTGCGCGGCATTGCGGATTTTTCGCATCTGTGGCTCATCTGGGAGTTTGATAAGGTCGCGGGCGCAGGCTGGTCGCCGACGGTGCTGCCGCCGAAGCTGGGCGGCAAGACGCGCGTGGGCGTGTTTGCCACGCGCTCGCCGTTCCGGCCGAACCCGCTGGGGCTCTCGTGCGTGCAGCTTCTAAGGACGGAGCTGCACACGAAGGACGGGCCGGTCCTGTACGTCGCGGGCGCAGATCTGGTCGACGGCACGCCGATCTACGACATTAAGCCCTACTTGCCCTACGCCGACAGCCATCCGGACGCCGTCGACGGCTTCGACGGCAAGCGCGACGCCGAGCCGCTGACCGTCATCTTCCCGCCGGAACTGGAGGCGCTGATCCCGGAGAGCAAACGCGCCGGCCTCCGTCAGGCGCTCGCCTGCGGCCCCATCCCCGGCTACCAGCACGACCCGACGCGCCGCTACGGCTTCCTGTTTTCCGGCTTCGACGTACGCTTTACGATTGACGAAGATACCCTGCGCGTGGTCGAGGTGGCAGAAAACGCCTGCGAGCCGGCAGATATCTGATAACAAAAAACGCCAGCCCTGCCGGCTTTCGGTTGGGCTGGCGCATTTTCCGGATGTGGGTTTTCAGAGCTTGCGGACGGCAAGGCAATAGCGCACATGCTCGAAGGCGCTGATGTCCGCGCCTTCCGGGTCTATCATGCTTCTCTGGATATCCGCAGGCGTCAGAAGCTCGTAGATCAGAAAGCCGTGCCGCTCGAGAAGCTTTTCCAGCTGCGGCTCGGAAAACGCCGCGCCGGAAAGAAGATAGCCCCGCACCGCGTCATACTCCTCGGGGGTCATCAGGTCCTTTGCCAGCGTGTCCCGGAAGACCGGGCGCGCCTCTGTTTCTGCGTGATACGCCCTTGCAAATGCGCTCATCCGCGCGGTGATGCTGCTTTTGTTTTCCATAGATTCCTCCTGCGATGTCGGCTTCAAGCATCCTGCTGCGTCAGCTCCGCGCCATAGCGGCACGGAAGGCTTCCGGGCAGGAACATCACGCCGAGGACGATGCTTGCCCCGTTGTCAAAGGAAAGGTCCAGCGCCGCCGCCTTTTCTGCATTCCAAAAGCCTGCGGCAATTCCCTCGGCAATGCTGCCGAGGACAGAGCAGCCGGTGGGGATGACCAGCGTCAGCACGCCGAGGCGCAGCAGCTCCTTCGCGCCGCCGAAGGTAAAGGGCGTTCCTGCCTGCAGTTCGTTTCTGAAGTACGTTTCGGCAAACTTCGCCAAGACTGCCTGCCCCGCGCAGACGATCAGCCAGCCGCAGACGCCGGCAATCGATCAGATCAACGCGATTTTGCTGAGGATTTTTCCGAGCTTCGAGAGCTTCTGGATGGTTTACAGAGATTTCATATGGTACTCCTTTTCTGATGGTTTATGTTTGGGGTTCTTCCGGCGAAAGCCGGGCAAAGCGCACACTCTGCGCTTTCATGGAGATTTTTTGGACCTCGTAGCCGTATGGGAGCAGCTCTTTTTTGTACTTCAAAAAGGAATGGTCCAGCGGCGTGCCCGCGATTCGTCCGATCTCGTCGAAGGTCAACGTCAGCTGCGGCTGCCCGCAATTTTGGATATGCGCCCAGAGCGCGTCGTATTTGCTCATAGATGTCTCCTGAGAAATTCTTCCAGAGCCTGGACTGCAGTCAAGCGTCCCGTGGGGTCTAAAAACGGCTTTCATTCAGACGGTACCTCATACATCTTTGTTCCTCCTTTTTTGCAAAAAAATGCAGCACGAAACCGGTGCGGTCCGGCGTTGGTGCTGCGTCTTTGCGTCTGGCGTATTTATTCTTCGGTTTTTCCGTTCTGCGCCTGTACAAAGCGCAGCATTGCCTGAAACTCGGTGGTGAGCATCTGCCCAAGCGCTTCTTCGCAGAAGCGGCACACCCGCGTGGCACACAGCGCGCCGACTCCGAAGGTATAGATCCAGACGTTTTCAAACAGCCGCCTTGCATCCGGCTGGCTCAGATCGTATTGCGCCTGCAGAAGCTCGATGCAGGTCTGCGCCGTGGGTCCCAGGGCGCCAAACACATCGTCAAAGGACGCCGCGCTCCGGTTTTCCTGCATGAACAGCAGCTGATAGAGCTTCGGCTCTTTTGCCCCGAACAGGACCATCTGCATGCCGACCTGCTTGAAAAGCGGCATATCGGGAAGCTTCTGCGCGGCAAACGTTTCAAACCGGCGCATTGCCGCCTCCCGCACCGCGTCCTGCACCTCCTGCATGGTACGAAAGACCGTAAAGATCGGGCGGGCAGAGCTTCCGAGCGCATTTGCAAGCTCCTGCGCGGTCAGCGCCGCGGCACCCTTCTGCGAGACGACCTCCAGCGCAGTCTGCACGATTTCCTCTTTCGTGAATTTCGGTTTCGGCGGCATAAGACACGCTCCTTTTGTTTTAAAGCAACCGTTTTGAAATATTTGTTCTGCAATGATCGTTTTTATTATACCATACACCCCTCGTTTGTCAAGCGTCCGCCGGAAAATTTTTCCGGATTGTGGGCGCAGAAAAGCCTGCCGCCCGTAAGAAGCGGCAGGCTTGGTTTTGTATTCGCGCTCAGCGCAGGAAGCCCTCGAGGATTTTTTCCTCCGCTTCCTCGGGGGTAAGGCCGAGGGTTTCGAGCTTTAAAAGCTGCTCGCCCGCGATGCGGCCGATGGCGGCCTCGTGGATGAGGCCCGCATCGACGTGGTTGCACGAAATTTCGGGAATCGCGCGGACCTTCGCCGTGCCCATGATGATCGCGTCGCACGACACATGGCCGAAGCACGGAGCGTTGCCCTGCACTCTGGGATAGAAGACCTGCGTGGACGCTTCCTTGGCGACGGAGCGGGAAATGACTCTTGTGCGTGAGCCCTCGCCGTTTAAAATCACGTCCATCTCGCTCACGGCGTGCTGGTCGGCATGCGTGAGGAGCTTTTCCGTGATCATGACCTCGGAGTTTGCGCCCTCGGCCACAACCTTGGTGTACCGCTTCGTATCGTCCACGCCAGCGATCTGACTCGTCAGCATTGTGATCTGCGCACCCTCGGCAAGGTAGACGATCGTCTGCGGGTTCAAAATGCGCTTGCCCGTTCCTTCACCCTCGCCGTAGTGCTTTTCAATATATGTGACCTTCGCGTTTTTCTCCACGTAGAACGTGTGGATGCCGTCGTGCTGGGAGTCGCAGTCGCCGCAGTTGTGAATGCCGCAGCCGGCGACGATCGTCACTTCCGAGCCTTCGCCGACAAAGAAGTCGTTATAGACCATGTCATGGAAGCCGGACTTTGTCAGGACAACCGGGATGTGCACATCCTCGTGCTTGGTGAAGGGCTTGATCTTGATATCGATGCCGTCTTTATCGGTCTTCGAGACAATCTCGATGTTATCCGTATTGTGCCGGTAGGCCTTTTGGCCGTCGGAGCGGATGTTGACCGCGCCGGGTGCGTTTTCGCCTGCCATATCGGCGACAATCTGTAAAATGTGCTTCTGTACGTCGTTCAGCATGTTCCGTCCACCTCCAGCATGTTGCAGCCCGTGACCGTATCGGCAAGGATCTGCGGGTAAATATCGTCTGCCGTGCCGCGCCCGGTGACCTGACCGCCGGAAATGAGAAGGATCTCGTCGGCAAGGCGGATGATGCGCTCCTGATGGGAGATGATAATGATGGTTCTGCCGCCCTCGTCGTGCAGGCGCTGGAAGGTCTCGGTGAGTCTGGCAAACGACCACAGGTCGATGCCCGCTTCGGGTTCGTCGAAGAGCATGAGGCTGGCGTTTTTGGCAAGAATCGTCGCAATCTCGATGCGCTTGACCTCGCCGCCGGACAGGCTCGTGTCGACGTCGCGGCTGAGATAGTCGCGCGCGCACAGACCGACCTTCGTCAGATACGAACATGCCTCGTCATGACCGAGATTTTTTCCCGCGGCAACGTTCAGAAGGTCCGACACGCGGATGCCCTTGAAGCGCGGCGGCTGCTGAAAGCCGTAGGAGATGCCGCGCCTGGCGCGGTCGGTGATGGAGAGGTTTGTTACCTCCTCGCCGTTCCAGAAAATCTGACCGGAGGTGGGCGTGACCAGCCCCATGATTGCCTTTGCCAGCGTCGTCTTGCCGCCGCCGTTGGGTCCGGTGATGACGATGAATTTTCCGTCGTCGACGGTAAGATTGATATGCTTGAGAATGTCTACGGTTCCGCTCTCGGCGGACGCGGAGAAGCAAAGATCTTTCAGTTCGAGCATAATTTTTCCTCTTTTTCGCAGTTGTCTTGTCAGTATAGCACAGTTTTTTCCG